>Ga0182744_1000931_pt1 | contig 26634 bp, 26 predicted proteins | sample eDN3rd30CKraftMG_FD_128525 | JGI IMG/M metagenome (GOLD analysis project Ga0182744, IMG submission 128525) | Enriched Miracle-Growth compost microbial communities from Emeryville, California, USA - eDNA 3rd pass 30_C Kraft MG (version 2) (version 2) ... | reverse complement strand
CTTTTCTTAATGTAGTGGCTTAATATAATGGTTTAATCTTAATATTGCGATTAAATGTTGATAATATAGTTCTTTCTCATGGAAGATAGAAGAAGGTTTGACGGAAAGTTGTATTATTTCCTTTCCTAGTTCCTCTGCAGTCTGTTGAAACAAGTCATACCTTTTATTAGGAATAAAGTTTGGATTTGGGATACCTTCACGGCAGATATAAAGGGCTTGGAATTTTCCAGGGTCTGTGAGTTGTAAAACTACAGCTAAAGAAGTCACATGCTTCTCATTCTTAACGGTGTGGAAGGCCATCATATGAAGAAGCCTGTGATGATTGGCTTTTGCTAGTTCAAGCAGCTCATATATATCCGAATAGCCTTCACCTAGTTCAATAAAGCGTTGTATCAAAGATAACTCTCCTTTATTTATGATTTCATTCCTTACTTTATCATAATTTTAGTAACAATGTTTAAACAAAGAAAAAACCCTGCAGATATAATCTGCAGGGTCCTTCTACATCCTCGTTAAAGGATAGAAGGCAAAGGGAGAGGAGAAACCGGAGGAAGAACTTATGGGGAAACGTAAGTCTTCTCCGCGGTTGGCAACAACATCCTCGAATTGATGTTGTTAGTAACATTATCTCCACATCTATCAAGCTTATACGTCTTTAAAATAATTTTTCGCAAATTAATCCGGCAAGTTGGCTAGTTTATTCAATTATGATAGGATAATGTTAAAAATAGAATAAAGAAAAATTGTGGTGATAATGATTGAGAGTCGTTTCAGGTGTTTGTAAAGGCAGAGCTTTAAAAGCTGTTCCTGGAAATACAACCAGACCAACAACGGATAAAGTGAAAGAAGCCTTATTTAATATGATTGGACCTTATTTTGAAGGAGGATTGGGGCTTGACCTTTTCGCAGGAAGTGGTGGATTAGGACTAGAAGCCCTAAGCAGAGGATTGGATCAGGTTATTTTTGTAGACCGAGATTCAAAGGCCATTCAAACGGTCTATGAGAATATTCAAGCATGTAAGATGGAGGATAAGACAGAAGTTTATCGTAATGATGCAGAACGAGCATTAAAAGCCCTAATAAAAAGGGATATACGTTTTGATTACATATTTTTAGATCCGCCGTATAAAAAGCAGCAGTTACTTAGTTTAATGCAAAAAATATCGGAAAACGGACTTTTGAAAAATGAAGGGTATATTGTATGTGAGCATAGCCATGATGTTGAATTACCAGACAGTGTCGGGGAGTTTACACAATATAAGCATGAAAAGTATGGAATCATTGCGATAACAATTTATTCGCGGTTTAGTGAGGAATAAGGGGGAGTCATTTGTGTCTAGTATTGCTGTTTGTCCTGGAAGTTTTGACCCAATCACATATGGTCATTTAGATATTATAAGAAGAGGCGCCAAGGTATTTGATATGGTATATGTAAGCGTGATGAATAATTCATCTAAGAATCCGTTATTTACAGTAGAGGAGCGGATAAATCTAATAAAAGAAGTAACAAAGGACCTCCCAAATGTAAAGGTTGATGAACATTCCGGGCTCCTAGTTGAATATGCTAAGGCTGTTAATGCAAATGCGATCATTCGCGGATTACGTGCGGTTTCAGATTTTGAATATGAAATGCAAATAACCTCGATGAACAGAGTTCTAAATGATGAAATCGAAACATTCTTTATTATGACAAACAGTCAATATTCATTCTTAAGCTCTAGTATTGTTAAAGAAGTATCAAAATACAATGGGAATATATCTGAGCTCGTTCCTCCAATCGTGGAAAAGGCATTGAACAAGAAATTTAATCGATGAAATATCAAAAGCCTTGGCAAAGTGCCAGGGCTCCTTTTTGTATATTCTAGTAGCTTTTACGTAATCGGCTATAAAGGATAAACACATAAATAGACAATGAAATAATAGTAATGAGTGGACCAAGTTCCATTAATTTCTGAAAGTAAGAATGAAGCCAAGACTCTTCTCCGAAGAAACTAACAGGAATTGCGTTAGAGGGGTGTTCTGTTTGATAAAAGCGGATATAAATTGGTTTCCACAAAATAAAAGCAAAGAGGCTGGCGAAAATCCCCTGCAAAATTCTTGCAAAGAAGAACGGTTTAAAGCGAATGCCAGCTTGGGCTAAAATGCTCGCAACCTGTGCTTGAACACTAAAACCACTAAAGCCTAAAATAAAGCTGGTGATGATCGCTTGCTGCAGCAAAGTAGCCTCCTGGACCCGGCTTGTTAAATCGCTCCCCATCGTAATTTCAAATAATCCAGAAATGAATGGAATGCTAAGTATATCTGGGAATGAAAGGAATGAAAAAATTATATCAAAGCCTTTTGCAAGTGCTCCAGTAATATGTAGAAGAAAAAGCAGCTTGTTAATAACCGAAAATAAAATAATAAAACCACCGACCATTAATAAGGTTTGAATAGATGAATTGACAGCATCACCAAGAAGTTTGCCGATCGGCCGTTTGTCTTTTAATCTAGTTTGATGTAGGGCTGATAATGCAGTCCTTACTATAAATTTACCTTGTTCGTCCTTCCCCTTATCAGGAGTTTCACTGCCATAAAATCGCATAATAATACCGACACAAATATTCCCTAAATAATGGGCCAATGCCAAGATTACCCCTAAATGTGGGTTGTGGAAAAAACCGACCGCTACGGCACCGAAGATAAATAACGGGTTAGAGGAGTTAGTGAAGGAAACCAGTCTTTCTGCTTCAATTTGTGTCAACTGACCCTCCTGACGAAGTCTTGCAGTCAGTTTTGCACCAGCTGGAAAACCAGAGGCCATTCCCATTGCCCAAACAAAACCTCCGACACCAGGAACTTTAAACAAAGGTCTCATGAGCGGCTCTAATAAGACCCCGATAAATTTAACTACTCCAAAGCCAATAAGCATTTCTGATACGATAAAAAATGGTAACAGAGAAGGAAAAACAATTTCCCACCACATGTTTAGACCGCGTATGGAGGCTTCAAGTGACTCCTTTGGAAAAGTTATCAAAGAACCAGCTAAAATAATAGCTGATAAGGAAAGAAAGATTGTTTTTATTTTTGATTGAAACAAAGAAAAGCCTCCTTCCGATGGTTTTGTTATACTGTATAAATAAATAATGTTAAAATAAGAATTATTCATTCACACTTTTTAGACTTGACTTGTCCCCATCTAACACAAATATACTCATAGAACGCTAATTTAGACCATAAGATTGAACGAGATTTCTCCGAATATAAATTGTTTATTGTCATAATGCTTTTATAGCTTATGAAAAGGAGGGGAATGCTTTGAAGCGTCCTAAAATAGGGTTAGCGCTTGGTTCGGGCGGAGCACGTGGCTTTGCCCACTTAGGGGTTATTAAAGTCTTGAGGGAAGCAGAAATCCCTATCGATATGATCGCTGGCAGCAGTATGGGAGCGCTTGTAGGAAGTTTTTATGGAGCAGGTATAGAAATTGACCGCTTATATAAATTATCAACAGCATTTAAACGAAAATATTTTTTGGATTTTACTGTACCGAAAATGGGTTTTATTGCTGGAAAAAGAGTGAAGGATTTTATTAAGGTTTTTACTCATGGTAAAAATATTGAAGATTTGTCCATTCCGCTAGGAATCGTTGCAACTGATTTGCTTACTGGTGAAAAAGTTGTTTTTCATAAAGGACCTGTGGCTGAGGCGGTAAGAGCAAGTATATCTATACCTGGGATATTCGTGCCTGAAAAAATAAATGGAAGAATCTTAGTGGATGGCGGAGTTTCAGATAGGGTCCCAGTATCCGTTGTGAAAGAAATGGGTGCAGATATTGTAATTGCAGTTGATGTATCAAGGGTAAAGCGTAATGCGGAGATTACGTCGATATATGATGTGATTATGCAAAGCATCGATATTATGCAAACAGAAATCCTTATTAATCGTGAGATTGCTTCTGATATCATGATTCGTCCGCCTGTGGAGGTATATAGCTCCCGTGCATTCACCAATATAGACGAAATCATTATTTTAGGAGAAGAAGAAGCAAAAAAACAAATAGACCTAATAAAAAATGTTATAGAAAAATGGAAGGGGTAAATGATTTGAGAAGAAAAATATTTGTAGGTTCTTCCATTGTTATAGCATTAATGATGATTGCTGGTATATTTTTTTCATTGCCTTATTATGTATCAAAACCTGGCATAGCAAAAGAATTATCTCCTATCATTCAAGTTGAAGGCGGTGAGGAAGGTAAGGGAAGCTTCATGCTGACAACTGTAAGGATGGGAAGAGCCAATATCTATTCTTACGCTGAGGCGAAATTATTTGATTATGTTGAACTCTACCCAGTGGATGCTATATTATATGAAACGGAAACCCAAGATGAATACAATGCCAGGCAGCTGCACATGATGGCAGGATCCAAGCTGAATGCGATTGAAGTAGCTTATAAAAAGGCAGGTTTACCAGTTGAATACAAATACCAAGGTGTCTATGTTGTCCAGGTAGTTCCTGATATGCCTGCAGAAGGAAAACTGCTTCCAGGCGATCGTATCATAGAAGTTGATAATCAGAAATTTACTTCTTCTGAAAGTTTTATTGGATATGTAGGCAAGAAAAAAGCTGGCAATCAAGTAGAATTAACGATAAAGAGGAATAATAAAACTAAGAAAGTTACCGTAACCCTGCAGTCCTTTAAAGAAGATCCAAAGAAGGTCGGTATAGGAATTTCTTTGGTTGATGATAAGGAAATAATCGTAGACCCAACCGTTTCGGTCAAGACAGACGAGATTGGCGGACCATCGGCTGGATTGATGTTCACATTAGAAATTTATGATCAATTAATGGATGAGGACTTTACGAAAGGATACAAAATTGCAGGAACAGGAACCATTGATTCCAAAGGAGCAGTTGGACCAATTGGCGGGATTGATCAAAAGATTGTTGCTGCAGACAAGGCAGGGGCAGAAGTTTTCTTTGCCCCGAATGAACAGGGAAGCGCTGATTCCAATTATAAATTAGCGCTTAAAACAGCTAAAGAAATTGATTCAAAAATGAAAATAGTTCCAGTAGACATCGTGGATGACGCCATAAATTACCTGCAAAAACTACCTATGAAATGAAAAAGATGATGCCTCCACAGGGCATCATCTTTTATTTAATTGCTGTGCTAGAGGGAAATATGGATTTTAGAACTCTGTTGATTTTTGCGGAAGGCGCGAGACTCCTGCTCAGAGGACGGGACAGGGGAGACCCCGCAGGCGCTAGCGCCGAGGAGGCTTCCCGAACCGCCTGCGGAAAGCGAAGCGCCTCGTGACAGGCAAAAACCGCCTGTCCCTGCGGTGCTTATTCGAAGGAGCTTTCCTTAGTGGAGCACAAATCAACAGCCCAGATTAACACAGTTATTTTATAAATATAGGTGGTTGTTTATATTCTTGATGCAATAGGTTGATCCCTTTCTGTTTTCCTATGCCTAAGGAATAAACGCGAGAGGCCTTAATATCAAGAGAAATATCATTTTCCTTATATGCTGACAGTTTTGAAATCAACGGAAGTTTAAAATTTGATTTATTTTTATTTAAATAATCTTTTCCTCTAGTTGTCATTCCCAATAGCCTCAAATAAGAAGCCTTTTCTACAGGATTATGCATATCTTCCTTTTTTGTATTGGTTAAGATATGGACACATATCCTTTGTATTCTAGTCCAGGTATATCGTTTGGTTTTAACCTTTTCCATGAATTCTTTAAAGGTAAGGGAATCTACAGCTGCGGTCATTAACCTATTTTCTATTCCTTCTTCAACTTCATAAATATCTCTTAGTTCTGCAGGATTGCTATGGAGCAAGCGAAAACGTAATAGATCCCAATAATTTTCCCAACCGTGAAAGTTCCCGTATTCATTTAGATACTCTCTTAATAATATGTTAGTTGACTCTGGAACATATTGTTCAATGGCACTATAATTTTCATTTGTGGCAAAGAGTGCCTTTCTTATGCTTGTCGCACTGGCAATTGTCTCAGTAGCAAAATGTTCATCATGATAATCAGCATTTTTTCTTTTGACGGTGAGAGGAATGATTGAACTTTTTTGCTGTTGTATCGCTTTTACATAATGAAAACCCAGGATATTATTCGGCTTTTCTAAACGCATTATGTTTTCAGTACTTGACAATGATTGAAAAGACAACGATAATGCTTTAGGGAAACTAACTCCTGTTTTGATATTCATTTTAATACGTTCATCATATTGTTCTTTATGTTTTTCTAAATAGTTGACAGTTTGTACAATCGTTGAAATATCACCACTTTCACTGCCAAAGCAAAGTGACTGGCATCCTATTGCTTCGAGAATCGAGACAGCACCGTTTGCAAAAGTCTCTGCCTTTTGAGTTGCAAATTGATAGGGAAGTTCTAAAACGATATCAACACCGCCAAGTAATGCCATTTTTGCCCGATACCATTTAGAAACTAGGGCAGGTTCCCCGCGCTGAAGGAAATTACCACTCATTACAGCAATAGTTAGATCTGCATCTGCTATTTCCTTTGCAGCTTGTAAATGATAGGCATGTCCATTATGGAAAGGGTTGTATTCGACAATTACACCAACAGCTTTCATAGTAACTACTCCTTATTGATAAACTAATTTTTCAGTATTCGTATTATAGCAAAAATTACCATAATAAGATAATGATTACTGCATATTTGAATAAGGGGTTGTAATGTGATTGAACTGGATAAACTAATATGAGGACGTTGTTTATTGAAAATAATATTAAAATCAAAATCACCTTTTTAGGTGTAAAGAAAAAACATTGACAAAAATTTAATCGAAGGCTATAATTACCTTTGTTGCCTTGGGGTGATTCAATTGAAATGGACATTAAGCCAATTACAAAAATATCGAAACAAGGATTTTCTGATTGATGATACGATTAGAGTTGATGAAATTAGTGAAACGGATCCATCGATTCGTGAAGTATCTCCGATGCATATTACAGGTCGGGGTGACATTGATTCAACGAAAGTAACATTTCATTTGAAAATAGAAGGTTATTTGATCTTGCCTTGTTCTCGTACTTTAGTGGATGTAAAACTTCCGATTAATGTCGAAACAACTGAAACTTTCCTCTTACAAGGTTCAGAATATGCAACTGAAGAGGAAGTATATCTTGTAAAAGGGGAAGTAATTGATTTAATGCCAGTCATTAGAGAAATCCTTTTACTCGAAGTTCCAATGCAGGTGTTCTGTGATGATGTTAATCATGAAGATGCAGCACCACAATCCGGTAAGGACTGGGAAGTTGTTCATGATCAAGATCAATCTAAAAAGATTGATCCAAGACTAGCAGGTCTTGCAAAGTTTTTTGATAAAAACAATTCTTCTTCCGAATCATAATCAGCAAAACAAGAAGCAAAGTGAAGAACCAGCATTCCTGGCCTTCATTACTTTCTTAATACTCTTTAAGGAGGTGGGAAGAATGGCTGTACCTTTTAGAAGGACTTCTAAAACTGTAAAAAGAAAACGTCGTACACATTTTAAATTAAACGTACCTGGTATGGTAAGCTGCCCAAACTGTGGTGAAATGAAACTTTCACACCGCGTATGTAAAGCTTGCGGAACATACAAAGGGAAAGACGTTGTTAACGACTAATTTCCATTAGGATAAAAAGCACAAGGAGCAATATGCCCTTGTGCTTTTGTCGTTTCTATAAATCTAATACAGATTACATACCTATAAACAAGGAGGAGAATCAGTTTGTCCTATTCAATCGAGAAACGGGAGAGTGGCTATTTACTTTTTACAATTGCCCGAAGTGAAAAAAGAAATGCTATTAATTACGATGTGATGGATGGCTTGTCGGAAGCGGTTTCTTTGGCACTTGATCCACAGATAAAGGCACTAGTTATTACTGGAGAAGGTGATACAGCGTTTTGTTCAGGTGGAGACTTATCGGTTTTTCACGAACTTCAAACAAAAGAAGAGGCTTATCCAATGCTTTCAAAAATGTCGAACATACTGTATTCTCTGTTGACGTTAACTAAACCCACCATTGCCCTAATCAATGGGACAGCTGTTGGCGGCGGATGCGAACTTGCTGCAGCTTGTGACTTCCGCTTAGCAAGGGCAGGAGTTAAGGCTGGATTTGTACAAGGAAAACAAGCCATTACAACTGGCTGGGGCGGCGGGACAATTTTAGCAGAAAAACTTCCAGCTTTAAGTAGTATGAAGCTTTTAATGGAAGCAGATATTCAAAGTGTTGAATATTTAAAAGAAGTTGGCTTTATTGATTATATCTATTCAAATCACCCCATTTCTTCTTGTGAAATCTATTTGGAGAAGCTTTTAGCCACTGATTTACAGGTATTAGAGTCATATAAAATGATATGGATTCGAAAATGGGAAGACAATAAACTTAGAGAAAGAATAGAAGAAGAAGTCAGGAATTGCAGCGTTCTTTGGGAAAGTGAGCCCCATCATCACTATGTAAAAAACTTTATTAGTAAAAAAACAAAGAAATATGAATAAAGACAAACTGATATCAGTCTATCTTTTCTAGTAGATGCATATGTATGAATAAAAACACTAGGAGGGATTTTCTGATGTCACCAACTCGCCAAGATGCATGGTCCCAAGATGAAGATTTATTGCTTGCTGAAGTTGTGTTAAGACATATTCGAGAAGGCGGGACGCAGCTCCAAGCATTTGAAGAAGTTGGAAAACAGCTTTCTCGAACATCAGCAGCCTGTGGATTTCGCTGGAATTCGTTTGTAAGGAAGCAATATAAATCTGGAATTGAATTGGCTAAGAAACAGCGGAAAGAATTAAAAAAACAGGGTATTCCAATCGAAACAGAATATAGCAATGAGTTTGCAAGTGAAGAGACCCCAGTAGCTGCTCCACCAAGGAGTGAAGGAATGACATATCAATCCGTGCTTCAATATTTAGAAAACCTTCATAAGAAAGCTTCTGCTGCATCAAGCATTGAGCAGGCTAAGGAAAAGTCTCTTCAAAAAATTCGAGAACTTGAAAAGAAATCTTATACACTTGCGGCAGAAAATGAAAGATTATCCAAAAACTTAAAAGCAATAGAAGAAGACTATCGTTCCTTAATTGAAATTATGGAAAGAGCACGAAAAATGGTTGTCTTGCAAGAAGAAGATAGACAGCAAAAAGTAAAATTCCAGATGGATAAAAACGGGAACCTTGAAAGAGTTGAAAAATAGTAAAAGCGGACATAATGTCCGCTTTTTACTTTATTCATTATGAGCTGCTTCTACACCTTCTGGATACCAGACAAGAGGGTTTTCTCCGCGATCGCGCTCCGTATCATATTCTACATTAGTAAAGTTCATATGCTCCCAAAAATTTCTTGATTGTACTCTTGGGTTTGTTTTAATTGGAAGACCAAAGCTCTTCGCAAATTCAACAAGCTTTTTTCCATAACCCTTACCCTGATATTCTGGTAAAACCTCAAGCTTCCATAATTCTAAATAATTTTGTGGAGGATAGAAGTATCGGTCAAATTTAGCATCTATTTGATATAGGCTCATACGTGCTACTAGTTTGTCTCCAAAGTAAATCCCGTAAAATGGAGAATCACTATCATTATCAACCATATTTGCTTCTAAATCCTCGAGCATAGACAGCTCTTGAATTCCATATTCTTTAAATTTCTTAAATTCCTCTAGTGTTTTAAAGTTTACTTTTAATTTTTGAACGTTCATCACCATATATAAGCCCCCTAAGAAATGATTATCATATCAACTGTATATATTCATTTAACGCTGAATAATATGGAAATGGGTAAGATATTCGATTATTCAAAATGAATTAATAATATTATATAACAAAAATACGAAAAATTCTTTATATATTAACAAGAAAGCGTTTTCTATTTTTGCAGGAAATCTAAGGAATCTTGTAGAAATATAAGAGTGAAAGCGTAAGGGATGAAAGGGGAAACTGTGTGCAAAAAATATTAATCGCTAATCGTGGGGAAATTGCATTAAGGATTATTAAAACCTGCACCCAAATGGGGATTGAAAGTGTTGCTATTTATTCAGAGGCAGATAGAGAAATGCCATATGTAAAAGCAGCTTCAAAAGCAGTGTGTGTAGGGGAACCACCTGTAAATAAATCATACTTGCAGACCGATAAGATTTTAGAAATAGCAAAAAATGAAAGGGTAGACGCTATTCACCCTGGTTATGGTTTCCTTTCAGAAAATGCCGCTTTTGCACAAGCTGCAAGAAGTGAAGGTATTATTTTTATTGGTCCAGACCCCGAGACGATACAATTGATGGGAGATAAAATTGATTCACGTAAAACTATGGAGCAGGCAGGAGTGCCGGTAGTACCCGGAAGCGATCAAGGTCTAAAAACGATTGAGGAAGCCTGCAGCCTGGCAGCCCATATTGAGTATCCAGTCATGCTGAAAGCAAGCAGCGGCGGTGGTGGAATTGGTATGGTGTTGTGTGAAAATGAGCAAGCGCTCATCAAACATTTCACCTCTACAAAGTCAAGGGCACTTGCTTATTTCGGCTCTGATGAAGTGTTTATTGAAAAATATATTGATGAAGCACGACATGTAGAGGTTCAAGTCTTCGGTGATCATAAAGGTAATATTGTTCATCTATATGAAAGAGATTGTTCCATTCAGCGACGACATCAAAAAGTGATTGAAGAATCTCCATCTCCCTTCTTAACAGAAGGAACCCGGCAGAAAATTTATGAAACGGCTTTAAGGGCAGCAAAAGCTGTAGGGTATAAAAATGCTGGAACCATAGAATTCATTGTTGATGGGAAAGAGAATTTTTACTTCTTAGAAATGAATACCCGGCTTCAGGTGGAGCACCCGGTAACAGAAATGATTACAGGAATAGACTTAGTTCAGTGGCAAATTCTGATAGCGCAAGGGGAGACCTTGCCAATGCAGCAATCACAGATAAAATCCACAGGTCACGCGATGGAATTTCGATTATATGCTGAGGATCCTATTCGGTTCTTACCATCACCTGGTAAGATCACCAAGTTTGACTGGGATGAGGGTTCGGGAACTAGAATAGATGCAGGTTATCAGGAGGGAGATACGGTCACTCCGTATTATGACCCGATGATAGCTAAATGTATCTTTCATGGTGAAGGACGAGAAGAGGTTATTAAGTCTGCAGAACAATTTTTTAAGAAGCTGCAAATTGAAGGAATCAAAACAAATGTCCCGCTTTTCTTAAATATTTTAGTAGACGAAGACTTTAAAAAAGGCAAATACACAACAACCTTTTTATCCAAAAAAATAGTGAAATAAGGAGAGAGTAGAATGAAGGAAATTACAGCAACTATGGCAGGTACTGTGCTTAATGTAACGGTATCAAACGGTGACAATGTTCATGCAGGACAGGAAGTATTAATGCTCGAGTCAATGAAAATGGAGATTCCCATTGAGAGTGAAATGGATGGTTTAATCAAAGAGGTAAAGGTAAATGTAGGAGATTTTGTAAACGAAGGCGATGTTTTAATTATAGTAGAATAGGTACTTTGAGGGGGACATTATGACAACTATTAATACATTGAATGAGCAATTGTTCGAAAAAAGGAAGGGTATTGAAGCAGGCGGGCATCCGAAATACCATGAAAAGTTAAAGCAGCAAAATAAACTGTTTGTCCGTGACCGGCTTGCTTTATTGTTTGATGATGGAAAATATGAAGAGGATGGTAAATTTGCCAATGTTCAAGCAGGTGACCTGCCGGCTGATGGGGTTGTAACGGCAATTGGGAAAATCAACGGAATGACAGTATGTGTTATGGCCAATGATTCGACCATTAAAGCTGGCTCATGGGGAGCACGTACAGTTGAAAAAATTATCCGAATTCAAGAAACAGCAGAAAAGTTAAAGGTTCCATTGTTTTATCTTGTAGACTCTGCTGGTGCAAGAATTACGGACCAGTTAGAGATGTTTCCAAATCGCCGTGGTGCGGGGAAGATTTTTTATAACCAAGTAAAGCTTTCCGGTATGATTCCACAGGTTTGTATCCTGTTCGGGCCATCCGCTGCAGGAGGTGCATATATCCCTGCTTTTTGTGATGTGGTCATCATGGTGGATCAAAATGCTTCCATGTATCTTGGCTCACCCCGAATGGCTGAGAAGGTAATTGGCGAAAAAGTAACATTGGAGGAAATGGGCGGAGCCCGTATGCATTGTTCTGTTAGCGGTTGTGGTGATGTACTTGCGTACAGTGAGGAAGAAGCGATAGAATCTGCAAAAAATTATATCAGCTACTTTCCTTCAAGTTTTAAGGAAAAAACCAACATAACAGATGGTAAAGCTCCTAAGGAGGGGCGTGAATTAGAGGCAATTATTCCGCATAATCAAAATGCACCGTTTGACATGTATGAAGCGATTGATAGGTTAATTGATAAAAATAGTTTTTATGAAATAAAAAAATTATTTGCTGCTGAACTTATTACTGGATTTGCAAGAATTGACGGTCGAGTGGTTGGAATCATTGCGAATCAGCCAAAAGCAAAAGGCGGAGTCCTATTTGTTGATTCTGCAGATAAAGGTGCGAAATTTATCCAGTTATGCGATGCATACCATATTCCATTGTTATTCCTCGCTGATGTACCAGGTTTTATGATTGGTACAAAAGTAGAACGTGCCGGAATCATTCGACACGGCGCTAAGTTAATTGCTGCCATGAGCTCTGCAACTGTGCCTAAAATATCTGTTATTGTAAGGAAAGCTTATGGTGCCGGCCTTTATGCAATGGCAGGTCCAGCATTTGAACCAGATTGCTGCATTGCATTGCCAACAGCACAAATTGCGGTTATGGGCCCAGAAGCTGCGGTCAATGCTGTTTACTCCAATAAAATTAGTGAAATTGAAGATGCTAAAGAAAGAATAGCATTCGTGCAGGCGAAGCAACAGGAGTATAAAGAGCATATTGATATCTATAAACTTGCCTCTGAGCTAATTGTTGATGAAATAGTTGCACCATCAGAACTCAGGGATGTACTCATCCAGCGTTTTGCCTATTATGAAACAAAAGAAATGAACTTTAGTGTTCGGAAACATCCTGTATACCCAGTGTAATGTTAAAATCCCATTTCGTATTTTGTGAAATGGGATTTTTCTTTTTTAGACAGACTTACAACCTAGTATCTGCTAAAATATTAGTAAAATAGAAAATAAATGGGTGGGTATTATGAACATTGGTATTATTGGTGCTGGTTCTATTGGATTATTATTTGCCTCATACTTAAGTAATGCATACTCTATCACGCTGTATACAAGAACCATTGAACAAGCAGAAGAGATTAATCAAAATGGAATCCTCCTACAAAAAGGTGAAACCCAAAGCATAAATAAGGTTAAGGCATTTCCGCTTTCCGTGTGGAAGGGTACAGAGGAAATATCAATAATTGCTGTAAAACAATATCAACTTCGCCCCATTATTGAATATTTAACTAAATTGGACTGCATGCCTAAAAATCTATTATTTTTACAAAACGGTATGAGTCACTTGAAATTACTAGAAAACATTGATGCTGCTACTATACTGGTCGGATCCGTAGAGCATGGAGCTAGTAAAATTAATTCTTATAGTGTGCGTCATAATGGTGAAGGAGCCGTCAATATAGCTGTTTTTAGAGGTAACTCATCAACACTAAGTGAGTTTGCAGAAGCCTGCAAAGGAATACATTTTCCTATAACGATGAAAGAAGATTATTATGAGATGCTGGTAAATAAATTAATAGCAAATGCAGTGATAAATCCTTTAACGGCACTGCTTCAAGTTAAAAATGGTGAATTAATCAATAATACTTTTTATTTTTCTGCTGTCAAAAAGTTGTTTCTTGAGATCTCTTCTATTTTAAACTTAGAAGATCCTATTAAAAAGTTCAGAGATATAATTAAAATATGTAAAAAGACAGGGGATAATCAATCTTCTATGCTAAAGGATGTAAAGGCCGGAAGAAAGACTGAGATAGACTCAATTCTTGGCTTTTTGTTAGATGAAGGAGCTAGGCAACAAAAGACAGTGGCAAATATTGAAACTTACTATCTTTTATTAAAAGGAAAAGAACAGACTAGGGGGGGAGTTAATTGAATTTATTCATCTCATCCGTTATAACCATTTTCTTAACCGTTCCTCTGCTAGGCTTTATTACCATTTTTATAATAAATAAACTAATTACAAAAAGCTCTCGTAAGTCTTTTCATAAGGCCCTGGACTATTCTACTATTTTATTTATCATGGCCGTTCATTTTTTGGTAATAACCATTTGGGGAAAGTCGCTTTTTTGGTTAATATTGCTCGTATTAATAATAATAGCGATGGTATTCGTGTTAATACATTGGAAAATAAAGGGCGAAATAATCTTACCTAAAGTTTTTAAAGGCTTTTGGCGATTTAATTTTCTTATCTTCTTTATTGCGTATGTTTCCCTAACTTTATTTGGTATTCTGCGTAGTGCAGTAACTTTTACATTTTCTTAAGCAAAGATTTTTTTTATTATGATGGATGATGGTATACTACTCATATTGGAATGAATATGGTTGATCAGAAAGGAAGTACTTAAATGGAGATTTTAAATCTCTCATTATCAGCAACGAACCGATTTGCTTCTAATTATCTAGAGAAATCTCCAGATGTTCTGTCTTTTTTTCATTATCGCTTTAATGACTTGAGCGAAGATCAGAAAAGATTGGATGAAATTAGCAATCGAAATTTTCCGCGTGAAAAAGTAGCTGATCACATTGAGAAATTTATGGAGCGTTTTCCATCATCAGAAGCAGTTAATAATTCACTTGCAAAACTAAAACAATTGAACAGTGTCGTTGTCATTGGCGGTCAACAAGCAGGCATTCTTACAGGTCCTCTTTATTCAATACATAAAGTTATCTCAATTATTAAATTAGCTGAGGAAAAAGAGAGACAGCTGGGAGTACCAGTCGTCCCTGTATTCTGGATCGCAGGCGAAGACCATGATTTTCATGAAGTGAATCATGTGTTTATGCCTGTAAAGCGACGAGTAGACAAATGGTCTTACCCAGAAAAGGTTAAACAAAAGAAAATGGTTTCGGATATTACTCTTGATAAAGATGTATGCAGGGAGTGGGTAATTAATCTAATTAAAAATTACGGAGAAACCAATTATACAAAAAGGTTGATTGCGTTTGCAGAAGATGCATTAATGAAATCATCTACCTTTGTTGACTTTTTTGCCAACATTGTGATGGAGCTCTTTAAGGATTACGGTTTATTAATTGTGGATTCAGGTGATAGTAATTTCCGTCAATTACAAAAGGTTAACTTCTCACAACAAATCGAGAATCATAGGGAAATAACAAATAATTTACTTGAACAGCAAAGTGTTATAGGGAAAAATGGTTACCCTATAACAATTGATTCACATGAGAACGCAGCTAATTTATTTTATTGCCATCCAAAATCAAATGAACGAATCTTGCTGGAATATGATTCAATAAATAATACATTTGTGGGGAAAAGTGGAGCTGTCTCATTTACAAAAGATGAATTAATACAAATTGCCAATCAAGATCCTGCAAAACTGAGCAATAATGTGGTGACTCGACCCATAATGCAAGAGTTGCTTTTCCCAACATTAGCGTTTATAGCCGGACCAGGTGAGATTTCTTATTGGGCTGAATTAAAGCTTGTCTTTGAACATTTTAATATTAAAATGCCGCCGATTGTACCGAGATTAAACATTACGTTGTTAGAAAGAGCTGTCGAGAGCGAAATAAATGAACTTAATTTAGAACTTTCCGACGTATTAAGCAGGGGAAGTGTCGAAGAGAGAGACCGTTATCTTGAGTCAATTAAGGATAAAGAGATTGCTGAACTCTTTTCTTCATTAAAATCTCAATTATTAAAGCAGTATCAGCTTATTGAAATAAAAACAAATGAGCTGGATCGCAGTTTAATACCTTTATTAAAGAAAAATGAAAACTATTTAGTAAAGCAAATTAATTTTATGGAAACAAAACTGGAAGAATCAGTAAAGTCAAAATTTGATGTGGTTCTTAATAAGTTTAATCGTATTGATCTATCATTGCGTCCGGATGGTTTTCCTCAAGAGCGAGTGTGGAATATATTCTTTTATTTAAATCAGTATGGAACTAATTTTATAAAAGAATTAATGGAACTTGATTTTGTATTTGATGGTCTTCACAAGGTAATTAAACTTTAAAGAAACTTCACTTATGTTGTGAAGTTTCTTTTTTTTGAATAAATTTACTGGATAAAAAAGGATTTGGGGAAGTTAGCAAGAATAATTTAAAAATAAGTGGAGGAAAGTGGGGGAATGTGGTACATTTTATATAGAAAGTGGGGGTACCGGGCATGTTTATGGGTGAATACCATCATAGCATTGATAATAAAGGCCGTATGATTGTGCCATCCAAATTCCGCGATAATCTTGGTGAGATGTTTATCATCACGCGCGGCTTGGATCAATGTCTATTTGGTTACCCATTATCAGAGTGGGCACTGATTGAGGAAAAACTTAAAGGCCTGCCACTGACAAAAAAGGACGCCCGTGCATTTACCCGATTCTTCTTTTCCGGTGCAACAGAAAGTGAACTGGATAAACAAGGGAGAATCAACATCCCAGCACCATTGCTTCAGTATGCAAAATTAGAAAAAGAATGTGTAGTTTTAGGAGTTTCCAATCGAATCGAAATATGGAGTAAACAGATTTGGGAGGACTATTTCGCGCAGTCTGAAGATTCTTTTGCTGAAATTGCGGAAAATATGATTGGTTTTGATATATAATGGACAAGTTATTCTATTATAACTTCAGTTTTATATCGTTCGATTGGAAAAGGTGATAATGATGTTTGAACACACAACTGTATTACTAGATGAAGCCGTTGATGGATTGAATATCAAACCAGATGGCATTTATGTTGATTGTACTTTAGGAGGAGCCGGCCACAGTTCCTTGATACTTTCAAAACTTACTGAAAACGGAAAATTGTTTGCCTTCGATCAAGACGAAATAGCTATTGCTCATGCAAAAGAGAAATTGTCTCGCTACGGTGAACAGCTAACAATAATTAAAAGTAATTTCTTATACATCCAGGAAGAACTTGAAAGACTTGGGGTTGAGAAAGTTGACGGTGTTTTGTATGACCTTGGTGTCTCCTCGCCTCAATTAGATACACCAGAAAGGGGCTTCAGTTACCATCATGACGCACCTCTGGATATGAGAATGGATAATGAAGCAGATGTTTCAGCTTATGACGTTATTAATCACTGGTCATATGAAGATTTGGTCAGGATCTTTTTTCGCTACGGAGAAGAGAAGTTCTCTAAGCAAATTGCTCGGAAAATAGAGGCTAGAAGAGAGATTAAGCCAATAGAAACTACCTTTGAACTGGTTGAACTTATTAAGGAAGGTATTCCTGCACCTGCAAGAAGAAAGGGCGGACATCCAGCCAAGCGGATTTTTCAGGCAGTTAGAATTGCGGTTAATGATGAATTAGCAGTTTTCGAAAAGTCCTTACATAAAGCAATTGATATTCTCAACCCGGGTGGAAGGATAAGTGTTATTACTTTTCACTCATTAGAAGATCGGATATGTAAAGCTGCTTTTAAGAAGGAAAGTGAATTGCCAGAATTACCGCATGGATTACCTGTAATTCCCGATGAATTCATGCCTGAATTGAAGTTAATTACTAGAAAGCCGATTCTTCCAACAGAAGAAGAATTAGAACATAATAATCGTGCTAGATCTGCAAAGCTTAGGATAGCGGAAAAAAATATAAAATAAATTATGTGGAGGGGAAAGAATGAGTAGTCTTGCCAGGAAATTTCAGCAACAACAAGAAGTAGAAGTGACAGTACAGGAGAAACGTATTGTAAAAACAAAAAAGCACTGGCTTACACCTGGGGAGAAAATAATCGGAGTCGTATTTACAGGGTTGGTTTGTTTTGGTGCCGTCAACCTCATCTCGAATCAAGCAGAAATTTACCAGGTAAATAAGGATATTCAAGAGGTTCAAACCTCGATTAATGAAATTTCAAAGGTCAATAATGACCTGCAGGTACAAGTAAGTGAACTTAGTACGTATGAACGTCTTTGGGAGAAAGCAAAACAAATGGGGCTTGTTATCAACGAAAATAACGTCAAGGTTGTGCACGAGAAATGAACAAGAAACAGCCATATATGAATTTCGGAGCAGCCGGTTTATTTGCATTATTCGGCCTGCTCTTTTTTATATTGCTCTTTAGATATTTTTCGATTCAAATTACTGGTGAGGTTGGTTCCCAGCCGCTTGCAGCGAAGGCCCAGCAAAAATACAGCAGAACAGGGAATTTAGAGGGCGCAAGAGGCATCATTTATGATGCAAAAGGGGAAGTTATTTCTGAGGATACAACAGCTTATACTCTAATTGCCATTTTAGATAAGAAGATGACAACAAGCCCCAAAAAGCCAAACCATGTAACGAATCCAGAAAAAACAGCCAGAGAATTAGCAAAGTTTATTGATATGGAAGAATCTGAGATTTATAGTATTTTAACTAAAGACCAGTTTCAAGTTGAATTCGGGAAAGCCGGGAGGGATATTTCTCACCAAATCAAAAAGGAGATAGAAGAACTTAAACTTCCTGGTATTACCTTTAAACGTGATTCGAAAAGATTTTATCCGAATGGAATATTTGCTTCTCACCTGATTGGTTATGCTGACAGAATTGAGGAGAAAGACGGAACATACAGCTATGTTGGAAAAATGGGTATTGAAATGGCCTTAAACGAGGAGTTAACAGGTAAGGATGGAAAAATAAATTACGAAAGTGATCTTTGGGGGTACTTACTTCCGAACGGAGAACAAAAAGTTACCCCTGCCAAGAATGGAAATGATGTGTACTTGACTTTAGATAAAAAAATTCAAACCTTCTTGGAAGATGCTATGAACAAAGTAGTGGATGAATATAATCCCAAAAAGATTATCGCCATTGTTGCTGATCCTAAAACAGGTGATATCTTAGCGATGGGGCAAAGGCCATCCTTTCACCCTAAAACAAAAGAAGGAATCGATAATAGCTGGCATAACGAAGCAATCGAAACCTCATTTGAGCCTGGTTCAACCATGAAGATTTTCACGCTTGCAGCGGCTATAGAAGAAAATAAATTTGATCCTAACGATTTATTCCAATCTGGTTCTTATAAAGTAACATCAAAAGATAAGCCGATACATGATCATAAAAGAGCTGGCTGGGGAACCATTTCCTACCTTGAAGGGGTTCAGCGTTCTTCGAATGTTGCTTTTGCAAAACTAGCAAATGAAAAACTAGGATTTGATAAGTTTCGTGAATATTTAACGAAATTTGGTTTTGATAAACCAACTGGGATCGATCTGCCATCAGAAACCTCTGGAAAAATTCAATTTACTTGGCCAGTTGAAAAAGCGACTACAGCATATGGACAGGGTACAGCGATAACACCTATTCAACAAATTCAAGCTGCAACTGCGGTTGCAAATAATGGGAAAATGATGAAGCCTCAAGTGATTGATAAAATAGTCAATCACGATACTGGAGAAATTATTAAAGATGTAAAACCCGAAGTGGTTTCCTCTCCTATTTCAGCTGAAACCGCTAAGGAAGTACGAGATATTCTTGAAACCGTGGTGACTAACAAAGAAAAGGGTACAGGGACCCGGTATCAAATTGATGGGTATAGTGTTGCGGGGAAAACAGGAACTGCAAGTATTCCTGATCCCAAGGGAGGCTATTTGACCGGACAAGAAGATTATATTTTTTCATTCTTAGGAATGGCACCAAAAGATGATCCTAAATTAATTGTATACGTTGCTGTTCAACAACCAGAGATAGACCACTATTCGATGGGTTCTATTCCGGTTTCGATGGTTTTTAATCCGGTAATGAAGAATAGTTTACAGTATTTAAATATTCAGCCTTCACAGCAAGAAAAAGCATCCTCTGCAAAGCTGGGCGATTTAGATGGGCAGAATGTATCTGAAACAGTTAAGCAGCTTGAGAAATCAGGTCTAGAAGTTGTTGTTCTAGGAAAAGGTTCAAAAGTAACTGGCCAAATTCCGGCACCTAATACAAATGTTCTTGAAGGTGAGAAGATTATAATCAAAACGGGTGGTGATTTGGCTGCACCTGATATGACAGGATGGTCACTCAGAGACGTAATGAAGGTTGCTAAACTATCAGGTGTGAAACTAAATTCTACTGGCAGCGGGTATGTTATTAAGCAAAATATTTCGGAGGGTGCAGTCTTACACAATGGGGATTTCCTAATCGTTGATTTAAAGACTCCAGAAGAAGTATTGATGCTTGAAGAAGAGAAGGAAGCCGATGAAAATAGCGAGGGATCTGAAAAAGAACTAGAGAAGGTCCCGCAAGATTAATAATAGATGCACAAATGGATTTAGTGATCGTTCTATTCGAATAGGTACAAGCATATAAATGAACGAGTAGGATAAAGGAGGCTCGTTCATTTTATGCGTGTTTCAAATGTTACTGTCCGTAAAAGGTTAATGATTGCATTGTTTGCAGGAATTCTAATCTTTCTAATCATTGATGTACGCCTTGGTTATGTACAGTTTGTTCTAGGTGATATGTTGACTGGTCAGGCGAAGGGTTCGTGGAGCCGGAATATTCCTTTTGAACCAGAGCGTGGCGAGATAATAGACCGGAATGGTGTACCGTTAGCAACAAATATTAGTGCTCCAACTGTATATGTGGTTCCAAGGCAGGTAAAAGACCCAGCCGCAACGTCAGAAAAACTTGCTGCTGTGTTAAACATTCCAAAAGAAAATGCTTATAGACAAATTACTCAGGGTCAATCGATAATAAGGATTAAAGAAGGACGAAAGATTTCTCATGAAAAAGCGAAAGAAATCAGGGCTTTAGGACTTGAAGGGGTTTATATTGGAGAAGACTCAAAGAGACATTATCCGTTTGGAAGCTATCTCTCACATGTTTTAGGATTTTCTGGTGTGGACAACCAGGGGCTAATGGGATTAGAACTTTACTATGATAAAGAGCTCAGCGGTGAAAGAGGTTCGGTTAAGTTTTATGCCAATGCCAAGGGAGAAAGAATGGACGATATGGCTGACGACTACGAGAAGCCTGTTGATGGACTAGATCTAAAGCTTACAATCGACACAAAAATCCAAACTATTATTGAGAGGGAACTTGATATTGCGGAGGCTACCTATAACCCGGATGGGATTATTGCTATTGCGATGAATCCAAATAATGGAAAAATACTCGGAATGTCGAGTCGTCCGACGTTCGATCCAGCTAACTTTCGAAATGTTCCACAAGAGGTTTACAACCGCAATTTACCGGTATGGTCAAGCTATGAGCCTGGTTCCACCTTTAAAATCATCACGCTTGCGGCAGCCCTTGAGGAGGGGAAAGTGAACTTAGAAAAAGAACATTTTCATGATCCCGGTTCAGTAGAAGTTGCAGGTGCCAGGCTGAAATGTTGGAAACGAGGCGGACATGGAAGCCAGACCTTCTTAGAAGTAGTCCAAAATTCATGTAACCCGGGATTTGTAGAATTAGGTCAAAGGTTAGGTAAAGACACACTTTTTAAATATATAAAGAATTTTGGTTTTGGTCAGAAGACAGGTATTGATTTAGCCGGAGAAGGGTCTGGAATTTTATTTAATTTAGATCGAGTGGGTCCGGTGGAATTAGCAACAACCGCTTTTGGGCAAGGCGTATCTGTTACCCCAATCCAGCAGGTTGCTGCTGTTGCAGCAGCGGTAAACGGCGGGATTCTATATAAACCATTTATAGCAGAAGAGTTAATTGACCCTGTTACGAAAGAAGTGGTCATGCGAAATACGCCTGTTGAAAAGCGGCGGGTAATATCTGAAGAAACGTCCAAGGAAATTCGTCATGCCTTAGAAAGTGTTGTTGCTCAGGGTACAGGTTTTAGAGCATTTGTTGACTCCTACAGAATTGGGGGAAAAACCGGAACAGCACAAAAAGCCCAAAACGGAAGATATTTAGAAAATAACTTTATCGTTTCTTTTATGGGCTTTGCTCCTGCAGATGATCCTGAAATTGTGGTCTATGTAGCCGTCGATAACCCTAAAGGGGGACTCGTCTTTGGGGGAACCATCAGTGCTCCTATCGTGGGCAGTATCATGAAGGATGGCCTTATGGCAATGGGAGTAAAACCTAGAAAAGACCAAATTGAGAAAGAATTAAGATGGCCAGACACTCCGCCAATAACCATTCCTGACTTAACAGGTTTAACGAAACTGGAGATTACGGAACAAATGTTAAATCTTAAAATTGACGCAAGCGGTGAAGGTGATATTGTTGTAAGACAATCCCCTGAAGCTGGGGCAAAAGTAAAAGAAGGTTCAACTATAAGACTTTATTTTGGTAAAGAGGAATAATTAAAGAAATAAAACTCTTTAAGTTAGGCGGCCGGAATGAATTCCGCCGTCTGTTTTTTTTTGAAAAACGAAAAGGTAAATGGCATTCTACTTTGTTTTGCTGTAAAATAAGGTGAATCTTTTTTAGAAGGATTTTTAAGGTAAATATATAGTATGTCTTGCAAAAGGTAAGAGAGGATTTGAGTTTATGAAACTAATTGAATTACTTCAACATTTGCACCTCCTAGATCCTTATCAAGGAACTAATCCTGAAATCATTTCAATTGAAAACGACAATCGCAAAGTGCAAATGGGAAGTTTATTTATTTGTATTAAGGGATATACCGTTGATGGTCATGATTATGCTGAGTCAGCTGTGAAAAATGGAGCTGCGGCAGTACTAGCTGAAAGGGAACTACCACTTTCCGTACCTGTTATCGTCGTTAATGATACAACTCGAGCAATGGCCGTGCTCGCTGATGCGTTTTATCAGCATCCCACAAAAAAAATGCATCTTATCGGCATAACAGGTACAAATGGGAAAACAACTACTAGTCATTTAATTGAAAAAATATTTTCTGATGTAAATCGGAGCACGGGTTTAATAGGGACCATGTATACGAAAATCGGGAATCAAAAGATTGAAACGAAGAATACAACACCAGAAAGTCTTGTACTCCAGAAACGTTTTCATCAAATGCTGGAGGCGGGTGTAGATACAGCCATTATGGAGGTTTCTTCACATGCACTGCATATGGGAAGAGTCCATGGTTGTGAATATGATATCGCCGTGTTTACAAACCTCAGCCAAGATCATTTAGACTACCATAAAACAATGGATGAATACCAGCACGCCAAGAGTTTATTATTTTCTCAGCTTGGAAATACATTTGAACCCAATAAACCCAAATATGCGATTTTAAATGCAGATGACTCTGCTTCAGAGATGTATCGTAGATCAACTGCAGCCCACGTTGTTACATATGGAATTGATAATGATGCAGATTTCCAAGCAAGAAATATTCAGATGACTTCTGCGGGGACTACTTTTGAAATAGTAATAAAAGGGAAGAGTTATCCAATCAATATACAATTAATAGGGAAATTTAGTGTTTATAATGTCTTAGCTAGTATCGTAGCTGCTTATGTCTCAAAAATTCCGATGAATAATATAATCGATTCCATCGAAAGTATTAAAGGAGTAGATGGAAGATTTGAGCTTGTAAATGCAGGGCAGGAATTTACCGTAATTGTAGATTATGCTCATACACCAGATAGTTTAGAAAATGTATTAAAAACGATACAAAGCTTTGCGCAAAAGAGGGTTTTTGTAATCGTTGGGTGTGGAGGCGATCGGGATAAAACCAAGCGGCCATTGATGGCTGAAATTGCCTGTCGTTATGCAAGTGATCCTATCTTTACCTCAGATAATCCAAGAAGTGAAGACCCCCTAGCTATTCTTAAAGATATGGAAAATGGTGTTCCAGGAAAAAAATATATCACGATTCCTGATCGAAAAGAGGCTATTGGTACGGCGATTAACACTGCTGCAGATGGTGATGTCATCTTAATAGCAGGCAAAGGTCACGAAACATACCAGATTATTGGCAGTGAGGTTTATGATTTTGATGACCGAGTCGTAGCTCGGGAAGCTATCGAGGAGAGATAGAAATGTATTTAGAATTTACTGACTTAGTAACGTTATTCCCGGATTATAAGGGTGTACGTGAGGCGGATCATAGATATATTAATGTATCTGATCAGGCAGATACAATACAGACCAGAGGCCTTTTTATTCCTTTAAATGATAACTCTGGAGAGCTTTTAGATGCAATTGCAAATGGTGCTATCGCAGCTGTCTGGGATAAAAAGAAACCTGTACCAAGGTATACTCCCAATCACTTTCCAATCTTCTTTACTGACAACCCAGTTAGTGGAGTTATAGATTTGCTTCAATTTTATTTTGAAAAATTAGATGGAGATAATGTAGAGAAAATGGATATAACAAATTTCGTATTTTTAGATAAAAAACTTCTCAAAGAAAATAAAGAAACATATGATATAGCTGTACTGTTAGAAAAGATAGCTAAGATAGAAAGGAGGGGATAGAATGTTGGAGCAAGTTATTTTTTTCACAATATTAATGGGCTTTTTGATAACGGTTTTGCTTTCTCCCATTTTTATTCCCTTCTTAAGAAGGTTGAAATTTGGACAAAGCATTCGAGAAGAAGGCCCTAAGTCTCATCAGGTAAAAACAGGGACCCCAACTATGGGCGGAATCATGATTTTATTTTCGATTATTATTACGACACTCGTGATGACTGGAAAGTTTTCAGAACCGACTGTTAAAACATACTTATTAATTCTTGTAACCTTTGGTTTTGGTTTACTTGGCTTTTTGGATGATTTTATCAAAGTAGCATTAAAACGTAATCTGGGCTTAACCTCCAGGCAAAAGCTGTTAGGACAAATTATTATTTCCGTTATATTTTATCTAGTTTATAAACAAAATGGGTTTTCTACAGACGTTACGATTCCCGGAAGTGATTACTCCATTAAACTAGGCTGGTTTTTTGTGTTTTTTATTGTTTTTTGGCTGGTAGGATTCTCCAACGCAGTTAATTTAACGGATGGATTAGATGGATTGGTTTCTGGGACAGCTGCTATTGCCTTCGGTGCTTTTGCTGTCTTAGCTTGGAATCAATCACAGATAGAAGTAGCGATATTTTCAGTTGCTGTATCTGGGGCACTGTTAGGATTCCTGGTATTTAATGCGCATCCTGCAAAGGTTTTTATGGGTGATACAGGGTCATTGGCGCTTGGCGGTGCCATTGCAACGATTGCCATTTTAACTAAGTTAGAATTACTATTAGTCATTATTGGTGGAGTATTTGTCATTGAAACTTTATCGGTTATTTTGCAGGTCATCTCGTTTAAAACAACAGGTAAAAGAATATTTCGAATGAGTCCGCTGCATCACCATTACGAATTGCTTGGCTGGTCGGAATGGAAGGTTGTTGTTACTTTTTGGAGTGTTGGTTTAATATTAGCGATACTAGGTATCTATATTGAGGTGTGGTTATAGGTGAAACAGATAAATACGTATCTTCATAAAAAAGTTCTTGTCCTCGGTTTAGCAAAGAGCGGCGTGACTGCCGCAGCACTTTTACATAAGCTAGGTGCGTTCGTGACGGTAAATGATAAAAAACCATTATCGGAGAATCCAGAAGCCCGGGGGTTATTAGAGCATGGAATCAAAGTTATTTGTGGAGAACATCCAGTAGAACTCCTTGATGAAGGATTTGAATTAATCGTTAAAAATCCAGGTATTCCCTATCAAAACCCCATTATTGAAGGTGCTCTTGAAAAAGGAATTCCTGTCTTAACAGAGGTTGAACTTGCATACCAAATATCAGAAGCACCCTTCATAGGTATTACCGGGACAAATGGTAAAACCACAACAACAACGCTTATTTTTGAAATGTTGAATGAAGGTAAAAAGAAGCCTCTAATTGCCGGTAATATTGGAACAGTAGCTTCAGGTGTTGCGGAGGAAGCTGCACCTGAAAATAATATTGTTATCGAATTATCCTCTTTTCAATTAATGGGGATAGAGGCTTTTTGTCCGAAGATAGCAATCATTACAAATCTTTATGATGCTCATTTGGATTATCATGGAACTAGAAAAGAGTATTATCAAGCAAAAGCTAATATTACTAAAAATCAAACTGATTCAGATTATTTTATTTATAATGCTGATCAGCAGGATGTGCTGGAAATTGCTGAACAATCTAAAGCCTCCACTATTCCATTCTCAACAAAACGTGTCCTTAATAAAGGTGCTTATATAAGTGATGGCTGGATTTGTTTTAACGGAGAAAAAGTAATGATAGTGGATGAAATTGCTCTTCCTGGGGTTCATAATCTTGAAAATATTTTATCTGCCATGGCTGCTGCAAAGTTAACGGGAGTCAGCAATGAAGCAATTCAGAACGTTCTAAGAACGTTTACTGGTGTTAAACACCGCCTGCAGTACGTAACGGAAATTGATAAAAGAAAGTTTTATAACGACTCCAAGGCAACAAATATTCTTGCCACTATACCTGCGTTACAGGCTTTTAAGAGCCCAATAATCTTATTGGCAGGCGGACTGGATCGTGGAAATGAATTTGATGAATTAATACCATATTTGAAAAATGTAAAAGCATTAATTACTTTTGGCCAAACTGCTGCTAAAATTCAGCGGGCTG
>Ga0182744_1000929_pt1 | contig 26649 bp, 21 predicted proteins | sample eDN3rd30CKraftMG_FD_128525 | JGI IMG/M metagenome (GOLD analysis project Ga0182744, IMG submission 128525) | Enriched Miracle-Growth compost microbial communities from Emeryville, California, USA - eDNA 3rd pass 30_C Kraft MG (version 2) (version 2) ... | reverse complement strand
GCGGGCGAGCGCGTCCACAGATAACGGCACCAGTAGCGCAGCGGCGCGCTCATCGCGAAGCCCGACACGGTCGCGACCACGATCAGCTTGGTGTAGGCGACGGCCTTGCCGTAGAGCAGCGCACCCAGGTACTGCGCAATTGCGTAGCCGCTCCAGCCGATGGCGTGCAGCGACCAGAACAGCAGGTCGCGGCCTTTTTTGGATTGCGTGAGTGCGCTCAGCGTCATGGCTCGATCGTTCGAAGGGTCGCTTGGGATCAGCTTAAGCACTCCGTGCATCCAATCCCAGCGTTTCGTCGCGAGCGTGGCACGTCCGGTCGCAGCTGATGCTCATGGCGTGTCACGCCACGTTCGCAGCGTGCTCGTCGGAGCGACATTCCGCTGCGGCGAAACGAAGAAACTTGGCGCACGGCATCGATCAAATCATCGCACGCGGTGAGTGCAACCTTTTTCTCGGGCGCTGCATCTCAAGGTCGACCGCGCGCGAATCAGAGCACCCGATATGAAATGGAGAGAGTCATCATGTTCACAGCACCCCGCATTTTTCGCTCAGCAGCTGCATCGGGCACCGCGCGTCGCGTTCTGCTGATGGCCGTCGGTGCGACGGCGATGTCATTGCTTGCTATCGAATCTCACGCTGCCGAGTCGCCACGCCAGATCACGGTCAGCTATCAGGGCATCGATCTTGCGCAGGGAGCGAACGCTGCGAACCTGTATTCGCGTCTGCGTTCGGCCGCACGTGCGGTGTGCAGCGAGCCGGCCAACGGCGAGCAGAGCCAGGTGAAGCGCTATCGCGCCTGTTATGCGAAGGCGTTGTCGGAAGCCGTGGCCGCCGTCGATCACGCCAGCGTGACGGCCTTGCTCAACTCGGACAAGGCAGTGCAACTCGCACAGCGCAGCATGGATTCGCAGCGCCGCGGCTGAAGCTTTCAGGAATCCCGGTAGCGACCACCGGGAGGGCCACCGGCGAGGACACCGAGCTGCGAATCGGTGCCCTCGCCGGCTGACCTCACTCGGTGCGCGCCGCCGGCGTCTTCGATACGCCCAGCCGGCTTTCACGCAGGGTGATGTACAAGGTAGCGGCGATGATGATGCCCGCGCCGGCCATGGTGAGCGGGCTGGGAACTTCGGAGAACGCCAGATAGCCGAGGATGATGGCAAACACCAGGCGCGTGTAGTCGACCGGCGCCATCACGGCTGCATCGCCTTCCGACATGCCATGGATGTAACACGCCTGGGTGATGGTGCCGAGGATGCCCATCAGCGCCAGCAGCACCAGATCCCACAACGTCGGCCAGCGCCACACCAGCAGGGCTGGCGCGAGCGCCAGCACGAAGCCGAGCGTGGCTGACCAGGCCATCAGTGTCGTGGTGGTGTGATCGCGGCTCATGTACTTCATGCCGGTCACGGTGAGCGCGAGCAGCAGCGCCGAAGTGAGTGCGGCCATTGCCGGCCAGCCGAATTCGCCGTGAGCTGCCGGCTGCAGCATCAGCATCGCGCCCAGAAAACCCACCACCGTCGCGGCGATCCGGCGCGGCCCGACACTTTCCTTCAATACGAAGGCGGCGAGCGGCACTACCCAGAGCGTGCGTGTGAACGACAGGGCGTTGGCATCCGCCAGCGGCATCTTCTGATAAGCGTAGAAGGACAGGATCATGCCGGTGGTGCCGGCGAGCGAACGGAACAGCAGAATGCCAGGCCGCGTGGTGCGGAACGCGCCCGCGGGATCGCGCAGGATGACCGGCAGCATCACGATCAGGCCGAAGGCCTGGCGATAGAAGGTCTGGAGCGTGGCCGGGTAATCGTCGCCCAGAAACTTGACCAGCGTGGTCATGACCGTGAACGCGATCGCCGAGGCCAGCATCCATAGCGCACCGCGTGCGTTGGGAGGCAGCCGGCGATAGGCGGCAGCGTAGCGCGACACGCTTTCAGTTCTGCGGCGTCAGGCGAGCCTGCAGCCAGGCCGAGATATCGGCGATTTCTTCGAGGCAGACCTGGTGTTCCATCGGGTAGCTGCGCCAGTCGATCGCATAGCCCAGTTCCTTGAGCAGATCGCGCGAGCTGGTGCCTAGATCGTGCGACAGCACGGGGTCGTTGACGCCGTGGCACATCAGGATCGGCACGTCGCGATTGGCGGGCGAGGCTTCGGCAGCCACGCTGTCGCGCAGCGGCAGATAGGTCGAAAGCGCGAGTATGCCGGCCAGGCGCTGCGGATAACGCAAGCCCGCCTGCAGCGCGATGGCGCCGCCCTGGGAGAAGCCCGCAATGACGATGCGGTTCGCCGCGATGCCGGTTGCAACTTCCTGTTCGATGTAGCGATCCACCACCGTCGCCGACTCGCGGATGCCGTCGGCGTCTTCCGGACGCATGCGCTCCAGGCTCTTGATGTCGTACCAGGCCCGCATCACGTAGCCGTTGTTGATGGTGATCGGCCGCGGCCGGGCGTGCGGGAAAACGAAGCGCACCGCCAGCGACGGCGGTAGCCGCAGCTCCTGCACGATGGGTACGAAGTCGTGGCCGTCGGCGCCCAGGCCGTGCAGCCAGATGACCGAGGCGGTCGGCTTGACCGGCGGAACGAGCGAGACGCAGTCGGCGGATTCGTGAAGCGAGTAGGGCATGGGAGGCGAGGGATGAGGCTGAAACGGGCGAAGGATACCAGCAGCGATGCTGCCGGGACTTCATGGCTGCTTCACTGCGGCTGCAAGAGTTCCTTCACCGCCGTTGCCAGCTCGGCCACATCGAAAGGCTTTTTCAGCAGGCGCCCGGTGCCGAGCACGGCTTCGACCGCCGCGCTTTCGGCATAGCCCGAGATGATCAGTACGGGAATCCCGGGATGTTGCTGCTGCGCGGCGCGCGCGACCTCGATGCCATTCATTCCCGGCATGGCGTAGTCGGCTACGAGCAGATCGAAACGCCGACCGCGCATTGCCTCCAGTGCCGCGGCGCCTGTGGCTGTCTCGACCACCCGGTAACCCAGATTGCCCAGCGATTCGCAGACGAAGCGACGCACGTGCCGGTCGTCGTCGACCACCAGGATCGCCGCTTCGGAGCGGTTCCCCGCTGCCGGAATCGTAGGGGAATTGTCGTCACGTGCCAGCGCAGGTTGCGTCACTTCAGGTTCTGATGCTGCCGGCAGCACCATCCGCACCGTGGTGCCGCGGCCGACTTCGCTTTCGATGGACAGGCTGCCGCCGGATTCGCTCGCAATGCCGTAGACCTGCGACAACCCCAGCCCCGTGCCGTGGCCCACCTGCTTGGTCGTGAAGAAGGGCTCCATGGCCCGCGCCAGCACGTCTTCGCTCATGCCCGTGCCCGTGTCCATCACCCGCAACTCCACGTACGGCCGCTTCGGCAGGTCCTGCACGTCCAGCTCGGTGGCCGGATGGCTGGAGATGCGCAGCTTGCCGCCGTGGGGCATGGCGTCGCGGGCGTTCACGGCCAGGTTGAGCACGGCCAGCTCCAGCTGATTGGCATCGCTCAGCACGAAGCGCGCTTCCGGTGAGATCTCGACCTCCGCCTCGACGGCTGGACCGATGGACTGGCGCAGCAAGCCGCTCATGCCGTCGAACAGCGCCCGGAGATCGACCGGCTTGAGCTGCATGCGCTGGTTGCGCGAGAAAGCCAGCAGCTGCGCCGTGATTTTCGCGCCACGCCGCGCCGCTTCCAGCGCATTGTCCGATAGGCGCCGCAAGCGCTCGTTGCCTTCGACGCGCGTGCGGATCATGTCGAGATTGCCGATGATGGCCGTCAGCAGGTTGTTGAAGTCGTGCGCGATGCCGCCGGTCAGCTTGCCGACCGCTTCCATCTTCTGCGACTGACGCAGCGCCTCTTCGGCGTTGCGACGCTCGGCCATGTCGCGCACCACCAGCATTACCAGCACGCCGGCGAGCAGGGCCGCGCCGAGCCCGGCAATTGCGGCAACCAGGAACGACCAGGAGATCGACGCGTCGATCAGCGAGGAGGCGACCGCCACGTGCGCCGACCAGCCCGACCAGGCCGAGGTGTAGAAGGCCGAATAGTTCTTGAGGCCTTCGTAGGTGACGCCGGCATAGAAGCCTTGCTTGCCGCTGCTCATCGCCTCGCGCACGTAACGGGTCGCGGGCTTGCCGACGAAGTGCGAGTAGTCGAGCGTGCGCGCCAGGAAGTTGCCGTTGCGGTCGACCAGTGCCGCGACGCTGCCGGCGGGAACCTGCGCCGTCAGGATGTCCTGGAACACTTGAGGACGGATCGCTGCGGCCAGGACATAGCGCATGCGCTCCTCGCGGCGTACCGGTACATATAAATAGACCAGGGGTTCGGACGCTTCCTGTCGGATGTCGCCGATCACCTGGCCGGAGGAGCCGAGCAGCAGCTCAGCGGCTCCGGGGTCCGGCAACGTGGCGGGACGCGGCTCACCGAACGGCCGGCGCAGGTCGAAAACCTCTTCGCCTTTCTCCAGGTCGAACAGGCGGATGGTGGTCCATTGAGGGTTGGCTTTCAGGATGCGCCGCACGCGCGGGTAGAAAACCCGCCAGTTCTCCGTTTCGAAATACGATGAGGCGGCCAGTACGTTCAGCGCGCCCAGATCGCCGCGCAGCGCGGCGTCGCTCAACGTGACGACATTGAAGCTGCGGCCGAGCGTCGCGGTCTCGACCTGGGTGCGCTCGGTGCGCAGGAAGTAGAAGATGGCGATGGCCGCGAACAGCAGCGTGGGCAGCGTGGCCGCCACGCCGAGCGCGATCAATGAACGACGGAAGAATCTCATCCTGCCGGTACGCCGATCCGAAGCCTTGTTGTTGGCCATGTCGGCCATGGCGCTGAAAACCCATCGCGAGGTCGCCAGACTGCGGACGATCGGCGCTACGGAAGCTTGGTCGCACGCGGCAAGGGCGCGCGGATCGTCTCATTTCATCGACCGGCAGGCCAGTCCGGTCACGGACTTCTGATCAGGGCGTGGTCGGTTCCGCCGAAGCGTAGGTGAGGGGGACCGCTGCTTCGGGCGACAGCACGCGGAACGTGAAACTCTCCTGCAGATACAGCAGCACCGAGGTGGTGCTGTGGTCCAGGTAGCCGATCGAGAAGTCCTGGCCCACCGTCAGCTGGAAATCGCCGCCGCGCAGGCTCATGACGACCGCGCCGTCCGCAGCCGGGGCCCACACGATGGGGCCATCGAGCAACTCGCGTACGTGATCGATGATCGGATAACCGCGTGAGGTGCTGCGCGTGAGGCCGGTGTAGCAGCGCGGGCCGAGTGCGATTCCGTACGGGCCGTTCACGCCTTCGCTGCGCAGTCGATGCGTCGCTTCCGCGACGATGTCGGGATAGCTCTCGTACTTGTCCGGTATGGTCAGGCCCTGTGCGCCCGAGGCGGGGAAGATGCCCTCGATGCCGGCAGCGGAGTAACCCTGGAAGATGGCGCGATCTTCGGCGATGGCTGCAGCCCGCGCCGCATTGCGAACCGAATCCAGATCCGGATCCTTGGCGCCGCGCCCGATCGCTTCCAGCTCCTCGCGCGCGACCTCGAACGGAATGCGGATCTCCACCAGCGGTTGCACGCGGCGAATCCGTGTCACTGCGCCGTCTTGGAGTTGAGGCGAGAGCTTGTCGGACCGGCCCAGCGCGACTGCGGACGCATCCCAGCCCAGCGGCCCGTTGAAATCCACCAGCTGTCGCGCCGCCAGCAGCACTTTCAGGGTGCGTGTCGCTTCCATGTCGATCTCGGCCCAGGCCTCGTTCGAGATCGGCGCTTGTGCGCGCAGCAGGTCGTTCATGGCTCCTCCACGTTCAAGGGTTCGCGAGTTGCGCTGCGCTCACTTGCGCAAGCTGCCGATGCCGAGCGAGCCGTCGCTGCTTGCTGGCGGCTGTGCCGCGCCGTGCTCGGCCTCGTGCTCGATGTCGAGCAGCTGTCCTTCGGTGAACAGATAAGTGCGCAAATGCTCGTCGAGCTTGGGGTCGTGTCGGCGCAGCCACTCCAGCACCATGGCGGCATGTTCCTTTTCTTCATCGCGGTTGTGCGCCAGCAACGCGCGCAGCTGATCGTCGCCGGCCGCATCGATGCGCTGGTCGTACCAGTCGATGGCTTCCAGCTCCTCCATGACGGACACGATGGCGCGATGCCGATCGACGGTCTGGGGTTTGAGCTGTTCGCTGCTTTCATGCAATCCGGCGCTGCTGGCGGCCATTGGGGGCACCTTCGACGGGGCTTGGGGTTGTTCGGCACAACGACCGGCATGATGGCCCATCGCTGTCCTCCAACTCTGTACGCATGAGCGCGTACCTGCGTTCCCGGGGGCCTGCGGCCGGCGCTGGTCTGCAACTGTCACTGGCCTGCGACCGGCACTGATTTGTGGTCGGCACGATCTGCGACGGTGTTGAGCCGTGGTTGTGCCGGCCGCAGGCCTTGCGCTTTGTGCGCCTTGCTTCGACTCCGGGGGGTCGCTATTAGTGGCGGGTGTTCGAGCTGTTGTTCACGCATCCGTGGTGGGCCTGGCGCAGCGGCACTATTGCCTTTGCCAGCGGTTGGCCGCTGTGGGTGCTGGTGGCGTCGATCCTGGCCGGTGCCGCGCTCATTGCCGTCACTCTGCACCGACGGCTTGCGGCGTTGGGTGCGCGCAAGTTGCTGCTGATCGGCACGTTGCAGACGTTGCTGCTGGCGCTGGTGCTGACGCTGCTGTGGCGGCCAGTGCTTCACGTCGAACGGGTGCGGGATCGCGAGAACGTGCTGGCGATCGCCATCGACAGTTCCGCCAGCATGTTTCATGGCGATGACAGTGGCAGCGGCGACGCACCGCCTTCCCGATTGCAGCGCTCCGTCGACGCGGTGCGCGACAACACGCTCGATTCCTTGCGCCAGACCTTCGAAGTCCAGCTATTCAGCTTCGCCGCGCACGCGCAGGCGTTGCCGACCCTCGATACCAAGCCCGTGCCAGGCTCGCAGACCCGGATCGGCGATACGTTGTTGCAGTTGTTACAAACGGCGAGCAGCGTGCCGCTCGCCGGCATCGTGCTCATCAGTGACGGCGCCGAGAACGGCGAGTCCCTGAGCGAGGAGCGCCTGGCCGAGATCGCTTCCTACGGCGTGCCGGTACATACCGTCGGTGTGGGGCCCGAAACGAATCCGACGGATCTCGAGCTGGAGCAGCTGCGTGTCACGCAGGTTGCACCTGCCGGATCCACAGTGACGGCCGCTTTCGATGTTCGGCATGACGGCGCAGCCGCGACGCGTGTGCGCGTCTACGACAAGGATCGAATACTTGCAGCGCGCGAGCTTGCGCTGCCGGCAACCGGCAACGTCAGCAGCTTCACCATCGAATTCCCGGCTGGCGAGCCGGGCACGCACGATCTTCGGTTCACGCTGGATGCGCTGGCGGGTGAGCAGAATCTGGTCAACAACAGCCGCTCGCATGTGCTGGATGTGCCGGCGGGCAAGCGTCGTATTCTGTACATCGAGGGTGAACCGCGTTGGGAGTACAAGTTCCTGCGGCGAGCCGTGGAGAGCGAGCGTTCGCTGCGGTTGACCAGCGTAGTGCGCACCACGCCGAACAAGTATTTCCGCCAGGGCGTCAGCTCGGGTGCCGAGCTTATCCGCGGCTTTCCGACCGATGCGGCCGAACTGTTCGCCTACGATGCAGTCATCATCGGCAGCTACGAAGCGGCGAGTCTGAGCGTGCAGCAGCATCAGCTGCTGCGCGATTTCGTCGATCGTCGCGGCGGCAGCGTGCTGCTGCTGGCCGGACGCAATGGCCTGTCCGCCGGCGGCTGGGAGGACGTGGCGCTGTCGGCGACTCTGCCGACCCATCTGCCGCAGCGACAGCCGCAGGCATTCGTGCAGCGTTCGGCTGCCGCGCGACCCACGGTCTACGGAATGGAGTCCGTCATCACCCGGCTGGATGCCGAACCCAAGCGCAATGCCGAGCTCTGGAAAAGCCTGCCGAACCTGGCGGACTTTCAGGCGCTGGGCCGACTGAAACCCGGCGCGACCGTGCTGCTGGAAGCTGCCGCTTCGGAGCGTGCTGGCACGCCGTTGCTGGTGTGGCAACGCTATGGCCGCGGCGCCACGTATTTGCTCGGTACCGCCAGCACGTTGCGCTGGCAGATGCGAGCGAGCCCCGAGGATCAGCGCCACGAGCTGTTCTGGCGCCAGCTGGCTCACGCATTGGCGGACGCCCCGCCGGCACGCGCCACGTTGACGAGCGAACGCTCGGTTTATGACGACGAACACCGGGTCACACTGGAAGCACAACTGCGCGACGAGCGTTTCGAACCGATCGGCGGCGCGCAAGTCGAACTCCTGGTCGCTCCCGAGCGCGACGCGCCTTACTCGGTGCAGATGCAGCCATCGGAGTCCGGCGATGGACGCTATACGGCCAGTTTCGATGCCCCGGCTGCGGGGCTCTATCGAATCGACATGAACGCGCGCCCCGCCAACGGCCCGCCGCAGTCGGCCACCGCGCACGTGCGCCGCAATGACGGTGTGCTGGAGCAGTACGGAGCGCGGCAGAATCGAGCGGTGCTGGAGCGGATCGCCGCCATGACCGGCGGCCGTTACTGGAAGCTCACCGAGCTGAATCAGCTGGCCGCCGCCATTCCCTATTCGAAAACCGGCATCGTCGAGCGCCAGGCGCTGGAGCTGTGGAATCTGCCGATTGTTTTCCTGGCGCTGCTGGCGCTGAAGCTGATCGAGTGGGCGCTGCGCCTGAAGTGGGGGCGGCTGTGAAGCGGCTCTTCGGTTACAAAGCGCGACTGCGCGGGCTTGGGTCTCGTCACAGCTTGCTGCCTGCGGCTTGCGGACTTCTTCTTCTTCTTGCGGCGTTCCTGCCGGCCCATGCTGATACCTACTCTCTCATCGTCAGCGGCCTGGGCGGAGAGCCGGAATACGACCAGAAGTTTCGCGAGCAAGCGACGACACTGGCTGAGGCCGCACACACGCTGACCGGCGATGCGTCGAAGGCTGTAGCGCTGGTCGCGCAGCAGGCTGATCGGAACTCGGTACGACGCGAGTTGCGTGCGCTCGCCGCCAAAGCCGGGCCGGACGATGCTGTCATCGTGACCCTGATCGGTCACGGCAGCTTCGACGGCGAAGAGTACCGCTTCAATCTTCCCGGCCCCGACCTCACCGCCACTGAGCTGGGCGCGCTGTTCGATCAGCTGCGTGCGAACCATCAGTTGATCGTCAATGCCACCAGCGCCAGTGGCGCCGTGATCGAGCGCTGGAAGAGCGAGCGGCGCATCGTCATCACCGCCACCAAGAACGGCGGCGAACGCACCGCGACCAAGTTTGCGACGTATTGGGTACAGGCGCTGGCGAAACCCGATGCCGACATCAACAAGGATGAGATCGTGACGGTCGCCGAGGCGTTCGATTTCGCGTCGCGCCGCGTAGCGGGTGAGTTTGAATCGGACAAATCACTGGCGACCGAGCACGCACGCCTCGAAGGGCCTGGCGCCGACGGCTTTCAGGTGGCGCGCTTCGGTGTGGCGGCGCGGGTGACTGCCGATCCCGAGCTGAACGAACTATTCGCACAGCGTGTGCGTCTGGAGCGTGATCTCGATGGGGTCAAGCAGCGTCGGCAAGCGCTCGCCGAGGACGCGTATTACAACGAACTTGAAGGCGTGCTGGTCCGAATCGCGTCGCTGCAGCGGCAGATCGACGCCAGGCAGGCGGTGCAGCCATGAATGGCATGCGCTTGCCACGGACAGTCGAGCGGTGTGCAGATATGCGCACAAGTCGTGTTCGACGATGGCGTGTGTCGCGCTACGTCGCTGGAGTAGCGGCTGGCAGCTTGCTTTGCTGCTTTCTCGGCGTCCACGCCCAGTCCATCGACTACGACCCGCGCCGTGCGAACGAGCTGCGGGCTTGCGACGATCACCAGTATCGGGGTCGCCTCGCCGAGGCCAATCAGTGCTACTCGCTGCTGCTCGATCAGTCACGCAGCGTGGCCGTGAGAGCGGAGGCCGCGTGGCAGCTTGGGGATGTCCAACGAGCCAATCAATTGTTTCGGATAGCGCTGCGCGGCGGAGAGCGACCGGTGCAGACGCGGGTTCGCTGGGGATACCTGTATCTGCAAACGCATCAGTACGCAGATGCGCAGAAGCTGTTCGGCGAAGCACTGGAGCTGTCGCCGAACGACATCCAGGCGCGGCTCGGCATGGCGCATGTCTATGCCGATCAGTTCGAAGGCGAGGCGCGTCCGCTGATTGCGCAGTTGCTATCCGAGGACGATCAGATCTTCGCTGCACACCTGCTGGCGGCACGCATGTCGCTGGAGGAGGGGCGGCTCGATGATGCCGACCGGTCACTGGACCGCGCAGCAAAAATCGCCGACGCGAAGAAGCTGCCACCGCTGGAAGTGTATTCGTTGCGGGCGGTATTCGATCTGATGCGTGGCCGGGACAGCGCTGCAATGCATCGCGATGCCTGGGTCCAGCGCGTGCTGGATTACAACCCGCGTTATGGTGCCGTGTATGAACAGCTGGCGCGCTTCGAAGTGACGCGCCGGCGCTATCGTGAGGCGACGCCGCTATTGCGCAAAGCCGTGGAGATCCAGCCGGATCTCTGGTCGGCGCATGCCGAGCTGGGTGCGAACCTGCTGCGTCTGGGCGAGATCGACGAAGCACGCCAGCAGCTGGCGACGGCCTACGAAGGCGATCCCTACAGCCCGACCATCGTGAACACGCTGCGTCTGCTGGATCGGGTCAACGAAGTGGAGACCAGCGTAGCGAAAGTCCCGCTGCCGGCGGGCGCTCCCGAGGACGCAGCAGACGTCGAAGTCCGGCTGCGCTTGAATCGCAAAGAATCGCAGGCGCTGCGTCCCTATGTGCTCGAAGTGACGCGCGACAGCATCACCACGTTCTCGCAACGCTACGGGTTCCGGCCGCGCGAGCCGGTGACGGTGGAGCTGTATCCGGATCACGATGACTTCGCGGTGCGTGTTGCCGCGTTGCCCGGCATTGGATTGCTCGGCGTGACCTTCGGTTACCTGGTTGCGATGGACAGTCCCTCGGGCCGCGCCACCGGAGACTTCAACTGGGGCAGCACCCTGTGGCACGAGATGGCACACGTTTTCACGCTGGAGATGACGGATCATCGTGTGCCGCGCTGGCTGAGCGAAGGCGTCTCGGTGTTCGAGGAATGGAGGACCGGTCCCACGCCGGGAGTCGTCGTCACGCCCGATGTGATCGCTGCATTGGAGCAGAACCTGCTCCTGCCCGTGGCGCAGCTGGATGCCGGCTTCATCCGTCCGCAGTATCCCAATCAAGTGCAGGTGTCCTATACGCAGGCCGGATTGATCTGCCTGTTCATCGAACAGCGCTGGGGCTTCGAGCAACTGCCCGCGTTGCTGCGGCAGTTCACGCGCGAGACCACTACGCAGGCCGCGATCGAAGCCACGTTCAAGCTGCCGGCCGCTGAGTTCGATCGGCAGTTCGTCGAGTTCGTGCGACAGCGCTATGCGACGCTGCTTGCCCGTCGCGAGGACTGGCAGAAGTCGTATCGAACCGCTCTCAAGGCGCGCAACGAGCAACGCTGGTCCGATGCCATTGCGCCAGCCCGCCAGGCCATCGAGATTTATCCGGAGCACACCGGCCCGGACAGCCCATACCTGATCCTGTCGCAGGCACTGGAGAAAACCGGCGATCGCAATGGCGCCACCGACGTAGCGTTGCGGTATCGCAAGGCCGGTGGCTGGGAACCCGGCACCTTGCGCGAGCTGTCGACCTGGCTCGTGGCTGCGAACCGACGCGAAGAAGCCATCGATGCACTGGCAGCGGTCAACTACAGCGACCCGCTCAACAACGAGCAGCACCTGACGCTCGGCGAGCAGCTGCTCGCGGCCGGCCGCGCCGAAGATTCGATGCGCGAGTTCCAGGTCTCGCTTGCGTTGAACGGACTGAATGCGGCCATGGCGAACTTCGGCATGGCGCGCGCGTTACGTGTGCTCGGGGACATGCCGGCCAGTCGCCGCCATCTGCTCGATGCCCTTGCAACCGCACCGCACTACAAGCCTGCCCAGGACTTGCTGCTGCAAATGGTGGAGGAGCGCCAGGAATGACCAGACAACTCAGAGATTCCGCCGCGGGATTCCCCGAGATCGAAGCCGGACACGCTGGTGCGCCGCCGGACGCCGCAGCCCTGGTGGCGAAGTTCCATGAACGCCTGGACGCCATCCGTGCCCAGGTGCGCCGGATCATCGTCGGCCAGGACGATGTCGTCGAGCATCTGCTGCTGACCCTGCTGGTGGATGGTCACTGCCTGATCACCGGCATGCCGGGAACCGCCAAGACGCTGCTGGTGCGGACCCTGGCGAATGCACTGGGCCTGACTTTCAAGCGCGTGCAGTTCACGCCGGACCTGATGCCGACCGATATCACCGGCACCGACGTCATCGAGGAAGACATCACCACCGGCCACCGGCGCTGGACCTTCGTGCCCGGCCCGATCTTCGGCAACGTGCTGCTGGCGGATGAGATCAATCGCACGCCGCCGAAGACGCAGGCGGCGTTGCTCGAAGCCATGCAGGAGCACTCGGTGACGGTGCGCGGCGTGACCCACTCGCTGGCGCCGCCGTTCTTCGTGCTGGCGACGCAGAATCCGATCGAGCTGGAAGGCACCTATCCGCTGCCCGAAGCGCAGCTCGACCGCTTCTTGTTCAACGTGCTGCTCGACTACCTGAGCGCCGAGGATGAAATGGAAGTGGTCGATCGCAACAGCTCGCGCGTCGGTCTGCCGGAGGTCGAAGCCTGCACCAATGCGCAGGAGATCATCGAATTCCAGTGGCTGGTGCGGCAGGTTCCGCTGTCGGAGCAGATCCGGCGCAAAGCGGTGGACGTGGTGCGTGCGACCCGGCCGACGGAAGCTGCCGCACCTGACAGCGTGCGTCGCTATGTGCGTTACGGAGCGAGCGTACGTGCAACGCAGTTCCTATGTCTGGCGGCCAAGGCGCGCGCGTTGACGAAGGGTCGCTATCACGTCACCGCGGAAGACTTGCAAGCGCTCGTGTTGCCGGTGCTGCGGCATCGGGTGCTGACGAACTATCAGGCGGAATCGGATGGCGTGAGCGTCGACGCCGTGCTCGGTGACGTCGCCGCAATCCTGAGTGAACGCACATGAGCCCCGCCGCACAGACTCGTCTGCTGCCGCCCGAGACGCTGGCAGGTCTGGCGAACTTGGAGCTGGTTGCGCGCACTGCTGTGCAGGGTTTCCTCAATGGCCTGCATCGCTCGCCGCGTTTCGGCTTCAGTCAGGAGTTTCGCGAGTATCGTGCCTATGCCGAGGGCGACGATCCGCGCTTCGTCGACTGGAACGTGTACGCACGCACCGACCGGACCTACATCCGGCGCTACGAAGGCGAGACCAACACGCGACTGATGATCTTGCTCGATGCCAGTGCCTCGATGGGCTATCGCTCGCATTCCGTGAGCAAGCTCGACTACGCCAAGTTTCTTGCCGCGGCGCTCGCCTATCTGGCGGCGCGCCAGCACGATCCGGTTGGCCTGATCGTTTTCGACGAGGCGCTGCGCCAGTACCGGCCGGCGCGCAGCCACAGCACCAGCCTGCAGGGTGTCATTCATGCGATCGATACGGTCACACCCGGACGCGGCACCAACATCGACGCCAGTTTCGAGGCTTTCCGTGAGCATCTGACGCATCGCGGCCTGGTGGCGGTGATTTCGGATCTGTATTGCGACCCCACCTCGCTTTCGAGCGCGGTGCGTCCGCTGGTCGGAAACGGGCATGACATCATGATCTTCCACGTACTCGATCCTCAGGAAATCGCGCCGCACTGGGACGAATCGGTGGTGCTCGAAGATAGCGAGACCCGCGAAAGCCTGAACGTCTCGCCGGAATTCCTGAAGGCCGGTTATCGGCAGCGCCTGGCTTCGCATCTGGAGTCGTTGCGCAGGGTGACTGCCAATGCTGGTGCGCATCACGTATTGCTGCAAACGGATCAGCCGCTGAACGAAGCGCTGCGCCATTACCTGCTGTTTCGACAAAGGCGCGCCTAGCTGGTACTGCCATGTTTCTCGCACCCGCCTTCCTCGCTGCGCTGCTCGCTATCGGGCTGCCGGTGTGGTTGCATCGGGTGGCGCGCGCCAATCCGCCCCGACATCCGTTTGCCTCGCTCATGCTGCTGGAAGCGAGCGAGACGCAACGCACCGCGCAAAGGACTTTGCGCTACTGGATGTTGCTGACGTTGCGCATCGCACTGCTCGCCGCCTTGGCGTTGGCATTCGCTGGTCCGCTGGTTTCGCGCCGAGCGGTTCCCGTACTCAACCCGAACGCCCGGCTGCATGCGGTCGTGATGGATGCGTCCTTGTCCATGCAGTACGGCGATCGATGGCAACGGGCGCTTGCCCAGGCGCGCGAGATCATCGGTGCGGCGCGTCCCGGCGATCAGATCCTGCTGGTCGAAGCACGAGGCCGGAGAATCCAGGTGGTGCACGACACTGCCAGCGCTGGCAGGCAGGCACTGCCGACGGCACTGACTTCGATCAAGCCAGGCAACGAGCGTCTCGACTATGGATTGCTCATGACCACGGCGAAGAGCTGGTTGGGCACGACGCGGCTGCCGGTCGAGCTGCACCTGATCTCCGACCTGCAGCAGTCGGCCAGCCCGATGCGTTTCTCCGATCTGGAGCCGCCAGCCGACACACAGCTGGTATTTCACGACGTTGGCGAAGAACGCGCCGACAACACTTACGTGACGCAAGTCGAGGCGGAGCCGGGAGCGCGCGCGCTGGCGGTTCACGTCAAGACCACGTCGCCCAAGGTCGAGCGGCGCGAGATGATCGTTCTGCTCGATGACGCAGAGCTGGGGCGGAAGAGTTTTGAAGTCGGCCCGGCCGGCACGGTTTCGGTCTACGAAGGTGAGGGTGGGCCGCCACCGCATTCCGTCCCGGCCGATATCGAGGGTGTGCAGCTGCATCCCAGTGCCAAGGTGCTGTTCCCATCGCTCAATCTCAGCGCCGGTGCGCATCGGATCGAAGTCAGGCTCGAACCGCAGGATGCATTACCGGCAGACGATCGCTTCTATGCAGTGATCGAACATTCCGACCCGCGCGTTCTGCTCGCGTCCCGAACGAAGGATGCGGATGACGCTGCGTACATGGCGGCCGCCATCGCTTCGTTGAGCTCGCCGCAACTCATGGTCGAACAACGCAGCGGACAGGAGCTGGAAGGTCGAGCCTTGCAGGGGTATTCCGCAATGGTCGTTACCGACGTTGCCGCGCTCAGCAGCACCGCTACGACCCGAATCCTCGACTATGTGCGATCGGGCGGCGCGCTACTGATCACGCTTGGACCGGGAGCGGCGGAGCAGCGCAGCGCACTGCTGGATGGTTTGCGAGTTCGCAACGAGGTGTCGGCGCCGACGCGGGTTGCCCATGTCGAAACCTCCCACCCGGCGTTGCGCGATGCGAGCGGTTGGCAGGACGTTCGATTCTTCCGTCATCTGCAAGTGACGCCTGCCGATGGCGACCGGACCCTGATCAATTTGCAGGACGGCACGCCGCTGCTGATCGAGCGCAGCCTCGGGGCAGGCCGCATGCTGCTGCTGACGGCGCCGCTCGATCGTGATTGGAACGATCTGGCGACTCAGCCGCTGTTCGTGCGATTCGTCGCCGAGACGGCGCGTTATCTGACACGGGCGGATACATCGACCGCCAGCGCGCGGGTGGGCTCCGTCGTCATGACCGGATTGACCGCTGCCGGTGGCGGGCAGATATTCGATCCGCAGGGCCGACGCGTGCTGAACCTGAACCAGACCGCGTCGAGCGATCGGATGCTGCCGGATCAGTTGGGTTTTTATGAGATTCGCGGCGCGGCGGGCGCGAGGTGGGTGGCGGTGAATACCGATGCACGCGAATCGGATCTGACGCGCTTGCCGCCGCCGAGTCTGCAACGCTGGCAGCAGTTGCGTCACGCACCCGGGGGTGACGATGCGCGAGCGGAGGCTTCGGACATGCCGAAGTCAGTCTCATCACCGGTAGGCCCGGGCAAGTCGTCGCTCGGTTACTGGTTGCTGTTGCTGGCAACCGCACTCGCCGTACTGGAGATCGCGCTGGCCAATCGTTACCTGGCCGTGCGTCGCGAGGTTTGAGCGATGAGCTCCCGTCAGCGACTGGACGATTATCTCGATACGCTGCGACAGCGGATCCGCACACATATATATGTACGTGCGGCTGCTGTGGTTGCGGTTACGGCGCTTGCGATCACGGTGGCAGCGGTGTGGCTGCTGCAGCGAGAGGGATTTCCTTCCGACATTGCGCTGATCGGCCGCGGCATGCTGCTGTTTTCGGTCGTGATCGTAGCGGCAGCGCTGCTTTGGCTGCCGTTGTGGAAGTTGCACAGGAAGGATGGTGCGGAAGAGTTCGAGCGCCGGCTGCCGACACAGCGCGGTCGCATCGAAACCTATCTGGATGCGCGACGGCGCGAGACGACTTCCAGCCCATCGCCCTTGATCGAGCTGCTCGCCGGCGACGCAGCATCGCTGACCGAGGCGACTCCTGTTCGCACTGTCGTGCCTGGCTGGAGCCTGTGGCAATTCGCTGGAGCGGGTCTGATCGCGGCGGCCGTGCTGGGCGGCCTGCTGATGCTGGGACCGGCCCATTGGGGCTATGGAAGCCGGTACTTCCTGCTCGGTGCGCAGTTGCCCCGTGCCGCGGTACCGGTGCGCCAGGTTGTCGTCAGCCCCGGCAACGTCACCGTGCGGCGCAACAGCGATCTGCTGATTCGCGCCTCCATCGAAGGCTTCTCCCCGGACCAGGCGCAGGTATTCGTGCGCTTCGATGACGAGCAGCGCTGGCAGCGGGCCGCCATGCGGCCGGTCGAGAAGGAAGGGAAGCAGTGGGAGTTCCGGCTCTACGCATTGCGCGGGCCGCTGCATTACTACGTGGCGGCACAGAGCGCTCGTAGTACCGAGCGCAGTCCCGAGCATAGCGTGGCCGTCATCGATCTGCCGCGCGTCGAGCAGGTGCGGCTGACGTATCGATATCCCGATTGGACCGGATTGCCGACACGAGTCGACACCGCCTCGCGCGATATCCGTGCGGTCGCCGATACCAACGTCAAACTGGAAGTGTTTGCGGATGCGGCGCTCAAATCGCCGGTCGTCGTGCTCGACGGCAAGCCGGTAGCGATGCAGAAGAACGGCGACGCCAATGACGGCAGCATCAGAGTGACGAAGCCCGGCAGTTATCACATCGCTGCGCGCGTCGCGAACGAGCTGGTTGCATTGACGGACGACTACCGCATCGAAGTCGTCCCCGACGAGAAGCCGAGCATCGAGATCGAGAAGCCGGGTCGCGACTACCGCGCGACCAACATCGAAGAAGTCCCAGTCCGAATCCAGGCGCAGGACGACTTTCGCGTACAGCAGGTGGAGTTGCACTACTCCGTCAACGGCGGCGACTGGCGCAGTATCAAGGTCGCCGGCGGCACCAGGCAGATCGACGCCGAGTCGCTGCTGAGACTGGAAGAGCTCGGCGCACAGCAGCCGGCTCAGGATCGCCAGCAGCCACTGCTGGCGCCGGGCGATCTCGTCTCCTACTACGCGGTCGCCAAGGACCATGGGCAGTCGGCGCAGACGGACCTGTTCATGGTCCAGGTGCAGCCGTTCGAACGGCGCTTCATGCAGGGGCAGGGCGGCGGTGGCAGCGATGGCATGGGCGGCGAGCAGGGCGCGATCTCCGAACGCCAGCGCGAGATCCTGCTGGCGACCTGGAATCTGCAGCGTAACGACCAGAAGAATGCGCGTTCGCGTGCTCAACTCACCGATAGCGCGAAGATGCTGGCCGAGCTGCAGACCACGCTCGCAACGCAGACCCGCACGCTTGCCGAGCGCATGCGTGCCCGTGTTTCACCGGAAGAGGACGAGCGCGTTCAACAGTTCGTGGAAAGCCTGGAACGGGCCGCAACCGTCATGGATCCCACGGTCGGGCACCTGAACAATTTCGATCTCAAGGCGGCCGTGCCGTTGGAACAGCAGGCACTGCAGCAACTGCTGCGGGCCGAATCGGCATTCCGCGACGTGCAGATTGCCATGCAGCGCGACAGCTCCAGCGCCGGCAGCGAACAGGCGGCGCGCAACTTCACCGAAATGTTCGAGCTCGAGATGGATGTCGACAAGAACCACTACGAGACCCAGTCGCAGCTGTCGCAACGCAACGATCGTGATGAGCTGGACGAGGCCATCCGCAAACTCAAGGAACTGGCGGAACGCCAGGAGAAACTGGCGCAACAGGCGAACCGGTCGATGGCGCAGCGCGAACAGCGCTGGCAGCAGGAACAGCTGCGGCGCGAAGCGGAGGACTTGCAGCGACGCCTGGCTGAGCTGCAGCGCAATGATCCGTCGGCCGATCCATCCGCTTCTTCGCAACCGTCGACGTCCCAGTCGTCGACTTCAGGATCAGACCGGCAGCGGCGTGATGACTCGCTGTCCCAGGCGTTGGATTCCGTGCGCAAGGCGCTCGATCAGATGCGCGCCGCCAACGGCGAGTCCGACAGCGACACGAAGAATCGCTCCGCAAGCGAGGCGAGTCGCAATCTGCGCCAGGCGCTGGAGCGGATGCATCGACAGGACGGGCAGGGCATGCAGCAGGCGCTTGAACAGCTGGCGGAGCGTACTCGCCAGCTCAGCGAGGAGCAGCGCCGGGTCGAGTCCGACCTGTACCGCACGCTGACCGACCGGCTGGAGTCGGAGCAGCAACGCGACCAGCTCTCGCGTCGTGTGCAATCGCTCTCGGAAACGAAGCAGAAGATGGCGGGTGAGTTGCGCGATGTTCAACAGCAAATGCGCGGTGCCATGAACGATCATCGTTCCGACAGCCCGGAGGCGAGCCGGCGATTGGGCGAAGCATTGAACGCGCTGGAGAATGCCAATCTCGAGTACCGCATCAAACGCAGTGCCTCGGAGATTCGCTATGGACGCGCCCGCGAGACGGCGCCGCGCGAAGGCTTGATCGCCGAAGCGCTCGAGACGCTGGAACGCGACCTGCGTGCAGCGGCCAAGGCGGCCGGAAGCGAAGGAAGCAAGGAGACCGGCCCAGACACTACCGAGGAATTGCTTGCGGAGCTGAGCATGCTGCGGCGTGGCCTTGGAGAAGCGCCCTTCAATCGGGAGGCTACGGGCGCGGCCGACCGCATCCAGGGCCTGGTGAATCGGCTCAGAGGTCCGCAACTCAGCGCAGCGCAGATCGCCGCGTTGCGCAAGCTCACGCACGAGCTGCGACACCTCGCTGGCGATCCCATGGCTGCACAGCGCGGAGCCATGTCGAAGCTGGTCGATCAGATCGAGTTGGAAACGCTCGCGGTCGCTGAGAAATCCCGCAACGCGACCGAGGCACACACTTCGGCTGCGGCTCCCGACACGCCGCAGTATCGCGAGGCCACCGTCGAATACTATCGCCGGCTCGGCGGCGGCTGTACCAACAACGAGACGCGCCGATGCTGATGCGCCGCAAACTTGCCGGTATTGCGATCTTTGCCATCGCTGCGTTGGCTGCCGCTGATACCGACTTGCCGGGCGACGGTGGTCGCGCCGGAATCCGGCCCGACCTGTCCAAACTCAACATGGCGCGCGCCATTTACAACAGCGAGGGCGGCATGGGCGAGGCGTACTACATGTACGACGGCCGCTTCTGGGCACGCTGGGAAACCGACTTTCCCGAAGGCGACGACAACTTCAGCCGCCGGCTGGCTACGCTGACACGCATCAATGTCGCTCCGGTTGCGGCCAGCCGGCTGCTCACCGCGCCCGACCTCGGCGATTTCCCGCTGCTGTTCATGTCGGACCCCGGTTACATGGTGTTGTCGAAGCAGGAGATCGCGGCGCTGGCGCACTACCTGGCCAATGGCGGCTTCCTGTGGGTGGACGACTTCTGGGGCGATGCGGAGTGGCAGCAGTTCGCCAATGTCATGCGCCAGGTGCTGCCGGACCGGGAATGGCGCGTGCTGACGCCGCAGCATCCGATCTTCCATACCGTCTTCGATCTCAAGGAGATGCCGCAGATCCCGGCCTTGCCGTTCGCGAGTCCGGGCGGCGACACCGCCGAACCGGCCGGCGCCCACAAATATCCGGCCGGCTCCTTGAGCGAGCCGCAAATGCGGGCCTGGCTCGACGATGCCGGCCGCGTCATGGTGGTCGCCACGCACAACACCGATGTCGGCGACGGCTGGGAGCGGGAAGCCTACGGCGAATGGTATTTCGAGACCTTCTCGACGCGCTCCTACATGATGGGCGTGAACATAGTGACGTACGCAATGACGCACTAGCGCCTTTGCCCTGCGAATCGCAGATCGCCGTCCGTCAATCTGCAAAAGCGGTCCTGATCTGGCTGCCGCATGCGCGGAAGTGGACAAGCCATACCCGCCTGAGTCACCCTGCGCTCCGGCAGAACACCCTCATGTCCAACGTCATCAATCTCAGGAAGGCGAAGCAGAAGCGTGCCGAAGGCAAGACGCTGTGCGGCGCCGGCTTTCACAAGTGGCAAACGCTCGGGGAACGGCGGTTCGATGTGAAGCAAGGCAAGCTGATGACCGCACAACGATGCCGCCGCTGCGGCGAAGAACGCACCCAGCTCACCTGAGGCGGTTCTGTGACCCGGATCGCGTTTCCAGCCTCCGCAATCACTGAAAATCCAAGCCCCAATTCTTTGAAACAGAATCCGCACGCCCGGCGCCCCGAGTGCCGGGCGGGTGTGTCCATGAAAGGGAGAAACGAATGAGCTCTGCCGCGATCCGGATGCGAGGCGCCACACTGCCTGCCTCAGCCAGCGTACGACGCCTTGCCGCGGCCTCTCTCGTGTGTGTCGGGCTGCTCTCGCTCGCCGCATGCGGTGGACAAAGTGACCGGGAGAAGGCAGCGGATCGCAATGCCACGCCCGCCGGTACGGTTCCATACAAGTCAGGCGTGTTTTCGCCTTATCAGGGGCTCGCTTCGCAATGTGCCGCGCCGCGCACCGGCATCGATCCGTACACCAACCAGTCGTATCCGGACACTCAGGGCTCGGTGGCCAGCGAGAACGACTGGCTGCGTTCCTGGATCAACGACACCTATCTCTGGTACAGCGAAGTGCCCGACGTCGATCCGAATGGCTACCAGACACTCGACTATTTCGATCTGCTCAAGACCTCGGCCGTCACGGCCTCGGGCGCGCCCAAGGACAAGTTTCATTTCACCTACCCGACGGCCGAGTGGAACGCACTGTCGCAATCGGGATCCTCGACCGGTTACGGCGCACAGTGGTTCATCATCAGTGCCGAGGCGCCGCGCGAAATCGTGGTTGCCTATGTCGAGCCGAACTCTCCGGCAGCGCTTGCCGGTGTGACGCGTGGCGACAAGGTGCTGGAGATCGACGGTGTCGACGCAGTGAACGGCAACTCGCAGGCGATCGTCGATACCCTGAATCAAGGACTGGCGCCGTCCGCCAAGGACGAAACCCATGAGTTCCTGCTGAAAGATGTCGCCGGTGTCGACCACAGCGTGACATTGAAGTCGGAGGTGATCGTCTCGAAGCCGGTGCAGAACGTTACCTCGATTCCGACCAGCAAGGGCCTGGTCGGCTACCTGCTGTTCAACGACCACATCGCCACGGCCGAGTCGGAGCTGATCGAGGCGGTCAGCACGCTGAAGACTGACGGCATCGACGACCTGGTGATCGACATTCGCTACAACGGCGGCGGCTTCCTCGATATCGCCAGCGAGCTGGCCTACATGATCGCCGGGCCGGCGCTGACCTCGGGCATGACCTTCGAGCGGATCGCCTTCAACGACAAGTACGCCAACACCGATCCTGTGACCGGCCAGGCGTTGACCCCGACACCGTTCCACACCACCACCCAGGATTTTTCCGCAGGTGACGGCAATCCGCTGCCGACGCTCAACCTGGGTCGGGTGTTCGTGCTGACCGGTTCGGGCACCTGCTCGGCCAGCGAGTCCATCATCAACAGCCTGCGCGGCGTCGGTGTCGAAGTCGTGCAGATCGGTGGCACCACCTGCGGCAAGCCCTACGGCTTCTACGCCACACCCAACTGCGGCACGACTTACTTCGCGATCCAGTTCAAGGGCGTGAACGCTCAAGGGTTCGGCGACTACACCGACGGCTTCTCGCCGCAGAACACGGTCAGCGCGGCGGGCGAGAAGGTCACTGGCTGTTCGGTGGCGGACGATTTCTCGCATGCGTTGGGCGATCCCAACGAAGCCCGGCTGGCGGCCGCGATTGGCTATCTCGAAAGCGACGGTGCAACCTGTCCGACGCCGCCGAGCGGTCCGGTAGCGCAGGCGAAGACCCGGTTGTCGGGCCCGTCCGAGGGTTTCGTGTACAGGTTGCCGTGGCGTGAGAACCGGATTCTGCGCCAGCGCTGAACCGTCCCCGATTCGGGAACTGTCGGCGGCGGATGCAGGTCGGAACGAGCAGCGGGTTGAGAAGCAGGATTCGAGGGTTCTCGATGCTCAAATCGTGCATGAAACCAGTCGTCTTCGGCTGCTGCTTCTTACTGGTTTCCTGTGCGGTGTCACAGGCGCAGCCGGATACGCCCGCAGTCATCACCCAGCCATCTGCCGCAAGCCGTGCCGAACTGCTCACCGCCGTCAGTGCTGCCCTCGGGGTCGCCAACGTCACGCTTGCCGACGACGCACTGACCCGCTCCAGCACGCTCATCATCGAGCACGTCCACCCCCGCGATGCCAGCGGCCGCCAGCTCAGCGGCCGCGATTTCGACCGGCCGCAACATTTCCAGCTGGTGAAGAGCGGCGAGCGATGCTTGCTGATTCACCAGGAATCAGGAAAAAAGACCGAGCTGCGCGAAACCGCTTGCAAACCTGCTGCGTGATACGAGGGCGCTGATCCACTGGCTCGACATTCATAACGATGCTAGGGTGACTCTCGGCGCAGCCTTGTATGGACACAAAGCCATGAGCACCTGGACGAGCCCATCGAAATGGAAGTCATGTCGGGATCTCCTGGCCGCTCTGCGGCGGCTTTCATGAAGATCACGCGCTACTTCGAGGCGATTCGTGGCCGTCCGGATCGCGCCATCATTCAGGATGCCTGGATCGAGAGGGCGATCCGGACCCCCGTGCGAGAGCTCGTTCAAGAAGATGGCCGCATTCGACGCTGGGCGCTGATTCCAGAGATGGAGGACCGCTACTTGCGCGTTATCCTCCTGGAGGATGGCGAAACCGTCCACAATGCGTTTTTTGACAGAAGGTTCGTGCCATGAAGATTCGCTACTTTGCAGATACGGATACTCTGTTGATCGAATTCCGAGACGTTCCGGTCGCAGAAACGCGGGATCTGGACGAAAACACGATTCTCGATCTGGACGCACAAGGCAACATTCGCGCAATTACGATCGAGCACGCGTCGAAGCGGGCCGACGCACCACAATTCTCGTACGAGCAGATTGCTGCGTAACTGACAACGGCGGCTCGGAAGGCGGCCTCGGTTCCGATGGATAACCGTTGCGCTTCTGTATCGGCTTGGCGCTGACCTATCATCGCCGCCAGAACGCGAAAGCACTCGCATCGCGATGATCGGAGTACGGCTGCTTGGGTGGCTACAACGTCGAGATTGTCACGGTGCGCGTCGGCGGCGAGGACTACCGCCTGCGCAAGCTCAGCGACCGGCAGCAGTTCTTCGATCCTGACGGGGCGGCCGAGCGGGCCGGGATCTCCTCGGCGACCTGGCCGCTGTTCGGCATGATCTGGCCGGCGGGATTGGCGCTGGCCGAGGAAATGGCGGAATTCCCCATCGCCGGTCAGCGGATTCTGGAAGTGGGTTGCGGTTTGGGTCTGGTCAGCCTGGTGCTGCAGAGGCGCCACGCCGACATCACGGCCAGTGACAATCATCCGCTGGCCGAAGAGTTCCTGCGCCACAACGCGGAGTTGAACCAGCTGCCGCCGATCCGCTATCGCGACGCGCCCTGGGCCGCCGCGAATCCCGAGTTGGGACAGTTCGATCTGATCGTCGGCAGCGACGTGCTGTATGAGCGCGATCATCCGGCACTGCTGGCTGGCTTTCTCCAGCGCCATGCGACGCCGACAGCACGTATTCTCATCGCCGACGCAGGTCGTGGATATCGGGGCCAGTTCGGCAAGCTGCTGGCTGCCCAGGGGTATACAAAGTCCGAGCGGCCCTTTCTCGCGGACGGGCAGAAGATCGAGTCGAAGGGTCGCCTGCTGGACTTCACCCGCGGGCCTGCCTGAACGTCGTCGCCGGGCGACATCGTAATGACAGAACAACGGATTGCCGCGTGATTTGCGGCATACTGCCGCGACACGGAAGCAGTCGCACATGGTCTTTGCGCTCGATCAAACCGCTCGACAACGGTTCTCCGCCCGCTGGTTGCTGGCCGGCGTGTGGCTGGCCGGGCTGATTCTCTACAGCACCCTCATCTGGCTGGCGAGCGCGCGCGCCATCGTGTGGATCAACGATGCAGCGTGGACGCTGGCGCCTGCTGCGGCTGCCTGGGCCTGCTTCCGAACCGCTCGGCGCATCGGCAGCGCCGATAGCTGGTCGTGGTGGCTGCTGGGCGCGGGTTGCTCGATCTGGCTGCTGGGCCAGTTCCATTGGAATTACTACGAGCTGGTGCTGGGCATCGAGCTGCAGTTTCCGAACGTCGGCCAGGGCCTGTATCTGATGTTCCCGGCGTTCACGATCGCGGCCATCACGCAGTTGCCGGAATCGCGCCGGTCTTCGCCGTTCACGCTCGCGCACCTGGGCAATCTGGCGCTGGTGATGTGCTGTCTGGCGGTCACCGTGGTGTTGGGGCTGGTCGAGCCCGCGTTGCGCTCCGGCCGGACGCCGCTGAGCCTGTGGATCTCCGCTGTGCAGTGCCTGCTCATCGTCGCGAGCTTCCTGTACGCGCTGTTTGCACTCTGGACCTATCGCTGGAGCACCACCTGGGGGCCGATGCTGCTGCTGGTGATCGCCAGCGGCATCTATGCCGTCTGCAATCTCATCTACGTTCATGCCTTGTTGACGCGAACGTACCTGCCGACCGATGTCGTGAATATGAGCTGGCTGTTGGTGTTCGGGCTGATCGCGTGGTCGGCCGCCGAACGCCTGTGGTTGCATCGACATCCGTATACGGCGCCGCCGCAACGCATGCTGATGCGCGAGCGCTGGTTGGAGGCGATCGTGCCGGCGCTGCTCATCATCATCATGGTAGTGGTGGCAGTCGGCAGCTCACCGTCGTTGACGCCGCGGGTGCTCGGCTGGGCGGCGGCTCTGTTCATCCTGTTCGCGGTAGTGCTTGGCGTACGTGAAGCCTGGATCCAGAGCGATGCCCAGCGGCTCAACACCGAGCTGGTGGGCGCGAACCGTCGTCTACAGGAAGCGAACGAGGAGCTGCGCAACAGCGAGAACCGGTATCGCGATCTCAACTCCGCACTGGAGCGGCGGGTTGCAGAGCGTACGGGGCAGTTGGAGCGTGCCTATGCCGAGCTCGAAGGGTTTTCATATGCAGTTGCGCACGATCTGAAGGCGCCGCTGCGCGCCATCAATGGATTCGCGCACCTGCTGCACGAGGAGCTGGGTGAAGAAGCGGCTGAACGCGTAGGCTCGTATCTCAACCGTATCCGCAACGGATCGTTGAAGATGTCGGCGCTGATCGACGATCTGCTGTCGTACTCGAACATCGAGCGGCGCGATCTGCATGCGAGCCAGGTCGGTGTGCAGGAACTGATCCAGTCGGTCACGGCGCAGTTTGCCGACGAGATGCTCCGGCGCAATGCGACCTTCGCGTTCGATGTCGAGCCGATCACATTGCATGTCGATGCCGAGGGTTTGTCGCTGGCGCTGCGCAACCTGATCGAGAATGCGCTGAAGTACTCGCGCGAAGAGAAGCCGCCGGTGATCTCGATCCGGGCGAGGCGCACGTCACGAGGCGCATTGCTGGCGATCGAGGACAACGGCATCGGCTTCGACATGCAGTATCACGATCACATTTTCAAGGTGTTCCAGCGCCTGCATCGCGACGACCAGTATCCGGGCACGGGCATCGGCCTGGCATTGGTGCGCAAAGCCATCGAGCGCATGGGTGGCAAGGTCTGGGCGCAAAGCCGGCTAGGCGAGGGCGCGACGTTCTTCATCGAGCTGCCACTCGCTGCCGTGGTGTGAGTTCTTCACCGGTTCGTGAGCCGCCACGCCTTCGCCACGCGTTCGGGCACGGGTCTTCGATCAAGCACGTACACGAGCGTGATGCAGCCCAGTGCGGCGAGCACGGTGCCGGTGGCAAAGGCGGGCGCGTAGCCGGCGGCGTCGGCGATCACGGATGAGCAGAAAGTGCCGATCGCATTCACCAGGACGAAGAAGCTTGCGAACAGGGTGTAGTCGGTGCCGGCGTGCTCGGGATCGGCCGCATCCATCATCAATGTGAACAGCGCCACTGTTGCCGTGGTGCCGATCACGCCTTCGAGGATCGTGGCGGCCCACAGCAGCTGAATGCCGCCGATACCCAGCGCGGCGACGATGTAGAGGACGAATGTCGCTGCCTGCGCCAGGCCCGTGATCAGCAGCGCATTGCGCCGGTTGACACGAAACATGAACCAGCCGCCGAGCAGCGCGCCGGCGAGGCTGGTGACCGAGCCGACCGTGCCCTTCATGAGGGCGATCGTCTCCTTGCTCAGCCCGGCGTCCTTGAGAAACGGACCCAGGATGTTCGAGACCATCG
>Ga0182744_1000923_pt1 | contig 26723 bp, 25 predicted proteins | sample eDN3rd30CKraftMG_FD_128525 | JGI IMG/M metagenome (GOLD analysis project Ga0182744, IMG submission 128525) | Enriched Miracle-Growth compost microbial communities from Emeryville, California, USA - eDNA 3rd pass 30_C Kraft MG (version 2) (version 2) ... | reverse complement strand
CGCCGTACAACACTTGTTCAAGAATCGTTATATGATATTATAAAGATCATCTAACGATACAAAGCAATAATTTCAAGTAGTCGCGAGACAATCCATTCTGACGGTACCGGCAGCTTGGGCTAAGGGCGCAGCGCCCTGAACGAAGGCAAGGAGGGCAGCTCCATGGCATTTCGGATAGCAGGCTTCGAATCGGCGGCCCCCGTGCGGCGCATGGAGGCCATGTGGAAAAAATCATAGCTTTCATAGGCTTGGGCACCATGGGCGGTCCCATGGCGGCGCATCTTGCGCGCGCCGGCTTTCGGGTGCAGGGATACGACCTGGATCCGGGCCGCCTGGCCGCCTTGGCCGAGGCTGGGGGGCAGGCCTGCTCGAGCGTGGCCCAGGCTTGCGATGGGGCGCAGGTATTGATCACCATGCTGCCCCGTGACGAACACGTGCGGGGCGTGCTGCTCGGCGAGCAGGGGGTCGCCGAGCATGCCGGGCACGGGGCGCTGGTGCTGGAAATGAGCACGATACTGCCGCGCACCAGCCTGGACATCGCCGCCGCCCTGCGAGACAGGGGCTTGCGCATGATGGACGCCCCGGTCGGCCGCACGCCCGCCGACGCCCGCGCGGGCAAGCTGCTGGTCATGGCTGGCGGCGATGCCGCGGATTTCGACGAGGCGCACCCGGTATTCGACGCCTTCGCGGACAAAATATTGCACATGGGCCCGCTGGGCAGCGGCATACGCATGAAGGTCGCCAACAACTATATGTCCATGGTGGGCATGGTGCTGACCGCGGAGACGCTCGCCATGGCGGAAAAAGCGGGCATAGACACCGCGGCCGCGGTGGAGGTGCTGCAGAACACCGCCGCGGGGCGCGGGCAGATCAATGTGAATTTTCCAAGAAAAGTCCTGGCAGGCGATGTGACGCCGGACTTTCCGCTTTCGCTGGGGCATAAGGATTTGTCGCTGGGCTTGAGCCTGGGCCATGAACTGGGCACCCCTCTGTTCCTGGGGGCATGCGCGCTGGAGCTGTTCGGCATGGCGCCCGCTCTGGGCCGCGCGGACCAGGACTGCACCGCCATGTTATTGATACTGCGTCAGCTGGCGGGCATGGACCCGGCCGGGGGCGACGCATGCGCCAGCCGGGCGCCGGAACGCGGCGCCGCGTCCGCGCCTCCGGAACACCGCCATTCATCATAGTCAGGAGATATCGCCATGAGCGAACTTGTTGTCGAATACTTGAAGAAAGCCGAAAAGACGCCCGAAACCGAGACGTGGCGGGCCAGGCAAGTGGTCGAAGAAATGCTGGGCCGCATCGAGGCGGGCGGCGAGCAGGCGGTGCGCGACTACGCGCTGAGCCTGGACAAATGGAGCGGGGACATCATCCTTGGTCCAGAAGACATCGAGCGCCGCATTCGCGATGTGCCCGAGGCGGATAAACGCGACATCGATTTCGCCGCCGGGCAAGTGCGCGAGTTCGCCCTGTTGCAGAAGGCGTCCCTGAAAGAATTCTCGGCCGAACTCGGATCGGGGGTCGTGGCCGGCCAGCGGGTCATCCCGGTGAACGTGGCGGGCTGCTATGTGCCCACCGGCCGCTACGCCCATATCGCCTCGGCCTACATGAGCGTCGCCACCGCCAAGGCGGCGGGGGTCGGCACGATAGTGGCCTGCTCGCCGCCCTATATGGGCCAGGGCATACACCCCCATGTGCTGTATGCGCTGAAGGTGGCGGGCGCAGATATCATCATGACGCTGGGCGGCGTCCAGGCCATCGCCGCCATGGCCTACGGTTTGTTCACGGGCAAGCCGGCCGACATCATCGTGGGGCCGGGCAATAAATTCGTGGCCGAGGCCAAGCGCACGCTTTTCGGCAAAGTCGGCATCGATGTATTCGCCGGCCCGTCCGAGGTCGCCATCATTGCCGACGAAAGCGCGGATCCCCATATCGTGGCCTCCGACCTGGTCGGCCAGGCCGAGCACGGGCACGAGTCGCCCGCCTGGCTGTTCACGACGTCGGAGGCCCTGGGCCGCGAGATCATGGACTTGGTGCCCGGCCTGATCGACCGGCTTCCGCCCACGGCGCGCGATGCCGCGGGCGCGGCCTGGAGGGACTACGGCGAGGTCATTCTCTGCAAGACGCGCGAAGATGCGGCGGCGATATCCGACCAGTACGCCTCCGAGCATCTGGAAGTGCACGCGCAGGATCTGGATTGGTGGCTGGGCAGGCTGACCTGCTACGGGTCCCTGTTCCTGGGCGAAGAAACCACGGTGGCCTTCGGCGACAAGGCCAGCGGGCCGAACCATATCCTGCCCACCAAGGGGGCGGCCAGATACTCGGGCGGGCTGTCGGTGCACAAATTCATGAAGACACTCACCTGGCAGCGCATGACGCGCGATTCGGCCCGCCAGGTGGCGGCGGTGACGGCACGCCTGTCGCGGCTGGAAGGCATGGAGGCGCACGCCCGGACGGCCGACGACCGGCTGCATAAATACTTTCCTTCGGAAGAGTTCGACAAGGGCAAGGCCGTGACGGCGTGACCTCCGTCGGGACGGCGCCGAAGATTGCCGCACCGGCTCATTTTTTCCGTAAGCAAGGTGGAACCTGAGGAGCCAACCGGGATGAATATCCAGAAACTCTTTGACCTGGCGGGGCGCACGGCACTGGTGACCGGCGGCAATTCGGGGCTGGGCGAAGCCATCGCCCGCGCCTTGGGCCTGGCGGGGGCGCGCGTCGTGCTGGCGGCGCGGCGCGAGGCTGAACTACGCTCGGCCGCCGAGCGCATGCGGGCGGACGGCATAGACGCGGCCTGGCATGTATGCGACCTGGGCGACAGCAACCGCATCCCGGACGAGGCCTCGGCCATCGCCGGCCAGCGCGGCGGCATCGATATCCTGGTCAACGCCGCGGGCGTCAATCTGCGCCAGGCTTTCGGCGACGTCACGCCCGAGACCTGGAACCGCCAGTTGGCCCTGCATCTGGGCGCGCCGTTCTTCCTGACGCAGGCGCTGGCGCCGGCCATGAGGGAGCGCGGCTGGGGACGCATCATCAACATCGCTTCGCTGCAGTCCTATCGGGCATTCGCCAACAGCGCGCCCTATGGCGCGGGCAAGGGCGGCGTGCTGCAGCTTACGCGCGCCATCGCCCAGGAATGGTCGCCGCACGGCATTACATGCAACGCCATAGGGCCCGGCTTTTTCCGCACACCTTTGACCGAGGCGGTTTTCGCCAACCCCGAACTTGCGGCCCGCAACGCGGCCCAGACTTGCGCGGGCCGCAACGGGGAACTAACGGATATGTATGGGCTGGCTGTGTTCCTGGCCAGCGACGCCTCGTCTTACATCACGGGGCAGACCATCATGATAGACGGCGGCTATACGGCCAGATAAGGAGTCTCTTATGCGAGCGCTGGTTTATACGGAGCCCGGCCGCGTGGAAATCCAGGATCGGCCTTATCCGGAGCTGAAGCCGGACGAGGTCGTGCTGAAGATCGACGCCGTGGGGATTTGCGGGTCCGACCTGCATGCCTATCACGGACACGATCCCCGCCGCCGGCCCGGCCTGGTACTGGGCCACGAGCTGTCCGGCACGGTGGTCGATACCTCGGCCAGGATCAAGGCCGGCACACGCGTCACGGCCAATCCCCTGATTACCTGCGGCCGCTGCGAATACTGCGTGCAGGGACGCGATAATCTGTGCGCCAACCGGACGATGGTGGGCATGACGCGTCCCGGCGCTTTTGCGGAATTCATGTCCATACCCGCGGCTTCGCTGGTGGATATGCCGCAGGATATGGACGCCGTGCATGCCGCGCTGACCGAGCCGGCCGCCACCGCGCTGCATGCCCTGAATTTGTCGATGCGGGCATTGCATCGGCCTTTGCCGGAATGCCGCAGCCTGGTGGTGGGCGGCGGCGCCATAGGTTTGTTGTCGGCTTTGCTTTTGAGGGCTTATGGCTGCAGGGAGGTGGTGCTGGCGGAGGTGAATGCTTTGCGCAGGCAGTCGGCCGAGCGGCATGCGGGCTGTGCGGCCGTGGATCCGTTGGCCGACATGCCGGCCGAGAATAGCTTTGATTTTGTGATCGATGCGGTGGGCAGCGCGAAGACGCGCGGCATGGCGTTGGCGGCGGTCAAGCCGGGCGGGGTGGTCATGCATATCGGCTTGCAGGATTGGGCCAGCGAAATCGATATGCGCAAGTTGACGCTGGCGGAGATTACTTTGCTGGGCACCTATACCTATACCATGGCCGACCTGCGCGCGACGGTGCGGGCCTTGCACAATGGCACGTTCGGCGGCCTGGAGTGGGTCGAAACCCGGAGCCTGAACGATGGCGCAGCGGCCTTCAAGGACCTGGCCGAAGGGCGCGCGGCTTCGGCGAAGATCGTTTTAGTGCCGTAGGTATGTGTGCAGGCGGGGTGCTGCTTCGCTCTTTGACGCGCGCCGGGTACTGTTCGCTAGCCGGGAACGGCTGCTTGGCTGGCGTATGCGGCGGTCGCTGCGTTTGCGGCGCTGATGTCGATGTCCGACTCTGTCAACCCCGCGGGGAGGATGATGACGCCGTCTTCATCGGCGATCAGGCGCGCGCCAGGAGTGAATGTGACGCCTCCGAATTGAACCGGGACATCGAGTTCGCCGGCCTTTTGAAGAGTCGCCCGCCGCGGGGTGGTTCCCAGGGCCTTGACGCCGATATCCATGTCGTCGATTTCTTTACGGTCGCGGATAAACCCGTTGACGACCACGCCGGCCCAGCCGTTGCGCACGGCGAGCGCGGCCATGATGTCTCCGAACAAGGCCCGCCATTTCAAGCCTGATCCGTCGATGACCAGCACTTGGCCGTCACCGTGTTGATTGACCAGCTCGCGTAGCGCGCTCAATCCGTCGACGCACCGTACCGTCCGAATGTTGCCCGCGAAGCGGGGTTTCTTGCCAAATCCGATAAAGGGAAGCTCGCATACTTGCGCGTCTTCGCAGGCATCGCACAGATCGGTCGTCTTGATATTCATGGATTCATTCGTTTCAGCCTTAATCGGGGAGACAGTGTAGCGCCGATCGCGCCGGCGGCGGTTGGCAGTGGCGCTATGTAGCGTTGAGGATGCAATTGATGCCGGCGAACTTGAGGTCTGCCTGGCGCCAAGCGGCCTGGCGCAGGCAGACTGGCCGGCGTTTTCCTGCGCGCGCTCAGCGCTTCTTGCTCACGAATTCACGCAGCTTGGGATCGTCCTGCACCATCTTCATGTACTTGTCGGTAATGAAGTCTTTGGGATCGGGAACCGTCCGCAATGTGCCGGAGTCGTGCATGAATGTCGCCAGTTTGCTGAACCAGCCGTCCATTTCGGAGCTGCCTTTGCTGCGGTCCATGGCCTTGATCTGGCCTTGCAGGTCGTACGTGGGCCGGCTGTCGAATTCCATGTTCATGGCCGCTTCCGAAATCGATACGCCGCCCTGGTCGTAGAACTTCTTCATGTAGCTTATGGCCTGGCTCCGGTTTTCGTTCAGCCACTTCCATGTGGCCAGGTAGACGGCCAGGAACTTCGCCACGTTTTCGGGATGCTCCTTGGCGTAGTCGGCGCGGGTGATGATGGCTCCCGGCACCATCACGCCGCCGTCCTTGCCGCTGCAGAACACCTTGGCTCCCGCCTTTTCCTCCATGGTGTAGGTATTCGGCGCCCACAGGCCGGCCAGTTCGATGTTCTTGGAAGACATGGCCGACATCACCTCGGCCTGGCCCATGTTCCTCATGGTGACATCGGCCTTGGAAAGGCCGTATTTCTTCAGGCAGGACTGGACCGCATAATCGCCCGTCGATGTCGCCGTCAGCGCGATGGTCTGGCCCTTGATCAGGCCGGGGTTGGCCTTGTAGTCGGCCGCCTTGTCGCCGCGCACCACCAGCGAGTTGCCGGCGGATTCGTCGTTGCTGATCCCTATGGTCTCGATGCCGAAGCGCACATAGCCCAGTATGGCGGGCACCGAGCCGGTGGCGCCCACATCCCATGATTTGGACGCGGCGGCCGCCATTTGCGGCACGCCGGCGGGGAAGGTGGAAAACTCGGGCTTCAGGCCGATTTCCTCCCACCAGCCCTTTTCCGTTGCGACATAGAAGGGCAGGGCCCAATAGACCGCCGGCTGGTAGCTGATCTTGATGGGGGTGAGTGATTGCGCATGGGCGCCGGCGCCGGCGAGCAGTGCCGCGGACGCCGCGGTGGCGTAAAGCAATTTGTTCAACATGATGTCTCCTTGGTCCTGTGTGGCTCTGGGGGTGTTGCGTTGTACTGGTCTTTCAATGCAGCGTGCGCTCGTCCTCTTCGCGCAGCGACTTCCAGATGTGGGTCCGTATATGGACGAATGACGCCAGGTCCATGACGTCTTCGATCTTCTTATAGCTATCCCATTTCTCGCCCGTGCGTATGGTCTTCACGTCGATGATTTCCTTGATGCGGCCGGGGCGCGGCGTCATGACGACCACCCGATCGGCCAGGTAGACGGCTTCGTCCACCGCATGGGTGATGAACAGCACCGTACGCGGGTTCACCCGCGCGAGCTGCACCAACTCTTCCTGCATCACGACGCGGGTTTGCGCATCCAGCGCGCCGAAGGGTTCGTCCATGAGCAGCACGCTGGGGTCCAGCGAATACGCGCGCGCAATGGCGACGCGTTGCTGCATGCCGCCGGAAAGCTGGTTGGGGTAGGCGCTTTCATAGCCCACCAGATTCATCAATTCGATGTAGTGGGTGATGATCTTGCGCCGCTCGGCCTCGGCCAGGCCTTTGGCGCGCAGCCCGAACTCGATGTTTTCATAAACGGTTTTCCAGGGGAACAGGGCGAATTGCTGAAAGACGACGGCGCGGTCGGGACCGGGCGCCTTGACGGCCGAACCCGCCACGTTGACCGATCCGCCGCTGGGGAATTCCAGGCCGGCGGCCATCCTCATGCAGGTCGTCTTGCCGCAACCCGAAGGGCCGACGATGGCCACGAACTCTTTGTCATTGACCGTGAGATTGATGTCTTCCAGCGCCAGAAAATCATGGTTGTTTCGCTGGAATGTCCGGCTGACATGATCGAAAACGATGGTGCTCATGCAGTCTCCTTGTTCAGGGATTGTTGCGGCGTCTATGCGTTTCAGTGTGCTTCCTGTACACCCATGGCTGTGTCATTCATATTTGTGTGATTCATTTATGGCGCGCCAGCATCTTTTCCGCGAGGCGCAGGATGATGTCTATCGCCAGGCCCACCACGCCGATAGAGAACATGCCCGCCATGACGATGGAAGCGTCGATGGCGCTCTGCCCTTTGACCAGCAGATAGCCTATGCCGCTGGAGGCGACGATCAGTTCGGCTCCTATCAGCGACATCCACCCCAGACCGGCGGAAATGCGCAGCCCCGCGATGATGGACGGCAATGCGGCGGGGAAGAGCACTTGCGCGATGATGCGGAAATTGCCTATGCCCAGGGTGCGCGCTGCCTCGATCAGATAGGTATCCACATACCGGGCCCCGCGGTAGGCGTTGATGAGGCAGGGGGGGAAGGCGCCCGTGAAGATGATCAATACCGGCCCGCCTATTCCCGTGCCGAACCACAGCGCCGCAAAAGGCACCCATGCGATCGGCGGCACGAAGCGCAGCCCGTTGAACAGGGGCGAAACAATCTGATCCAGCAAGCGGAACCAGCCCATCATCAGACCCAGCGGTATGCCGATCAAGGCGGCCAGGCCGAACCCCATGCCGAAGCGCTGCAGGCTGGCCAGCATATGTTCCTGCAGGGTGTAGCCCGAAAACGGGCTTTCCATGAGCCGCAGCAGGGTGGCCAATACCTGGTGCGGCATGGGCAGGAACTGCGGCGGCGCAAGCCGCGCCCAGGCGGCGAAATACCAGATGGCGAAGAAAGCGATCAGCCCGCCGGCGGTGAGCACCGCATAGCGTGGTCCGGACAGCGCGCGGCGGCTTGCATTCATGTCGGCACCTTATCCCTTGCGCCACGGCATCAGGCGGGTTTCGATCAGGCCCAATAGATACGTCATCAGCCCCCCCAATACCGCCACCGTGATCATGGCGACGACGATCATTGATATATAAATGTCGAGCGTGGCCTGGCTAAGGATATGCCCCAGCCCGTAAGCGGCGCCGATCAATTCCCCCGCGACCAGCGTCGTCCAGGCCGCTTGCAGCGACAGGCGCAGGCCGGTGAAGATCATGGGCAGGGACTCGGGAATCAATACTTCGGTGATGAAGGCCCAGCGCCCTATGCCCAGCATGGCCGAAGCCTCCACCAGCTGGACGGAAATATTCCGCGCGCCGGTGTAGCTGTTGATGACCGAGGGGACGAAAGCGCCGACGAAGATCACCAGCACTTTCGATGCATCGCCCAGCCCCAGCCAGACGATGGCCAGCGGTATCCATGCCAGCGGGGGAATGGGGCGCAGCAACAGGAAGGCGGGATTGACGAAGGCTTCCACGGAAGGCGAATAGCCCATCGCCAGCCCCAGGGGGATGCCCAGACCGACCGCGATGAAAAACCCGATGAGCACCAGTTTGACGCTATGCAGTACGTGCACGTACAGCGTGGCGTTGCCGTAGCCTTCGAAAGTGATCTGGTTGAAGGAGTCCAGGGTTTCGGCGGGCGTCGGAAAGCGCATGGGCGACACCAGCCCCGTCGTAGTCGCCGCCCACCATAGCAGGCATACGCTCAAGAGCGTCAGCGCCCCGACGATGGTCCTCTGATTCAGCCGACGTATCTTCATGGTCATGAGTGGACATGCTCCGAAGCTAGAAATCAGGCAGCGGGGCCTGAAGACCCCGGAACGGCAAGGCGGCGCGGCGGCCGGCGGCCCGGCGACCGGTGACCCGACAGCCAGGCGGACCCGGCCGGCGGCGCTAGTTTGTCTCTATGTTCTGGTGTGTAAGCATCGGCTTGATCGCAAGGGTTTTCCATCCCGCATCCGGCCGATGCCGCCACAAATCGTATTGTCTAATGATCTGAATGCTATCACTTAATGATTCGTTGTCAATAGGAGTATTCAATGTGATGCGTTCCGGAGCGCCCGCGCCGGACGGGAAAAGGCGGCGCAGGCGCTCGGCTCAGAGCCGCTGGCACAGATCGATGAAGGCTTCGCGCAGCCAGCGGTGGGCGATGTCGTCGTCGGCGGACTGGTGCCAGATCAGGTAAACAGGAAAATCCGGCGTGCGCACGGGCGGCTGGTAGGGCTGCAGGCCGAAGTGGTCCGCATACAGCACCGCCATGCGCTTGGGCATGGTGCCCAGCAGATTGGTATTGCGCACGATGACGGGCATGGACTGGAAGTGCGGCACTTGCACGGCGATATCGCGCTGCAAGCCGCGCTTGGCCAAAGCCAGATCTATCATGGGCATGCTTTTCGTGCGCGGTATCAGGGCCACGTGCCTGACCTTCAAAAAAGTTTCCAGGGGCAGCCGTTCCGAGATATCGGGGTGGTCCTGACGGGCCAGCGTCAGCAAGGAATCCGTCATCACGCAATGGTGGCGGAAGTCATCCGTGCCCGGCACGAAATACCCCAGCGCCAAATCCACGGTTCCGCGCCGCAGCGCCTCCTTGGCCTGGATGCCGGGTTCGGGGCGTATCACGATGCGTATGCCGGGCGCGACCTCGTTCAGCCATTTCAGGAAGCGCGGCAGGATCACGTTCTCGCCGTAATCCTCCACGGCGAATTCAAAGCTGCGCCGCGATCGGCTGAAATCGAAGCCGCTGCGCACGCTCAGTCCTTCCCGCAGCAGGTCCAGCGCGCGCTGTATGGGTTCGGCGATCGTCTTGGCGCGCGGCGTGGGCGCCATGCCCTCGGCGGTGCGTTCGAACAGCGGGTCGCCCATTCTTTCCCGCAGCCTGGCCAGCGCATTGCTGACCGCGGGTTGGCTGAGATTCAGCCGGCTGGCCGCACGGGAAATACTGCGCTCTATGTAGATGGCATCGAAGACGCGCAACAGGTTCAGATCGAAAGATTGCAGATTCATGCGTCCCCCTCTGGAATACTGCATTCATATCATAAATATCCTTCATCACGAAAATAAACTTCAAAAATACATGGCGCTTATCTACCATGGTTGCATTCATCTCTCTTCAACGCCGACGCGGCATCGCCGCAAACGAACGCCGCGCTCGGCTTGCAGACCAGCCTCTGGGGGCGTGGACACCATCGCCTTCAGTTTGTTTCTTGAGAGAAAGAGGGGGCATCCATGCCAGGGAACGGAGACATCCTGCTTTGCGAGGTGGCGGACACGGGAGTGGCGGTCGTGCACCTGAACCGCCCCGAGGCGCGCAACGCATTGAACATGCCTTTGCGCACCGCATTGGCGGACACCTTCCGCAAGCTTCAGGACGACCCGGCGGTGCGCTGCGTGGTGATCGCGGGCAAGGGGCCCTGCTTCGCCGCGGGGGCCGACCTGCGCGAAGCGGCGGATCTGGGCCCGCGCGACATCTGGGCCATGGAAGTCTTGCGCCATTGGCGCGCCCTGGCCGAATTCACCAAGCCGCTGATCGCCGCGGTGCATGGCGCGGCCCTGGGCGGCGGCTGCGAATTGGCCATGCATGCGGACATCATCATCGTCGAGGAAAGCGCCAGGCTGGGGCAGCCCGAGGTGGCGGTGGGCATCATGCCGGGCGGGGGCGCTACCCAAAGGCTGATGCGGGCGATAGGCAAATTCCGCGCCATGCCCATGATGCTGACCGGCGAAGCGATCACCGGCAGGCGGGCCTACGAGATGGGGCTGGCCAGCGAACTGGCGCCCGATGGGCAGGCCTTGCAGCGCGCCATAGAGATGGCCGGGCAAATCGCCCGCCGCCCGCCCATCGCGGTGCGTCTGACCAAGGAGGTCGCGCTGGCGGGCGCCGATGCGCCCCTGGCCACCGGGCTGATGCTGGAGCGCCGCGCTTTCGAACTGCTGTTCGACACTCAGGACCAGAAGGAAGGCATGCACGCCTTTTTGGAACGCCGCACACCCACTTTCAAAGGACTATGAACATGCAGGGCGACATCCATCGTATCGGCGTGGTCGGATCGGGCGCCATGGGGCGCGGCATCGCCCAGGCGGCCGCTTTGTCGGGCGCGCAAGTGCTGCTCGTGGATGCGGACGAGGGCATCGCCCGGAGCGCACGCGACGCCATAGTCCAAGCGCTGGAAACCGAAGTGGCCAAAGGGCGCCTGCCCAAGGAAGACGCCGACGGCGCATTGGGGCGGCTGGGCGTCGCCGGCAGTCTTGCGGAGCTCAAGGATGCCGGCCTGGTCATCGAAGCCATTACCGAAGACCTGGACGCCAAGCGGCGCCTGTTCGCCGAGCTGGAAAACGTGGTCGGCGCGGACTGCATCCTGGCATCGAACACATCGTCGCTGTCCATCACCACCCTGGCGGCCGCCTGCAAGCACCCCGGCCGCATGGCCGGCATGCATTTCTTCAACCCCGTGTCGCGTATGCGGCTGGTCGAAGTCATACAGGCGCAGCGCACGGACCCCGCCGTCATGGACGCGCTGGAGGCGGTCGGCAAGAAAATGGGCAAGGAGGTCGTCCGCGTGCAGGATACGCCGGGCTTCCTGGTGAACCAGGTGGGGCGCGGCTATACCCTGGAAGCCGTCAACATCGTCGGCGAAGGCGTCGCTACCTTCGAGCAGGTCGACCGGGTGATGCGCGAAGCGGCCGGCTTTCGCATGGGGCCTTTTGAACTGCTGGACCTGGTGGGCCTGGACATCAACCATCACGCCACGGAAATGATTTACGCCCAGTTCTATCACGAGCCGCGCTACCGGCCGTCGCCGCTCATGGACATGCGCGTGGCCGCCGGCTTCCTGGGCCGCAAGACCAAGGAAGGCTATTACCGCTATCCGATCGAAGCCGTGGCGGACGATGCCGGCGCGCAGGCCGCGGCGCCGGCGGTTCCGGACTGCCCGGTGTGGGTCAGCGCCGCGCTGCCCGATGCGGGGACGAGCGTGCGCGAACTATTGAGCGATATGGGCGCCAGGCTGGAATCCGGCGAGCGTCCGGGGCCGGACGCTCTGTGCGTGGTAACGCCCATAGGGCGGGACGCCTCGCATGCCGCGGCCGCCGAAAACCTGGACCCGACGCGCACGGTCGCGGTCGACGCCCTGTTCGGGCTGAAAACACACCGCACCGTCATGGCCACGTGCGTAACCAGCCAGCCATGGCGCCAGGCCGCCGCCGCGCTTTTCGGCGCCGACGGTGTGCCGGTCACGCTGGTGCGCGACAGCGCGGGCTTCATTGCGCAGCGCATCGTCGCCATGATCATCAATATAGGCGGCGGGCTGGCGCAGTCGCGCACGGCGACGGCGGCTGGCATAGACCGCGCCGTCACGCTGGGGCTGGCCTACCCGCATGGCCCGCTGTCCTTCGCCAATGCCCTGGGCCCGGACCATGTGCTGCGGCTGCTGAACGGCTTGTACGAAAGCTTCGGCGACCCGCGCTACCGGCCCGCGCTGTGGCTGCAGCGCCGCGCGGTCCTGAATCTCGATTTCCGCGAGGGCGATTAGCGCCTGTCGCTTTTGACTTTTAGCGTTGGCAGGCCCTGGACGGCCTCGCAACGATACAACCATGCCGGCGTCCATTATTGGCGCGCGGCGCAAGCAGGAGACGGCACACATGCTGGACGCATATATCTACGACGGGCTGCGCTCGCCATTCGGCAAGCAGGCGGGGGCCTTGTCGGCCATACGCCCGGACGACTTGCTGGCGCAGGTGATCAAGAAACTGCTGGACAAGACCGGGGTGGATCCAGCGCTGCTGGATGATCATATCGTCGGCTGCGCCAACCAGGCGGGCGAGGACAGCCGCTGCGTGGCCCGCCATGCGGGCCTGCTGGCCGGCCTGCCCATCGAGGTCGGCGGGACGGTGGTGCAGCGCAATTGCGGCAGCGGGCTGGGGGCGCTGGCCGCCGCCGCGCATGCCCTGACCGCCGGCGAGGGCGAACTGATGATGGTGGGCGGCGTGGAAAGCATGAGCCGCGCGCCCTTCGTGGTCGCCAGGGCCGAATCGGCCTTCAGCCCCACCATGAAGGTCTACAACTCCGCCGTGGGCGTGCGCTTTCCCAACCCTGCCATCGAGGCTCAATACGGCGCCGACACCATGCCCCAGACGGCGGACAACCTGGCCCGCGAGTACGGCATATCCCGCGAACAGGCGGACCAGTTCGCGCTGGCCTCCCAGGAAAAATACCAGGCGGCCCAGGCGGCCGGTTTCTTCGACGATGAGCTCGCCGCCATAGATTTGCCCGCCAAAGGCCGCTCGCCCGCGGCCAGCGTGGCGGTGGATGAACACCCGCGCGCCACCAGCCTGGAGGCCCTGGCCAAGCTGCGCGCCTTGCACGAAGGCGGCGTCACCACGGCCGGCAATGCCTCGGGCATCAACGATGGCGCGGGCGCCTTGCTGGTGGGCAATGCCGCCATGGGCCGGCGCCTTGGGCTCGAGCCGCTGGCCAGGGTGATGTCGACGGCAGTGTGCGGCGTGCCGCCGCGCATCATGGGCATAGGCCCGGTGCCGGCCTCGCAGAAAGCGCTGGCGCGCGCCGGTGTAACGCTGGATCAACTGGACGTCATCGAAATCAACGAAGCCTTTGCCGCCCAGGCGCTGGCCTGCGTGAAAGGCCTGGGCCTGGAATTGGACGACGGCCGCGTCAACCCGAACGGCGGCGCCATCGCCCTGGGCCATCCCTTGGGCGCATCGGGCACCCGCCTGGCGCTGACGGCGCTGCGCGAGCTGCATCGCCGGCAAGGCCGGTACGCCCTCGCGACCATGTGCATAGGCATGGGGCAGGGCATCAGCGTGGTCCTGGAACGCTGCTAGATACTGTCAATGTCGAAGCGCATCCGCGGCCGCCGGCCACGACACGGCATCCGCGAAAGATCGAGGCAAGGGAGTCAACCATGATCAGCAGCCCCATCAGTCCAGAAGCAGACGCCGCCCGGGACGGCGGCGAGCGCGCGGCCGGCTCTCGGGACCATGGACCCAATGAGGAAGAGCGCCGCATCGCCAGCATGCGCAACGGCCAGTTCGATTGGCGCGATCCCTTCCTGATCGACGCCCAGCTGACCGAAGAAGAACGCATGATGCGCGACAGCGTCGCCGCCTACGCCAGCGAGAAGCTGATGCCGCGCATCGTGCAGGCGCACCGCCACGAGACTTTCGACGTGGAGGTCATGAAGGAAATGGCCGAGCTCGGCCTGCTGGGTGCGACCATCAAAGGCTATGGCTGCGCCGGCATAGGATATGTGGCTTATGGATTGATCTCCCGCGAGCTCGAGCGCGTGGATTCCAGCTTCCGTTCCGCCTTGGGGGTGCAGAGCACGCTGGCCATGCTGCCCATTTACCTGTTCGGCAGCGAGGATCACCGGCAGCATTGGCTGCCGCGCCTGGCCAGCGCCGAAGCGCTGGGCTGCTTCGGCCTGACCGAGCCCCACTCCGGCTCCGACCCGTCCGCCATGAGTACGCGCGCCCGCAAGGTCGACGGCGGCTACCGCCTGACGGGGCAAAAAACCTGGATCAGCCACGCACATCTGGCCGATGTCATGGTAGTCTGGGCCAAAGACGACGGCGGCGACATACGCGGCTTCCTGCTGGAACGCGGCATGCCCGGCCTGGCTACTGCCAAGATAGAAGGGAAGTTCGCCGTGCGCGCATCGCCTACGGGGCAAATCTTCATGGATGATGTTTTCGTTCCCGCCGAAAACATGCTGCCGGGCGCCAAAGGCCTGTCGGGGCCCTTCGCCTGCCTGGCGAATGCGCGCTTCGGCATCTGCTGGGGCGCGGTGGGCGCCGCCGAATTCTGCTGGCACACGGCCCGCCAGTACGTCATGGACAGGCAGCAGTTCGGCCGCCCTTTGGCCGCCAGCCAATTGGTGCAAAAGAAACTGGCCGACATGCAGACCGACATCACCTTGAACCTGCTCGCCTGCCTGCATGTCAGCCGCCTGCGCGACGCCCGCAAGGCCACGCCCGAAATGATCTCGCTGCTCAAGCGCAACTGCGCCGGCAAGGCGCTGGAGATCGCCCGCAGCGCGCGCGACATGCTGGGTGGCAACGGCATCAGCGACGAATATCATGTCATCCGCCACCTGCTGAACATGGAGGCGGTCAACACCCTGGAAGGCACGCACGACATTCATGCCCTGGTGCTGGGTCGCGCCCAGACAGGCATACAGGCCTTCGCCTGAGGACCTCCCGATGCAGAACGCAACCATGACCGCGAGTCCAAGCGCAAACTCCGCTCATCCCGACGAGACCGGGCGGCACAGCCCCGCCGTTACGCAGCCGGCGACTCCGCCGGCGCCAGGCCCCGCGTCCGGCCGGCAAACCGGCCGCCATGACATCCTTGCGCGCATGTTGCGGCCGCGGTCCGTGGCCGTCATCGGCGCATCGGCGCAATTCTCCAAAGTCAACGGCAGACCTTTGAAGCACCTGCTGGAAAAAGGCTATGGCGGCAAGATATACCCCGTCAATCCCAAATATGCCGAATTGGGCGGCCTGCCCTGTTATCCCGACGCCGCCAGCCTGCCGGAGCCTCCCGACCTGGCGGTGATCGCCGTGCCTGCCAAGGACGTGCCGGCCAGCCTGCGCGAATTGGGCGCCGCCGGCGGGCGCGCCGCCGTCGTCTTCAGTTCCGGTTTCGGCGAGCTGGGCGAAGTCGGCCTGGCGCAAGAGCACCGCTTGCGCGATATCGCGCGCGAATACGGCATGGTGCTGTGCGGTCCGAACTGCCTGGGTTTCATCAACGCCCACGAGAACGTCTACGCCACGTTCAGCCAATATGCCGACGGCCCGACCCATTCCGGCCCCATCGGCTTCGTCACTCAGTCGGGCGCTTTCGGCACGGCCATCGCGGCCCTGGTGCGCGAGCGCGGCCTGGGCCTGGGGTATTTCGTCAATACGGGCAACGAGGCGGACGCCAGTTTCAGCGAATTGATGTCGGTGGTGATTGAGGATCCACGCGTGCGCGTGGCCGCCGGCTACCTGGAAGGCATACGCGACGGCGAGGCGCTGGTCGCCCTGGCGCGCCGCTGCCGCGAACTGGGCAAGCCCCTGGTGCTGGCCAAAGTCGGCCGCACCGCCAGCGGGGCGCGCGCGGCGGCCTCGCATACGGGCTCGCTGGCGGTGGAAGACGCGCTGTTCGACGCGGTGGCGCGCCAGTACGGCGTGCTGCGCGCGCGCAATGAAGAGCAGATGCTGGACATGCTGCAAGCCTTGGCCGGCTGCGGCACTCCCGCCGGCAACGGCCTGGGCATCATCACCCAATCCGGCGGCGCGGGCGTGATGATGGCCGATCGCGCCGAGGAAATCGGCCTGGCCGTTCCGGTGCTGCAGCCGTCCACCAGCGCGGCGCTGCAGGCGGTCATGCCCGCCTATGGTTCCAGCGGCAATCCCGTCGACATTACCGGGCAATTCGTGGCCGAGCCTGAATTGCTGCGCGAGTCGGTTCTGATCCTGCTGGACGACCCCAATGTGCACATCGCCGTCGTATGGCTGCAATTGATGACGGCGCACGTGGACACGCTGGTCGAGATTTTCAGCCGGATACGCAAGCAGGCGAGCAAGCCCTTCATCGTATGCTGGGTGGCGGCTCCGCCGGGCGCGGCCGAGCGCCTACGCCAGCAAGGCATCGTCATGTTCGGCGCGGGCGAGCGCGCGGTCGAGGCGGCCGCAGCGCTGACGCGCTACGGCGCCATCCAGCGCGCGCACCAGGCCGGCGATGGCGCCGAGCCGGCGTTCCAGCCCATGCGCCTGCCCTACGGCGACGGCCCGCTGCCCACGCTGGATGCCGTCGCCCTGCTGAAGCAGGCGGGCGTGCCCATGGCCCCGGTGGAACTGGCCGCCTCGGCGGATCAGGCGGTGCAGGCCTGGCGGCGCTTTGGTCGCCCCGTGGCGCTGAAGATCGAATCGCCCGACATCCTGCACAAGACGGATGTGGGCGGCGTCATGCTCAACCTGGACGGCGAAGATGCGATACGCGAGGCATATGGCGAGCTGTTGGCCGCCTGCGCGCGCGCCCGCCCCGATGCCGCCGTGGCGGGCGTCATCGTCCAGCCCATGAGCGCAGGCCATGTGGAACTGGTCATCGGCGTCAAACGCGACCCCGTATTCGGCGTCATGGTCATGGTGGGCTGCGGCGGCATTCTGCTGGAAGTCCTGCGCGACGTGGCGTTCCGGCGCGCGCCGTTCTCCGCCAAAGAAGCGCGCGCCATGCTGGAAGAACTGCGCATGCGTCCGGTGCTGGACGGCGTGCGCGGCCGTCCGCCCGTCGATGTGGACCAGCTTTGCGGCATGCTGTCCCGCCTGTCGCAGTGGGCGGCGTCGGTCGCGGGCCAGTTGTACGAGCTCGACCTGAATCCCGTTTTAGCAGGCCCCGATGGTCCGGTCGGGGTCGATTGCGTCGTGGTGCTCCGGACAATCACTCAGCAGCTTCAAGAGCCCCGTTGAAGGGTCATTAACCCATTCCGCTCCGGCGGAACAGGAGACAAAGCGATGTTGCATGCGAAATTCAAAGGCATTTCGGGTACCCTGGCATTATCCGCGGTCGCCGCGGCCTGCATGGCGGCCGGCCCCGCGTGGGCCAAGTCCGACTATCCCTCACGCCCCATTACATTGATCACGCCCTACAGCACGGGCGGCGATTCGGACCTGGCGGCGCGCAATTTCAGCGCCGTGGCCCAGAAGTATTTCGGCCAGCCGGTGGTGGTGGTCAACAAGCCCGGCGCCAGCGGCGTCATCGGCTCGGAACAGGGCCGTACCGCTGCCCCCGACGGCTATACCCTGCTGCTGTCGCGGCCGGGCTCGCAGGCGATACTGCCCGCCATCGCGCCGTCCAAGACCAAATACAAATGGGACGACTTCACCTCCATAGGGTTGCTGGAACTCAACCCCTACGGCTGCTACGTCAAAGGCGATTCGCCTTACAAAACCTACAAGGACTTGGAAAAGGCCTTGCGCAGCAAGGGCGGCAGCATGAACTACGGCACGGCCGGCGCCCTGACGACCAACGACATGGGGCCGCAGGTGCTGTTCTCCGAACTGAAGCTCAGCGGCAAGCCCCCACGCAAATCCCCTACAAGGGTACGGGCGAAGCCACCAGCGCGCTGCTGGCGGGGCAGGTGGATTTTTCATGCAGCAGCATCGGACCGGCTTACGGCCTGATCAAGGCGGGCAATTTGCGCGCCCTGTTCGTGACCACGCCGGAACGCCTGAAAACCTTGCCGGACGTGCCCACCGCCAAAGAACTCGGGCTTGAGAAAATGAATCAGATCACCGGCTGGAGCGGCATATCCGGCCCTCCGGGCATGCCGGACGAAATCGTCCAGAAAATCTGGAAGGTGATGGAACAGACCGGCAAAGACGCCACCTGGATCAGAGCCACGGAAAACGCCGGCTCGGTGCCTTACATGAAAGGGCCTGCGGAAGCCAAGAAATTCAACAAGGAGCAGTTCGAGGTCTACCACGAACTGGGCAAATCGCTGGGTATCATCGATAAGCTTTGATCCCGGGGAAGCATGTGGCCGGGGCCTGTCGATACTAAAGGGCATGCACCCGAAGGGTGAGCGCGCAAGAGCCGCCCTTTGCGCCGCGCCATGCCTGTGTCCTGGCCGCAGCTCTGCTCTTTGCAGCCTTACTCTGCGCCGCCCTGCTCCCGGCCGGAGTGCGGGGACGCCTGCTTGTGGCGTTCGAACAGCTCGCACAGCGCCCGTGTAACGGGCTTCTTGCCGTGCTCCAGCCGTTCCAGCATGCCCACCCGGCGCACGATGGGCTTGCCGGGCAATTGCTTGATGGCCAGTTGCTGGCTGGACCATTCCGCATTGGCCAGTTGCGGCACGATGGCGACGCCATAATGCTGCCGCACCAGCTGGGCAATGGCTTCGATAGAGTTCAGCTCCAGCGCGATGGCGGGCGTCACGCCCAGTTGCTCCAGCGCGTAGCCGACCAGCCGGCCCGTCCACAAGGAGCGGTCGAATTGCAGAAAGGGTTCTTGCCGCAGCAAATCCATCACGGACCGGCGCGCCATGCCTTGCGGCGCGATCAGCACCAGCCTTTCCTGGTAGAAAGGCGTCCACATCAGGCCTTGCGGGACGGCGCTGGGCGGTTCGGTGACCACCGCCGCGTCCAGCTCGCCCTGCGCCACCATGCTGGCGAACTGGCCCGACTGCCCGGCCAGCAGGCGCAGATCCAGGTTGGGATATTCGCGCTTGATGTCCGCGAGCGCGCTGCCGAAGGAACCCATCAGCGCCGACACCAGGGCGCCCATGTGCAATGTGCCCCGCAGCACGCCATCGGATTGCGCCAGCAGGCTGTCGTAGTCGGCCACCAGCTTTTCCAGGCGGTCCAGCACGCGCCGCCCCTCGGGCGTAACGGTGAAGGCATGCGCGCCGCGTTCGAACAGCCGCAGGCCGAGCTCGGCTTCCAGGTTTTTGATCTGCAGGCTGACCGCCGCCTGGGTCAGCCCGATTTGCCGCCCCACCTCGGCGAAGCTGCCCAGCCTCGCCGCCGCCAGCGCCGTGCGGAATTGCCTGATGGAAGACATACCTCTACCAATAAAAAATACTTAGTCTAACCAAAATAATTAATAGTTTTACTTTTGTCAAGATTGAGGAGATGATTAACGAGTCGGCCTTCAGGCCTTTTTTCTTCATGCATCGGGGTTTTCTCACATGTCGGACTCTTCAACTTTGTACGTCGAGGTCTGGCGCGGCGGCGATCAGGGCGGCTATCAGTCGTTCGAGGTGCCGCGCCGCGCAAGCCAGACGGTGCTGGACGTGGTCACCCATATCCAGCGGCACCAGGACGCCACGCTGTCCTACCGCTACGCCTGCCGCGTCGGCATGTGCGGCTCCTGCGCCATGCGCGTCAACGGCGTGGCCCGCTGGACTTGCCGCACCCACGTATCCAATGTCTGTACGGACGGGCGGTTGCAGCTCGCGCCGCTGGCCAACTTGCCGGTCGTGAAGGACCTGGTCGTGAACATGGATTCCTTCTTCGAAAAAATGCAGGCGGCGCACGGCCGCTTCGTGGGCGAGCACACCCGCTACGAACCCGTGGCCGCGGTCAAGCCGGACAGCCCCGAGCGCCAGGAAGCCGATGCGGGCATCGAGTGCATAGGCTGCGGCGTGTGCTATTCATCCTGTGACGTGGTCAGCTGGCGGCCCGATTACCTGGGCCCCGCGGCCCTGAACCGCGCCTGGACGCTGGTGAACGACGTGCGCGACATCGACGGCCTGCGCCTCGCGGCGGTGGCGGGCGACGCGGGCTGCCATTCCTGTCACACCCAAGGGTCCTGTACGGTGCGCTGCCCCAAGCATCTGTCCCCCACCGCCGGTATCTCGGGGCTGAAGCGCATGGCGGCGCGCGCCGCCATGCGCGGCGAACTGGATGCGGAGCCCTCCGCAGGGAGGCGCTGATGTCCCGCAGCATTACTGTCCAGGCGGCCCGCCGCTGGTATTGGCAGCGCATCACCGCCATGGCCATGGCGCTCTTCGTCGCCATCCATCTCTTTGTCATGGTCTACGCCATCCAGGGCGGCCTCAGCGCGGCCGAAGTCCTGGCGCGCACGCGCGGCAACATGCTGTGGGCCGTGTTCTATGCGGCCTTCGTCGTGCTGGTGGCCGTGCATGCTTCCATCGGCATCCGCAATGTGCTGGTCGAATGGGCCGGGCTCAAGGACGGCGCCGCGGGCTGGGCCTCCAGGCTGCTGGGGCTGGTGCTGCTCGTCATGGGTCTGCGGGCGGTATGGGCCGTTACCCTGGGGGGCGCGGCATGAAAAAGAACGACATGCGCAACCGCAAGCACGCAAGCTGGCTGGCCTTCGGCGTGCATCGCCTGTCCGGCGTCCTGCTCACGGTCTTCCTGCCCTTCCATTTCTGGACGCTAGGGCTGGCCCTGGAAAGCGAGGCCGCCCTGGATACCGCATTGAAATGGTACGAAGCGCCCGTCTTCAAGCTGGGCGAATGGCTGCTGGTCTTCCTGCTCGCCGTGCACGCGCTGGGGGGCATACGCCTGCTGCTGATCGAATTCCGGCCATGGCGCAGCCTGCGGCTGGGCTGGATATCGGCAAGCCTGGGCGCCGCCGCCATTGTTTCCTTTGCATTTCTTATTGCTTCATTGAACTAAGCCATGAACACTATCGATTACACACAAGTGGAAGAGGCCGCCCGCGAGCTTTATATCCGGGCCCTCAAATTATTGCCGGACGACATCAAAGAAGGCTTCCAGCAATTGCAGGGCATGGAGACCTCGGAACGCGCCCGCGGCATATTGGGCACCATGGTCACCAATATCCGCGTGGCCGAAGAAAACCAGAACCTGCTCTGCCAGGATACCGGCATCCCCATCTATAACGTCTTCATCGGCAGGAATGTCGCCGTCGACGGATGGCGGCTGAAACAGGCCATCGCCAAAGGCTGCGAGCGCGCCACGCGCGAGCATCCGCTGCGCTCCAGCGTGGTGCATCCCATCAGCCGCAAGAACAACCATACATCCTGTGGACCCGGGGTGCCGGTCATCCATGTGGATTTCGTCGAGGATCCCGACACGCTGGAAATCGAGATGATCCCCAAGGGCAGCGGCTCGGAAAACAATTCCTTCCTGCGCATGGCGATCCCCGCCGAAGGGCTGGCGGCCGTCAAGCGCTTCGTCATCGATTGCGTCATCAATGCGGGCGGGCGGACCTGTCCGCCCACCATCGTCGGCGTGGGCGTGGGCGGCACGTCCGATCTGTGCGTCCATCTGGCCAAGAAGGCGGCCACCCGTCCCTTGGGTTCCGCATGCGAAGACCCGCTGGGCGCCGAGCTGGAGCGCGAACTGTCGCAAGCGGTGAACAAGCTGGGCGTGGGGCCCCAGGGGCTGGGCGGCGACGCCACTTCCTTCGCCGTCCATGTGGAATTGGCGGCGACCCACATCACCATGAACCCGGTCGCCGTCAACATGCAGTGCCATTCGGCGCGGCGCGCCCGCGCCAGCCTGAGCAATGGCGGCATCGAATACGGATTCTGAAAGGGAAGGCAATCATGGCACATTACGACTTGACGATGCCGATCACTGAAGAGCAGGTGCGCGCCTTGCGCGTCGGCGATACGGTTACCCTGCAACAAACCCTGTACGGCATACGCGATGCGACCTATATCGCGATGTTCGACCATCAGCGCAAGACGCGTTTCGACCTGAACGGCCACGCCGTCATCCATACCGCGCCCAATGTGCGCAAAGTGCCGGTGTCGGAAGAATATCCCGCCGGCTATCAATCCGTCTGCATAGGCACCACCACGTCGTCGCGCATGGAGCGCTTCACGCGGCAGTTGATCGAACAATACGGCGTGCGCATCATCATCGGCAAGGGCGGCATGCACGAAGGCTCCAAACAGGCTTTCAAGGACCTGGGCGGCGTCTACCTGGGCATAGTGGGCGGCACGGCGGCCCTGGAAACCACCTGGATAGAACAGATCGAAGACGTCGACCTGGACGACTTGAACCCGGAATCGCTGTGGAAATTCCGCATCCGCGATTTCGGGCCTTTGCTGGTGGCGATGGACAGCCACGGCAACTCGCTGTACGACGAGGTGAACAGCGAAGTGCAAAGCCGCCGCGATGCCGTGCTGGCTTCATTGGGGGCGAACTGATGCAGCCCTTCGACATCGTCTCCACCGACATTCTCATACTCGGGTCCGGCGGGGCGGGGCTCTTCGCCGCGCTGCATGCCCACGATGCCGACCCGTCGCTGGATATCACCGTGGCGGTGAAAGGCCTGCTGGGCAAATGCGGCTGCACGCGCATGGTGCAAGGCGGTTATAACGTGGCCCTGGCCGAAGGCGATTCGCCCGAGCGGCATTTCATGGACACCATCACCGGCGGCAAATGGCTGCCCGACCAGGAACTGGCCTGGAAGCTGGTGAACACCGCCGTCGAGCGCATCCACGAACTGGAAAACGAACTGGGCTGCTTCTTCGACCGCAATGCCGACGGCACCCTGCACCAGAAGGCGTTTGCGGGCCAGACCTTCGACCGTACCGTGCACAAGGGGGACCTGACCGGCATCGAGATCATCAACCGCCTGTCCGAACAGGTCTGGGCGCGCAAGATCAAGCGCCTGGAAGAGCACCGCGCCATCGAACTCATTCCCGCGGCCGACGGCCGATCGATCGCCGGCATCATGATGATAGACCTGCGTTCGGGCAAGTACCGCCTGGTGCGCGCCAAAGCCGTGTTGCTGGCCACGGGCGGCGGTCCCACCATGTACAAGTTCCATACCCCGTCCGGCGATAAAAGCTGCGACGGCCTGGCCATGGCGCTGCGCGCCGGGCTCAGCCTGCGCGACATGGAAATGGTGCAGTTCCACCCCACCGGCCTGCTGGCCGGGCCGGATACGCGCATGACCGGCACGGTACTGGAAGAGGGCCTGCGCGGGGCGGGCGGCTACCTGCTCAACGGCAATCACGAACGCTTCATGCACAACGTGGATCCGCGCGGCGAGCGGGCCACGCGCGACGTGGTCTCGCGCGGCATTTATGCGGAAATGCGCGCCGGCCGCACTACGCCCAACGGCGGCGTCTACATACAAATGAGCCATCTGGGCCCGGACAAGGTGCGCAAGCAGTTCAAGGGCATGGTGGAGCGCTGCGCCGACTGCGGCTTCGACCTGGCGGGCGGCCTGGTCGAGGTCGTCCCGACCGCCCACTATATGATGGGCGGCGTCGTATTCAAGCCCGATTGCAGCACCGAATGGTCCGGCCTGTTTGCGGCGGGCGAGGATACCGGCGGCGTGCACGGCGCGAACCGCCTGGGCGGCAACGGCGTGGCCAATTCCACCGTGTTCGGCGGCATCGCCGGCGACACCATGGCGCAATGGGTGCAAGGCCGCGGCTTGCTGGACTACGACGCCGAGCGCGCGCGCCAGGCCATCGAGGCGGCGGACCGCCCCTTCAGCCTGCCTGCCGGCGACTTGCATGCCTTGCGCGAACGCCTGGCCGACTGCATGTGGGACGACGCCGGCATCGTGCGCGACAAGGCCGGGCTGGAGCGCGCGGCCGCGCGGCTCGAAACGCTGCGGGATGAATTGCTGGAGGTGGGTGTGGCCGACGGCAATCGCGCCTACAATCTGACCTGGCAGGACTGGCTGAACCTGGACAGCCTGCTGCATGTCAGCAAGGCCATCGTCCATGCCGCGCTGGCGCGCGAAGACTCGCGAGGGGCGCATTTCCGCGAAGACTACCCGGAGGTGCGCGATCTCGAGAATTCCTGGTTCTCGGTCATACGCATGCAGGGCGGCGCGCTGCAGCTCGAACGCCGCCCCGTGGCCTTCACCCGGGTGTCTCCGGGCCAAACCATACTTACGGAAGAGGAAGCCAGTACATGATGGATGCGAGCCCGCGCGGCGCTGACATGCTGGTCCGGTCCATCAGGCAGGCCGGCATCAAGACCATTTTTTCGCTGTCCGGCAATCACATCATGCCGGTCTACGACGCCATCTACGACGAAAAACTGGACATCATCCATACGCGCCATGAGGGCGCGGCCGTCCATATGGCGGATGCCTGGGCGCGCCTGACCGGCAGGGTGGGCGTGGCCCTGGTCACCGGCGGCCCCGGCCATGCCAACGCCGTATCCGCCCTGTACACCGCCTATATGTCGGAATCGCCGCTGGTCCTGCTGTCCGGCCATGCGCCCTTGTCGCAGCTCGGCTCCGGCGCTTTCCAGGAAATGGACCAGGTCGCCATGGCGCGGCCTGTGGTCAAGGCGGCCTGGGCGGCGGAACATGCCGACACCCTGGCCGCGGATTTCGCCGAGGCCTGCCGCATCGCGCTGGGCGGGCGGCCCGGGCCGGTACACCTGAGCCTGCCCACCGACGTGCTGGAAGGCCTGGCCGGCTGTGTCGACCTGCCCGTTCCGCAAGACTACGACCCCGCGCCGATGATGCTGGACGGCGCCGCCGCCGGGGCGCTCATCGAGCGCCTGGGCCGGGCCGACAGGCCCTTGATACTCGTGGGACCGCAAGGGCTGACCGACGCGGGCCGCGCGGCGGTCGCCAGGCTGCAGGAAATCTGCGGCGTGCCGGTGGTCGCCACGGAAAGCCCGCGCGGCGCCAACGACCCCAGCCTGGGCGCCTTCGCGCCCATGCTGTCCCGCGCCGACTGCGTGCTGCTCGTCGGCAAGCGCCTGGATTTCACCCTGGGCTTCGGGCGCGCGCCGGTCTTTGCCGATGGCTGCGTCTTCCTGCAAGTGGACGCGGATACCGCCGAATTCGAGCGCAGCGAGCGCGCCGTGGGCGATCGCCTTCAAGCCCGCCATCAGGCCGACGCCATGTCCGCCCTGGCGGCCTTGACGCGGGCGGGCGCAACCCCGGGGGCCGCACATGCGGCCTGGCTGCGTGAAGTGACGCAGGCCCTGGCCTATCGGCCGCCCTCCTGGCGGCAGGCCAAGTCCGCGCGCGCCCAGGCGCTGCATCCGGTGCAGGTCTTCGAGCCCGTGCAGCAAATCCTGGACAGCCATCCCGACGCGGTGCTGGTGGTGGACGGCGGCGAGATAGGCCAATGGGCGCAGGCCTGCCTCACCGCGCCGCATCGCGTCATCAACGGCGCGGCGGGGGCCATCGGCGCGGCCTTGCCCATGGCCATCGGCGCACAGGTCGCTTATCCGCAGGCGCCGGTGGTCGCTGTCATGGGGGACGGCACCTTCGGCTTCCATTGCGCCGAGCTCGACACGGCCTTGCGCTGCGGCGCGCCCATTCTTTGCATCGTGGGCAACGACGCGCGCTGGAATGCCGAATATCAGATACAGCTGCGCAGCTACGGCAAAGATCGCACCATAGGATGCGAGCTGCTGCCTTCGCGCTACGAGCGCGTATGCGAGGCCTTCGGCGGCCATGGGGAATACGTGCAGGAAGCCGGCGAGCTCTCGTCCGCGCTGCAGCGCGCCCGCGCTTCAGGCCTGCCGGCTTGCGTCAACGTCAGCCTGGACGGGCTGCCCGCTCCGGTCATACGGCCGGAATAGCGGAACCTATGGATGTCTGGGTATTCATCGTCATAGGCAGCGTGCTGGCGGCCTTCGTGCAGGGCCTGGCCGGTTTCGGCTTCGGCATGGTGTCGCTGGCCATCTGGTCCTGGGTCATAGAGCCCGGGCTGGCGGTTCCCATGGTGGTCTTCGGCTCTCTGGTGGGGCAGTTATTGGCTGTCGGCGCTTTGCGCCAGGGCTTCAGCTGGCGGCGCATCCAGCCTTTTCTGATCGGCGGCATCCTGGGCGTGCCCACTGGGCTATGGATGCTCAACATCCTGAACCCCCTGCTGTTCAAGTTCGGGGTGGGCCTGCTGCTGGCCGTGTATTGCACCGCCATGCTGGGCCTGTCGCGCCTGCCGCGCATCCGCAAGGGCGGGCGCGCGGCCGACGGGGTAATAGGCTGGGTGGGCGGCACCATGAGCGGCTTCGGCGGGCTGCCCGGCGCCGTGCCCACCCTGTGGTGCACCTTGCGCGGCTGGCCCAAAGACCAGCAGCGCACGGCATTTCAGGCTTTCAATCTGTTCATGCACATGCTGACCCTGACCGCCTTCACCCTGAACGGCATGATCACCACCGAACTGCTGGGCCTGTTTGCGCTGGTGGCGCCGGTCATGCTGATCCCCTCGCTGGTGGGGATACGGCTATACCGCCATTTTTCCGACAGCTCCTTCAAGGCCCTGGTGCTCGGCCTGCTGGCGATTTCCGGCATCTTGCTGCTGATATCCACCGCCCCGCAGGTGTGGCGGCTG
>Ga0182744_1000918_pt1 | contig 26785 bp, 26 predicted proteins | sample eDN3rd30CKraftMG_FD_128525 | JGI IMG/M metagenome (GOLD analysis project Ga0182744, IMG submission 128525) | Enriched Miracle-Growth compost microbial communities from Emeryville, California, USA - eDNA 3rd pass 30_C Kraft MG (version 2) (version 2) ... | reverse complement strand
TGCTACTAATACTGCCCAATAATTAATTGAATCTATTGCTTGTTGAAAATCCACTCGTTTTCCCCAACCCGATTATTGATATATCTTTTACACACAATTATAGGCAGGAATTTCCTATCTATTCAAGGTATATAAGTAATCTTAGTAAACGTGTCTAAATGAGTATCCCATTCAGACACATCTTGTAATTTCTAGCCATGCTTTGTCTGAATGAGGCTTGCATTCGGACAGGTCTCACCCTTTCATGGACTGCTGTGTCTGAATGAAGCATGTATTTAGACTTTACTGGTTTAGTGGAATACGAATAGTAAAAACATTCCCTTTCGAACTTCACTTGCAATGTATTTTGTTCCATTATGTGTTCCACAATCCACTTTGGAATGGAAAATCCTAACCCATATCCTACGAAATTATTTATTTATATAATGGTTCCTTCTCAATATGTAAAAGTAGTTATTCTAATCTATTAACAATTAGATTATGATAGTGTTGGATGAAATTAATTTAAGTGATTGAGAGGCCGGCTTATGTGGAAAAACAGAAATGTATGGATTATTTTATCAGGGGAATTTATCGCTGGTCTTGGCTTATGGCTAGGAATTATTGGAAATTTAGAGTTTATGCAAGAAAAGATACCTTCTGATTTCTTAAAATCACTTCTTATGGCTGCCGGCCTTGTTGCGGGTATTGCTGTAGGACCCTATGCTGGCAGAATTACGGATCAGGCGAGCAAGAAAACAGTCATGCTATGGTCAGGAGTATTACGAACGATCAGTGTCATTTTCATGTTAATCGCAATCGCAACTGGTTCGGTTTGGTGGATGCTTGTCTTTTTCATTTCAATCCAGATTTCTGCTGCTTTCTATTTTCCTGCGCTGCAAGCAGCGATTCCGCTTATTGTGAAAGATAAGGATTTGCTTCAAATGAATGGAGTGCATATGAACGTATCCACCCTTTCTAGAATTATCGGAACAGCCCTCGGGGGAATTCTTTTAGTACTTCTTCCCTTATCCATTCTCTATATCGGTTCACTAGTTGCCTACCTAGGATTACTCATCCTGACTTGGCTTCTAAACTTTGAGGAAAATAATATTGATGCTTCAACAAAGAAAAGTACCAAAGAAAAGACTAGTTTTAAAGATGTATTACCCGTGATTAAGGGGCTGCCAATTGTCTTCATGACCCTATTGATGACGCTGGTTCCATTATTATTCCTAGGGGGATTTAACCTTTTGGTGATTAACATTAGTGAGCTCCAGGATAGTTCCGCCATCAAAGGCTGGATTTATGCAGCAGAAGGAATTTCCTTTATGGTTGGTGCTCTTTTCATAAAAAAAATAAGTGATAAACTATCTTCTTACACCATTTTATTATGCAGCTCGATTCTGGTCGGTCTGTCCCAGCTTTTGCTTTATTTTGCGGACGTTACAGTTATAACCATTGCTGCGTTTCTGGTCTTTGGTTTTTCCGTTGGCTGCTTCTTTCCAACTGCATCTACTATATTTCAAACAAAAGTACCGAAGGATTTCCATGGAAGGTTCTTCTCATTCCGTAATATGCTTGACCGGATCGGCTTCCAAATTGTGCTGCTTTTAACCGGATTCTTTCTGGATTTTATCGGTCTGCAGCTAATGTGCGTCTTATATGGCGGGCTAACCTTACTTATAACCATCTTATTCTATTTTAAAAATAAGCAGCTTCATACGGTACAACAGCAGAATTAAAAGAGAAGGAGAAGGCACCATCCTTTTGGATGATGCCTTTTGTTATTTCTGTAAACTAGATTTCCGATAGCCTTGGTAGATGTCTATTACAGCAAATAAAAGAAATATGAATATGGCTCCCCCGGCAAACCAGTTGCCAAAATCACCAGAGAGACTAAATAAATCCGTTATATAAGTAACAAAGGTTGGATTAAATAATTGATTGTTACTAATGACAATGATAAATACCACCGAAGAGACAACATGCATAACTGTGTTAAGTACTGCGATCTTCCTATTCCAATGGCCCGTTTTCAATTTATACATGTCTAAAGCAATCTCCAGTCCAATGACAATGACCACGAGCGGCCAATAGGAAATCAGTACCTCTTGATTGAATGTTGGCGTTACAAATTCGAGACCATTACTTCCCTTCTCATAGACTCCTAGAAGGCTAGCAGCATTGAAATAAACACTGGCCCAAATTGCTGTCCAAAGTAAGCCGAGAAACACTTCCACCTTTGATATAGCTTTTTCTTTAGGAATGTAAGGTATATTATTTAAGTCATCTGGCGTCCACTCTTTAAAACATGCTGTTAATGGCGTCTGACTTTGCTTATGGTCTGTTCGCTCGATAATCGCAAACACCACCGTCAACCAGAAAAACACTTGAATTCCAGTACTAAGAACCTCCCAAATACCGTGACCTGCTAAGTCCAAGATGATGTTTAGTGCTGCTTCGTCACCGGAATAAGAAAACATCGTTGTAGCTATCAAGGATATAAGGGAAATTACTCCGGCAATGGGGAGAATTATTTTTAACAGATTGATATAAACATCATAGTAACGAGGTCCGATTAAATGCATAGGACGGTCTAGGTATCCACTCGCAAGGATTGCTGGATTCCCCATTTTTTCAAGAACAGACTTAACCTCTTCCTCTGTGTAATCATCTGGAAGCATATCCTCAATCGTCGAGCGAAGTTCAAGCGCAATATCCTCTCGACTCTTTTCTGGGAGCCTGCGTGTAACCTCTTGAATATAAAGGTCAATCATTCTCATTCGTTATCCTCTCCTTTTAATAATAGGGAAAGTTCTTGGGAGGTCTTTTCCCATTCTTTTTTTAATTGTTGATAAATTTCGATACCATATGGGGTTAACACATAATATCTGCGTGGTCTGCTTTCAGTTGTATCCCAGCTGCTTGTGACTAACTCTTGCTTTTCCAGGCGGCGAAGCAACGGATATAGTGTACTTTGTTCAATCGATATTCCACATTGTTCTAATAATTGGACAAGGGAATAGCCATATTGTGGTGTACGGAGCTGACTTAACACTGCCAATGTCAATGTACCTCTCCGCAGCTCTGTAGTTAATGAATTTAATAAGGTACTCATGTGTGCCTCCTTTGTCTTTTATGGTGTGCGTCATACACTATACTTTATACTATGCATCATACACTATTGTTGTTCATATAACAATTAAAATTCAGGAATATTTTCCAATTGAGAGTTGGAAGGAATATTTTTTATAACGGTGAATATAAACAATATGAATGTTCATTTGAGGAGCGTGATTGTTTATGAGTCTGGATGTAATAGAAACCTTAACTTCAACGAGGGAAAAATTACTTAATGAAATCTCTGATTTAAGCTATGAGAAATTGAATATGAAACCTAGCGCAGAAACGTGGAGTATCGCACAAATATGCCACCATTTGTACTTAACGGAAAGTGTCTTCACTCAAGCAATTATTTACGGGCTAAGTAAAAGTAATGGGAGAAAAGCGGCGCCAGTACCCGTTCAGTTAACAGCCGACCGCTCACAGAAGGCAAAAGCTCCAGATATGGTTATACCTAGTGATGCTCCGCTGGATTTTCAAAGTATCAGTGAGCTACTAGATCAATCAAGAAACCTATTCTTAGAGTTTTATAATCAACTAGAAGATAAGTCACTCCTTGCAGAAAAGTCAGCCAAGCATCCTATCTTTGGGTATATGCCGTTAGACCAATGGGTCGAACTAATATATCTCCACGACGAACGTCATATCGAACAGGTTAAGGAAATAAAAACTTTGTTATAAAAAAAAGTGCCTGTCACCAATACTTGGCAACAGGCACCTACATTCCTTTTCTATTAAGCCCTTAGCAGCGTTTCAGCTAGTATACGTGCTCCAAGGTCAAGGACAGATGTCTCAAAGGTCATTTTAGGATGATGTAATCCTGGTCGAAGATCAGCACCCACGCCAATCATCGCCGCCTTCAAGTTTGGATTTTTAATGGTGTAAAAATGAAAGTCATCACTGCCAGACGTAATTACAGGCGGTGCAAGTGCCTCCCTGCCAGCAATATTCACAATCGCTTCTTCGGCAATTGCTTCTGCGTCAGCAGAAACCTCCGCACCTGGAGTAAAATCACTCCATTTCCATTCGATATCAACATCATAAAGGTCTTTAAAGGTGTTCATGCCTTGATCAATTTTGTCTTTTAGCTTTTCTAAAACTTCATTCTTTTGAGCGCGAACATCAATTCCAAATTCCGCTGTACCTGGGATAATGTTCAAGCTCTCACCTCCTGCAATAACTTTCGTAAGTTTTGCAGAGTATGCTTCAAATGGTGATAGGTAGATAGACTTAATGAATTGGTGCAGTCCAACAATCACATCTAGGGCATTTTTGCCTTGATGCGGCCGTGCTCCGTGTGCATCTGCACCAATGATTTTTCCTTCTAAAAAAATGGCTGATCCATGATGGATGGAAGGAGAAACTTTTCCTAATGGAAGCTCTTCTAACGGACGAAGATGTATTCCGAATAAGTGGCTAACGTCTTCAATTGCCCCTTTTTCAATCATCGCAAGCGATCCATTACCTTTTTCCTCAGCCGGCTGAAAAATAAAACGGAGCTTTTTATTGAGTTGTTTATCTTTAATATAAAGAAGTGCACCTAAGACCATTGAAATGATAGCATCATGACCACAGGAGTGGTTCCCTTGCCAAATTCCGTCCACCTCTTGCCATAAAGCGTCCATTTCCGCTCTGACTGCTATCACTTCGTCGCCTTCCCCAATCTCAGCAATAAGTCCCGTGACATCAGTGAAAACGCGATATGTAACACCCAAATCTTCTAAAATATCAGCAATGGTTTGAGTTGTCCGAAACTCCTTCCAGCTTACCTCCGGGTTTGCATGAAAATCCCGAAACCAGTTCAAAATCTGTTTTTCATAATCTGCAGCCAACCAAAAGCACCCCTATTCCAAAAAACTAATATACAAATAGTACACCAACCAGCCATGTCCTCACAATAAATTTAGTAGATAATTGGCATCAAAATAAAAGAGTGAACCCCCATTTGGAGTCCACTCAATACTGTTTATTAATAAGTTATGTATTTGTTATTGATCGCTTGGGCATTTTCACGAAACCCATTGCCCCCCGTGATTTAAGAATTTTAATCAGCTGGTCGTTAAGAGAGGCATTACATGTTACCTCTATAATAACCTCACTTTTCCGGTTTGCTACCATTTTCACTTTCTTTTTACTAATTGCTAATTCGATGACCAATCCCAAGAAGAAACCACACACTAGACCTAACAATCCCCAAATTATTGGTCCCCAATGCAATTTAAAACCATACATAGCCCCCAGGACAGCAAAGATCGTTGCACCCATCATTGCCCCATCCAAAACACTTCTCCCATCTACCCGATGAATAGTGTCGATGACATTTATTTGTGAGTCAAGGTTTTCTAGAGGTAATGCCACGATATTCTGTGGGGGCACTCCCAGCCTCTCAATATCATGGATAAGTATTTCCACAAAAGGTGAATGGTCCATTGAAGCGATTATTTTTGTTGAGTTGTCATCTATTGTGATTGGTTGTGTCAAGTTAGCATCCCTCAGTCTAAGAAATCGTATTTGTTCAATATCATATAGTGTATTGTTTTCAGTTACTGATACATACGCCTGATAGATAGCAAAAGCATACATAGAAGGCAAGAATAAAAACCACTGCCAATCCACAGTAGCAGCTGCTTTATCAAAGTCTCCAAGGAATGAATGGAGAAAGGTGCGAACAGCCGCAGCCTTATAGCAGACATATATCCACCAAGCCAATACAAATGTCCCAACGACCGTACTGCCACCATATAATTGCCCCAGCCCTGGTGTAAAAATGGACCAGAGCGAACCTATCAAAGGACTCTTTTTGTCAAGAATAACAACATCAAAAAAGGTAACATCTGAAGGTGTGACAGGTGCATCTTCAATTTCGGCCAGAATGTGACTTTTTTTGATTTCAACTGCACAGCGGTAACTGTCCCAGATACAATATGCATACACTGCCACATAAAGTAGAGCCCAGTCCTTGTTTAATATAGCCGTTGCCTCCTCAAACCTTCCAAGAAAGGATAAGGCAATTGCCGTATTCAGATGTGACTGATTGTTCACTACAAGCTCCCACACGATTAAAATTAAACCATGGAGATATTTACCTATAAACATGTGCCCAAAACCAGGAAAAGCAGCAGACCACCAGCCAGCCACCCAAGGGGTCCGTGGATATACTGAGTTGGTTCCAAAAACTGATATTTCCCCTTTAGAATAGCGCGGCTTTATGCTGGCTGACTGAAACTTCTGATGTGGCATAGATACTATTCTCCTTCGGCTCATGCTATTTATAACGTTACCAACAATTACCTTGGTTATTCGGTATCCCACATCTTGGCTTGGTGGATTTCTTTTATGTTTATTGGCTGGATTCGTAAAAGCCATATCTATAAAAAGTGACAGGCACTCAGGTGCCTGTCACTCAGCATTTTAAACTATTTTTTTCTTAGACTTAGATTCTTTTGGAGCATCTTCCCATGCCTCAAGGTTCGTTAACCCTTCGATATTGGATGTATAGAAAACAGGGTTTTTTCCTTTAGCCTTTTGTTTCTTATAATCTGCAAGTGCTGCATAAGCGAACTTCCCTAATAGCGCAATGGCAATTAGGTTAATAACCGCCATTAATGCCATAAACAAGTCAGCAAGATTCCAGACAAAGCTCAATTCTGCTATTGCCCCAAACGCTACCATTCCGACTACTAACGCGCGGAAGATATTTAAGAACATTTTATTTTTCTTAATAAACTCAATATTTGATTCTGCATAATAGTAATTACCTACGATTGAACTGAAGGCAAACAAGAATACAATGAATGCAAGGAATGTCCCTGCCCATGATCCTAAGGAACCTTCAAGTGCATTCTGTGTTAAGACAATTCCGTTTGATTCTTTTGAAGAGTACAGCCCTGACAATAGAATGATAAATGCTGTTGAACTACAAATAACGAGCGTATCCACAAATACACTAAGCGATTGAACAAGTCCCTGTTTTACAGGATGGCTGACGTCGGCTGCTGCTGCTGCGTTCGGTGCACTACCCATTCCTGCTTCATTAGAGAACAATCCACGTTTAATCCCATTCATCATCGCAGCTCCAAGAGCCCCGCCTGCCACTTCATTAAAACCGAAAGCACTTTTAAAAATCAATGCAATAACTCCAGGTATTTCAGTGATATTTGTTACCATAATATAGAGTGCAATCAATACATAAGCTCCTGCCATAATCGGAACCATCCACTCAGCCACTTTGGCAACTCTTTTAATACCGCCAAAGATAATGACAGCCGTAATCACTGCAAGTATAACGGCAATAACTGTTTTATCTATGCCAAAAGAATTGTTCAATGAGCTGGTAATTGTGTTCGCTTGAACAGAGTTAAAAGCCAGTCCGAAAGTAATAGAAATTAACACGGCGAATGTAACGCCCATCCAACGAGCTTTTAACGCTTTTTCCATATAGTAAGCCGGCCCGCCTCGGAAGGTATCACCTTCTTTTACTTTGAAAATCTGTGCAAGGGTACTTTCCACAAATGCAGATGCTGACCCGATAAGAGCTATAAGCCACATCCAAAACACAGCACCCGGACCGCCAGTGGTAATCGCTATCGCGACACCCGCAAGATTCCCTGTTCCTACTCGAGAAGCAGTACTGATACAGAATGCCTGGAAAGAGGAAACTCCCTTTTTACCAGAAGTTGCACCTTCACCCATTAACCGAAACATTTCTCCAACCATTCGAAATTGTACGAAATTAGTTCGGAAAGTAAAATACAGACCTAAACCAACTAACATAATAATTAAAACATATGACCAAAGAAATGTATTTGCACTATTCATAAAATTCTCAATCATCTTCATATAAAAATCCCTCCCCTTACGAAAATTATCTCCACACCCAAGAATCTAATTTAGCAAAAACACATAAAATTGACAATGGTATTATCCTTCCAGTCTGGCAGCGGTAACAAACGGGTGGTGACAGGCACCACAGAAAGACACTGTCCACCTCAGGTGGACAGTGTCTCAATGTTTAATAGGGTGCAGCATTTTTTACTGCTATATTACTTATTAACGAAAATTTAACGTTTCCATTAGATGTTTCCGCTAACTTGTTTGAGTTTAAGGATTTTCGTATATGGACAACTTTGTTTGAAACTTGTCCTATTACTGGTGCACAAGAATAATTTTTATTCCATAAAATAATATTAAGAAATGTAAGAGCAATTAATAAAAACGAAAGGAAAGATGTGGTGTATTAAATGAAAAATTATCAAGTTTTTGATTATTCGTTTCAGAATCTTCGTGAGAAAAGCATGTCGTTTGAACAGGTTTTTGAACACATTGTAAAATTCATGAATTTAGCACCCAGCGGGAATTATCGATTAATGGTTGGAACAGATTCGCAGGTTCACAAGCGGCATACGATATTTATTACAGGAATCGTCATCCAAAATCAGGGAAAAGGAGCATGGGCTTGTATTAGGAGGATTATCATCCCTAGAAAGATGACGCAGCTGCATGAAAGAATTTCTTTTGAGCTCTCATTAACAGAGGACATCGTTGCTTTGTTTAATGAGGAAAGGAAAAATCGATTAATCAATATCGTTCTTCCCTTTGTCTACCAGGGAGCCACCTTCACCATGGAAGGGCATATTGACATTGGAGCCGGAAAACGTAATAAAACGAGGGAATTTGTGAAAGAAATGGTCTCACGGATGGAATCCATGGGGGTTGAGCCAAAGATTAAACCCAATGCCTTCGTAGCCTCAAGTTATGCCAATCGTTATACAAAATAGGGACCTGAGCCATGCTGCGTTCACTAACAAACGCACCAGGGCTCAGGTCTCTACTTTATTTTATGGCAACTCTGGTTTTGGAAAATTGACGGCTCTCCGTCCAAGGTTTTGAGAAAAGCTATATTTATCAAAGGTAGCCTTATTGTCTCTATAACCCATTTCTGGATCATGAAAAGTTTGACAGCTGACCTCATTATTACAGGATAGCCGAGCATCAAAAATCTTACCACCATTATAAAATTGGTTTAATTAAAAAAGAGCACTACTATGTGAAGAAATTAGCAAACAATTACCGGGATTAGGAAAAGACTGTCCGCCTGAGGTGGACAGTGTCCACGGGCGGTGCCTGTCACCACGTTGTGGTGACAGGCACCAAATTGGTGTCATTTAAGGATGTCAAAGATAATTTTGGCGTGGTCGGTGTTGTCGATTTGTCCTCTGAACTGCTGGCTTCCTGGTCCGTAGGCATATACGTTTACGTCTTCGCCTGTGTGTCCCTTTGTTGTCCAGCCTGTTAAAGAACGGGTATTGATGATTTCTTCTATAACATTGTCGATGTTTCTTGCTTTGTGAGTCTTAGCTGCACTCTGAACTGCTTTAATCTCATTTTGTGTTAGAGGAAATTCAATATATTTTGTTAGGGTTTCCTTGATATCGGCACCATTAATGATTTTAGCTGCTATATAATCTGGTGTACGCTTCACTGCTTTAATCACAGAACTAAACCAATTGTATTGCCCCTGTGCACCAATCGTGTAGCCTCCAGTGGAATGGTCAGCTGTTGCAATCACTAATGTATGCCCGTCCTTTTTCGCAAAATCAATAGCAGTTTTAAATGCTTTCTCGAAGTCCTCCATTTCACTCATTACCCCAACGATATCATTGTCATGCCCAGCCCAGTCAATTTGACTTCCTTCTATCATAAGAAAAAATCCGTTATCATTTTTACTAAGTCTTTCAATAGCTGAACCTGCCATTTCCGCCAAAGAAGGAATGCCCTTTGGACGATCAATCATCTTTGGGAGACCCCTCTTTGCAAATAGTCCCAGCACTTGGGGATTATGGTCGTTTTGCATCTCTTCAAGATTTCTTACATAGCTGTAGCCATCTTTGACAAACTCCCCTACTAGATTCCTATCATTACGGATAAACCATTCTGCCCCCCCACCCAATAGTACATCTATCTTATGGTGACCATTTACTAAATCCTGATAATAATCGTCCGCTATAGCACTCATGCTTTTTCTCATAGCAACATGAGCACCGAATGCAGCAGGTGTGCCATGGGTAATTTGAGCAGTTGCAACGAGACCAGTCCCCTTCCCTTTTTCCTTAGCAGCTTCAAGGACTGATTTTAATTTGGCGTGATCATTCCCAATCCCAATTGCTCCATTATAGGTTTTCACACCCGTTGCCATTGCAGTTGCCGAGGCTGCAGAATCAGTTACATTATGTCTAGGGTCATTTGGAAAGGTTGTCTGCTGACCAACAAGGTATGGCCCAAATTCGGTAGATTCTAACTCTAATGTGTTTGGATTATCTTTAAAATATCGGTACCCGGAAGTGAAAGAGACCCCCATTCCATCGCCAATTAAAAAAATAATATTTTTTATATCACCATTATCTCTACTACTAGTGGCTTCACAAGTCCCAATATAACTCGATAATAGGAGTGAAATGCTGGTCACCAGCATTAAAAAATATTTTGCAAGTAATTTCATGACTACAGTCCCCCTTAATAACAAGAACGAAATATCTTTATTATGTTTGGAGGATGAGAATATTATCCATTTTTTGCAATCAATATCTTGTTCGTTACCAACTTCTCTAAAAGAGCCAACGCACGGAGACAATCTCTGGTAATCGTTACCTTTTTATTTATAAATACCTCCGTACGGGCAGTGATCATTTTTCCATTCCGAATCTGGATTTTGGTCGCAAGGGCTCTTCTTGTGACCACTTTACTATTTAAACCCTGATTTTTTGGTCGCAAGGGCTCTTCTTGTGACCACTTTACTATTTCGTAACAGTAGTTTGGTCACAGAGGTAGAAAGAGGATAGGCTTTTTAAAGAAATCTTTTCAATTAGAAAATAATTAAATTCGACAAAAATCGAAATAATTGTTTGACATTTCAAAAAATAATAGGTATATTAATATAACAAATTAGTTATCTGAATATTTATAAAAATATAAATCAAGATTTCGGCTAGGGGGATATAATCATGGAAAAACGACAACAATGGGGATCAAGATACGGCTTTATAATGGCAGCAGTTGGATCCGCGGTTGGGTTAGGAAATATCTGGCGGTTTCCAGCTGTAGCGTATGAAAATGGCGGTGGTGCCTTTTTCTTACCCTATCTATTCGCAATTTTAACAGCAGGAATTCCAATTTTAATTTTAGAGTTCACGATAGGTCATAAATACAGAGGTTCAGCTCCTCTTTCACTTTTCCGTTTAAATAAAAAAGCTGAATGGCTTGGATGGTGGCAGCTATTAATCTCTTTTGTAATCTGTACCTATTATGCTGTCATCGTAGCTTGGGCAGTGAAATATACTATTTATTCCTTTGGTACACAATGGGGCTCTGACCCTGGCAGTTTCTTATTCGGTGATGTTTTAAAACTTGCAGAAAAACCGGGTCAAATCGGTGGTTTAGTTCCAGGAATAGTAATTCCATTGCTATTCATTTGGGCAGTTACTATTTTTGTCCTTTATCGCGGGGTTTCAAAAGGTATTGAAAGACTGAATAAGATTTTCCTTCCTACATTAGTTGTTATGTTTTTGATCATCGTTATTCGTGCCGTTACATTGGAAGGTGCCGTCCAAGGTCTAGATGCTTTTTTTAAACCAAACTGGGAAATGATTTTTAATGGTAAGGTCTGGATAGCAGCTTACGGGCAAATTTTCTTCTCTTTATCGATTGGATTTGCCATCATGCTAACGTACTCAAGCTATCTTCCTAAGAAATCTGATATTAATAACAATGCATTCATTACAGCCTTTGCAAATTCAGGATTCGAATTACTAGCAGGTATCGGTGTTTTTGCCGCTCTTGGATTTATGGCAAACCAGCAGGGTATTGGCGTTGACGAAGTAGTAAGCAGCGGGATTGGACTAGCTTTTGTTGTCTTTCCAAGTATTATTAACGAATTTCCAGGTATGAATGGATTCTTTGGAGTATTATTCTTCTTATCTCTTGTATTTGCTGGAATGACCTCATTGATTTCCATTGTAGAAACATTTGTCGCAGGTATTCAGGAGAAATTTAATGTATCTCGTACAAAAGCAGTATTAACAAGTGGATTAGCTGCAACTGTTATTTCCTTGCTATTTGCAACAAACGGCGGTCTTTACTTCCTAGATGTTGTAGATTATTTCATCAATAACTTTGGTGTTGTTACTGCTGGATTAGTAGAGGTTGTTTTAATAGCTTGGTTCTTCAAAGGGCTTGGCGGCTTGCAATCTCATACAAATGCTATTTCTGACCTTCGTATCGGAGCTTGGTGGAAGGTTTGCCTAAGTGTTGTTACACCAATTGTTCTTGGTTATATGATGTTTGACAACATCCGTCAAAACTTAAAGGAAAATTACGAAGGATATCCCACAGACCTAATCCTGTACGCAGGTTTACTAGTAGTAGTAGTAAGTATTGTTGGAGGAATTCTCCTATCACTCAAAGGGTGGAAATCTAATACAAAAGAAGAGTTAAATAAGGAGGCTGTATAACATGTCAGCAAGTTCAATCACAATGATGATAGTCGGAATGGTTATACTCTGGGGTGGTTTAGCAGCCAGCATCTTCAACGTAGTACGAGTTTCAAAAAAATCGTCAAAAAAACCACTATAAATCAAAAAGGATTGGGCCAAATTTGGTACCCAATCCTTTTTTTTACATAAGTGTCCGCCTGAGGTGGAAAGTGTCCACGAGTGGTGCCTGTCACCGTAGTTGTGTCACCATAGTTGTCACCATCTTTTATTTTCTGGTATTATCCTGTGCATTTATATCTAAATGTTTTATAAATTCAAAATAAGACATCTACTAACTAGGAAAAAATTATTATATGATTAATCTTTAAAGGAGGCTTTTTATGGACAGAGACACAATTTTAAATCTCTATAATCAACACATACGGATTGAAATGATTGAGCCAGACGCCCTAATGGAAGTGACTGATTCTGTTGTTAGGAAGGTTTCATTAACGACTGAACATGGATTTATCTCTTATTCGAAAATGGATGAAAGTAATGCCGATACTGTCATAGAGGAGCAAATTGCTTATTATAAGAACTTAAAACAACCATTCGAGTGGAAGGTATTTGATTATGATCAACCTGTAGATTTAAAGGAGAGATTACGAAAAAAAGGATTTACACTAGAAAAATCCGAAGCACTCATGATTTCTGACTTAACAGAATCAAATCAGCTCCTTCACACTCTGATCCTTCCAGAAATAAGAAAAATTAGCACGGAACAAGAAATCTGGGAGATTATTAAACTAGAGGATGAAGTTTGGAACGATAATCATCAGGATTTAGGCGAGCGCCTTATTCGGGATTTTAATGACAAATCCTCAAACCTCTCCCTATATGGTGCCTTTGTTGATGGAAAAATAGTTAGTGCAGCCTGGATGTACCTCCATGAAGGCACACCATTTTCCAGTCTTTGGGGAGGTTCAACACTTGCTGATTACCGTAAGAAAGGATTTTATCGTTCTCTGCTAGCAATTCGTGCACGTGAAGCGGTTGAGTGCGGTTATCCGTTACTTACGGTCGATGCCAGTTCTATGAGCAAGCCTATACTTGAAAAACATGGATTCCGCTGTTATGGTCATTCCACACCATGCATGTCACCAAAATTTGAATAAATAAAAAAATTCCTAGGAATGTATTCCTAAGAATTTTTTATGGTGTTTACTAGATTAAAATTTATAACGGAAGGTTCATCCATAAGTTCGCGCATTTCATGCGGCACGGTAACTTTCGTTCTTTTTTCCCTGTCTATCGTAGCTAGAACAACCTTCGCAGAAACTACTTGTTCATCACGCTGATTCATTACTGTCTGCTTAAGGGTGTAGCTAGTATTTCCTATCACTTCGAGTGCTGTTCGAATTCGGAGCAGGTCCTTATGGAAGATTTCTTTCTTAAAATCAGCACTAATATGTACTAACACAGATTCTACACCTAGTGAAATACTATATTTATACCACTCTAAGCGGGCGTCATCCAAATATTCATATAGCTCTACATTATTTACATGATGATAATTTGATTGAGCTGTAATTTCTATTTCAGTGAAAGCCATTTATCCATCTCCTCACAACTTGTTATGTTATATATGTATTTCGGCTCGTATTGTTGAAATACCTGCATATAAAGTGAACCCTGATTCAACTCTACATCAAAAGACGCTTGGATACCTCTCCTCCAAGCGTCTTTTTGTCTTTACACCATTCTATTATTTTTCAAATATTGCATTGGATAGGAGTCTAAACAAATAGTCGGTATGGTCACGGAATCCTGCCTCTAAACCTATTAGGGTTACGTCTTTATTTTCCTCTTTTACGATAACTGCTTGACCCTTGGCTGAAAGTTTACTGGTTCTCCAATGGCCAGCTACAAAGAAGTCATCTGAGTTTGCTAAAGTAGCGGCCACTTCATCATTTCCAGTAACCGTATACCATGCCGGGCGGTAAACAAATCCAATATCATCCTGGTCATAACCTGCAGTTAATCCCGTTCCATCATAATTAACCTTCACAATACCATTACTGTTTGATCCAGCACTATTCGTCTTGTTATCAGTCAGACCCAGCGTTTCGGTTGCTCGGGATGCGCCAGCACCGATGGCAATGTATTTACCTCCATTGTCTACAAAGCTTGTTACATTGCTTTTAAAAGTTGAAAATTGGTCAGCATTTTGGAAACCAAATTCTTTATTTGCGGCAGATAGGTTAGTAGAAATAAGACTTTCTGTCCCACTATACACAAATACATCGAAGCCTTCTAAACCAATTTCAGCAACTTCCACAGGTGTTACTTCTGTAACCTCAAAACCGAGTCTCTTCAAGGCAAGTTTTGTCCCGCTGTGAGACTGGACTTTCCCCATACCGCCATCCTTTAGAATCGCTACCTGTAAGCTTGATAATTCACTTACATCCTTTGGCATTGCTGCAGCTGATCCAATCTGTAAACCAGACTCTTTCACAGCAGCTGCTATTTTATTTCCAGCAGCGCTTGTATAAAAATTCCCCTCTCCATCACGCGAAATTGCTACTCCTTGGTTGAGCAAGGTATTTACTAATTCAATTGCCTTTACAGAACTGTTTGGTATCACATATGGCCCTTTACCTGTAACAGCACCTTGAACAGTTGCTTGATTTACCTGTTTGGCTGTAACGTTTACAGGACTGTATGTCTCAACCGCTTCAAAGCCCCATAGCTCAGGCAGACTCCACGCGGAAATATCATACATAGCTGGAGTATCGTTTGAGATGTCCTCACCATCCCACAGCATGGTATTTGCTAAACCTGCTTTGGCTTGGTCCATCTGAACAAGATACGTTCCCTTTGGATATGTTTTGCCCTCAACGGTAAATGCCTTTGTTGCTTCTGTCACCTCAATATCATTCTTTAGTAAATGATTGACAGCTTTGTTTGTCACTGTTGGGTCTTTTTCATCCACTGGCAAAATATAAGCATTCGGGAAGAATCCTTCTTCGTGAGTAGGATGATCAAAGTTAATACCTCGTTTAAACATCTCAATTTGGTCTTTAATCATTGCTTGTTTATTTTCAGTGGCAAAATTTAAGGCGCCCATGATTGCATTATACATCCAGCGAACCCCGTCCAAGTCATTAGTTGGAGCCTCTAATGTGTGACCGTAAGCACCATGGTACATTGCATACATTGGAGTGAAAATGGGTGGATAATCATCCCAGCCAGCAGCATCATCACGCTGAGGTACGTATACCCCCTCCATACTTTGATACAAATTGCCTGTAAAGCTTTCCTTGTCTCCCAGAATTTCCGCTTCCATTGCTTTTGCCTGATCTAATGCCCACTTATTATAAAGGTCATATTCATAGTTAGGATTATGCGGCGGCGTACATGGTTCAATTAATCCTTGAAGGTTAGGTCCATAATTCTTTACATAACCATGGGTATCAAGGAATACCATTGGATTCCATTCTTTAATTAATTCAACCGTTTCTTGAGTTTCAGGCTGGGATTGAGTGATAAAATCTCGATTAATATCAACCCCTTCCCCATTAAAGCGAGTTGCATCCACACGGCCATCAGGGTTTTGCACAACATTAAATATAAGAATATTATTCTCTAATATGTTTTTGGTTTCTGTATCATTCTGAGTCGCAAAGCGTTCGATGAGCTGTATTACAGCGTCGCTGCCCACAAACTCAGTTCCATGGATCGAGCCATTAATCATAATCGGGACTTTAAAGTCTGGATTTTCTGCAATCCAGTCTTGTGCCTTTGCAGGATTTTTAAACATCTGTTTTCTAAGAGATTGGAATTTTCCAAACTTCCCCTGTGCTGCTGGATCTGCAATGGTTACTACATAAAGAGGATGCCCATCAGCAGATTTACCACGGACTTCCACTTTTACACGATTGGATTGTTTTTCAATAGCAGTCAATTTCGAACCTATTTGTGAGAATTTCATAAAGTCATAGTTTTCGCTATTGAACTTGCTGCCTTCCTGCTCCTCGACCACATTAACGTTCGTCCACTTTGGGCCTTCTGCAAATCCTGTTGAAAACGGGACCGCGGTAAGTAAACTCACCGTTAAAAGACCTGCAATCTTTTTCTTCTTCATAAAGAACCTCCACACTAATATGTATTTTTATTAGAAATTATGTATTTTTATAACATAAAATTATTTTAATATTGTGCGAATGTAAATACTATCCAACCATTCTCCTGAAAAATGGATAAAACATAGGATAAAAGTCATAATTTCTATCCCGGTTAACCATTTAGCAAGAATATACTCCATAAAAAAAGTTCCTAAGGAATCTTCCCTAGGAACCTTTGATTCTAGTTATTTAAGCCGGCAGTTTTTACATACCTTGATGGTTTGATTTGTTTCTGTTTTATGTGAATACAACAGTTTAATCCTTGTCCTCCCACACAAAGGACAAGTCCCTCGTCCTCTTGATGGCAGATAATTTATCGTCTTTCCTCTGTTCCTCTTTGCCATTTCATCCATCCTACTCCATAAATATTCTTGTTACCTTATCTAATGATGGACTGGCATAAAGATTGTTAGGCATACAATTGTTTTTTATAAAATTAGACTACGATTGGTGCCAACCATTTGGTGACCTTTTTGGTGACATTTTTGGTGACAGGCACCGCCCGTGGACACTGTCCACCCCAGGTGGACACTCATCACTATTTTGATTGAAATTTTTGGAATTTTGTTCATACATACTGGACTTCCAATGGTTCATATAATGGTCGATGGAGGTGGAGATTGATGGTTAAGCGAATGCTGGCTATTGTTGTTTTTGGTTGTTTTCTTGTCCTTGCTGGATGTGGAGGGCCGGTTCAGGATGACATTTTGAATTATGTAAATAAGGAATTGAAGACTGCACAAGAACTGGAGGATAAGGCTGTTTCCGCTTATGAAGGAGTAGCAGGAGTTAATTATACAGATGATCCAACCATGCATGATGCCCTGGTTAATGAGGTGATACCAACATATACAGACTTAATCAATGAATTAGAGAGCGTAAGTATTAATACCGATGAACTTAAGGAAATCCATGAGATATACCTCTCGGGGGCAAATCTTCAGCTAAGTGCCTTTGAAAAAATTAAGGAAGCCATCGAGAAACAAAGTTCAAGTATGATTGAAGAAGCTAATCAATTATTAGAAGAAGGCCGTCTGAAAATTGAAGACTATAATAAAAAATTAGATGAATTAGCAAAAGATAATAACGTAGAAATCGAAAAGAGATAAATAAAAGAGGCTGGCATCCAATGATCACAGTACAGCATGTGACCATTCATGTCAGCCTCCTTCATTTTCACTTAAGAATTTATCCTTTTACATAGTAAAGGTCATGACTCGATTCAACAATATAATCAGGCTTTTCTGCCTTTGGCTTCGCTTTATGTCCGGCAATATGCTCCGGACTCTTCTCCCAATTTTTCCAATCCTCTTCAGATTCCCATTGAACCATAACCATAACTTCCTCTTCACCGCGGCGGACCTTTTTCACTAGAATCTGTCTGCCAATGTATCCAGGTCGGGATGCCAATAAACCTCCGCGTTTTGAGAAGTTCTCGACTACCTGCTCACTAAACCCCTCTTTTACAACAATTCTTCTAACCTGATAAAACATTTCAAATCCCTCCCTAAAAGGAAAGCCAGGCGGGAACCTGGCTCATTTTTTATAATGATGCTTCAATTTCTTCAGCCATAATTTTTACAGATTTTAATCCACCACCGCTTAGGTACCAGGTATCTGGATTTAAATAAATGATTTTATCTTCTTTAAAAGCTGTTGTCTTTTTAACCAATTCATTCTCAATGACCTTTTCTGCACCAGCTTCGCCGCCAACTGCAGTGTTACGGTCAATCACAAACAATACATCTGGATTAGTCTCCATTACATATTCCATGGTAATGCTTTGACCATGCGTTGATACTTCAATTTTCTCATCTGCTGCTCCGAATCCAAACACATCATGGATAATTCCGAAACGTGAGCTTGGTCCATAAGCGCTGACCTTTCCTTCATTCGCTAAGACGATTAAACCTTTTTTACCGCCTTCAGAGGCTTTTTTATTAGTCTCTTCAACGGTTGCGTTTATCTCTTCTAAGCTACTTGCTACTTCTTCCTTCTTGTCAAAAATTTCACCTACAAGGTTCATATTTTTCTCAAAGGATTCCATGTATTTGGTATAATCTAGTTCCACAAAAACTGTTGGAGCAATCTCTGCAAACTGTTCGTATAATTCTGCTTGTCGGCCGCTTATGATAATAACATCAGGCTGCATGGCATGAATCGCTTCAAAGTCAGGCTCTTTTAAGCTTCCAACATTTGTATAGCCTTCACCCGCGTATTTTTCTAAATATGAAGGGACAGCTGTTTGTGGAACTCCCGTCACTTCGACACCTAATTCATCTAATGTATCTAAAATTCCAAAGTCAAAAACAACAACTTTCTCTGGATTCTTCTCGATAACAGCTTCTCCATATTTATGTTTAATCGTCACTTTCTCTGCTGCTGCCGTTTTTGTCTCACTTGATTCTGTTTTGGCCTCTTCCTTAGAACCGCATGCTGCTAATAATAAAAGCATGGAAACCATTAAAACTAAAAAACTCCACTTTTTCATTCCTATATCTCTCCTTTAATTTGAGCTGAAATATACACAAATTCTGCAGCCATCCATCTTCTGAATGGGAATATCCATATCGTAAATCTCTTTTAATGCGGATGATTCAATAATTTCTTCCGTAGGTCCATCTTTCACGACCTTACCGTCCTTCATCGCTACAATGCGATCCGAATAAACGGAAGCGAAGTTAATATCATGAAGGACTATGACAACGGTTTTTCCCAGCTCATCCACAAGCCGGCGTAAAATTTTCATGATCTGGACAGAATGCTTCATATCTAAGTTGTTCAATGGTTCATCAAGCAAGATATACTCTGTATCCTGTGCAATAACCATTGCGATAAAGGCCCGCTGTCTTTGTCCGCCAGACAATTCATCTAAAAAGCTGTTCTGCATATCGGTTAGATGCATGTATTCAAGCGATTGATCAACAATTCGTTCATCTTCCTCCGTTAACCTGCCCTTTGAATAGGGAAAGCGTCCGAAGGAAACCAGTTCACGAATCGTAAGGCGAACATTCATGTAATTAGACTGCTTTAATATAGACACCTTCTTGGCAAACTCATTTGACTTCATTTTTTTCACATCAGATTGGTCAATCAGCACTTCACCTGTATCTGAATCAAGAAGACGGCTTACCATTGAAAGTAAAGTCGATTTACCTGCGCCATTCGGACCGATAAAGCTCGTGATTTTTCGCGGCTGAATATCAACGGTAACATCCTCAACAACGGACTTTTTACCATATAACTTTGACAAAGCTCGTACTTGTATCATGCAGCTTTCCTCTCCTTTAGCAGTAAATAGATGAAGTAGACTCCACCGATAAAGTTAATGATGACACTTAACGTTGTTGAAAAAGTAAAGACTCTTTCGACCACCCATTGGCCGCCAACAAGAGCGATAACACTCATAAGAATTGCGCCTGTTATTAGGATAGTATGTTTGTAGGTTTTGAAAAATTGGTACGACAGATTGGCAACAATTAAACCGAAAAAGGTAATTGGTCCTACTAAGCCTGTTGAAATTGATATGAAGATTGCTACAATCACAAGCATTTTTTTGACAATCGAGTCATATGGAACCCCTAGATTAATCGCTGTATCACGACCTAAGGATAATACATCTAAATACTTTAAAAACCGCCATGCATATATCATCACAAGGGAGACAAGCGCAATGGCCAGCCACACTAAGTCAGAATTGATATTATTAAAACTTGCAAACATTTTGTCTTGAACAATCTGAAATTCATTCGGATCAATCAAAACTTGGAAAAATGTAGAGATACTTGAGAAAAACGTCCCTACAATGATACCAACAAGTAATAAAAAGTAGATTGGCTGGCCTCCCTTTTTAAATAAAAACTTATACAGTAGGAGAGCAAAGACTATCATTATGACGACTGAGAGTAAAAAATTCACCTGCTTATTGACGATAATCATATGACCTGAGCCTAGAAAGAAAATAATTAACGTTTGTAACAGCATGTATAGTGAATCTAACCCCATAATACTTGGTGTTAAAATTTTATTATGAGTAATGGTCTGGAACACAACAGTTGCATATGCAATTGTGACTCCCGTTAGCACCATCCCCAGCACTTTAATGGTTCGTTTTGGCAGTGCATACCCATAGCTCCCGTTTAAATCGTGAAATAAATAGATAGCACATGCTCCCGCAGCGATCAATGCGAGTATAGCCAATTTTACTGAGTTACGCATATGCCTTCCTCCGGAACAGTAAGTATAAGAAAATTCCGCTTCCGATTACGCCAACCATGAGACTGATCGAAATCTCATAGGGATAGATGAGCACCCTGCCCAAAATATCGCAAATCAGAAGGAAAATGGCACCAAGAATGGCCGTATGCGGCAATGTTTTTTGTAAATGATCACCTTTAAAAATCGATATGATATTTGGAATAATCAATCCTAAAAACGGGATGATTCCTACCGTTAGTACAACCGTGGTCGTTACAAGTGCAACGAGGACAAGTCCGATATTGACAACACGGCGATAGGCCAGCCCGAGATTTTTTGAAAAATCCTCACCCATTCCAGCTACTGTAAAACGGTTAGCGTAGAAATAAGCAATGATTAAAATTGGAAGACTTATGTAGAGCAATTCATATCTGCCCTTCATTATCATAGAAAAATCACCCTGCAGCCAAGCAGACATATTTTGAATGACGTCAGCACGATACGCAAAGAAAGTTGTCACAGAAGACAGGATGTTTCCGAACATCAAGCCGACGAGTGGTATGAATATGGCATCCTTAAATTTAATTCGATCTAGAATTTGCATGAAAACAAACGTACCTGCAAGCGCAAACGCAAAGGCCACTGCCATTTTTTCAAGCATGCTTGCATTTGCAAACAGCAGCATCGAAACAAGAATCCCAAGACGGGTTGCGTCAAGCGTTCCTGCAGTCGTTGGTGAAACAAATTTGTTCCTGCTGAGCTGCTGCATAATCAATCCGGCAATACTCATCCCCGCACCTGCAAGTAAGATTGCCACTAACCTTGGCAGTCTGCTGATGAGGAAAATTTGCGTCTCCTCCGACTGGAAGTCTAACAAGTCCAATGGTGAAATACTGCTAACACCAACAAACAGAGAAACTGCAGATAAGACTATTAATGCAAGTAGTAAATATCTTTTCTTCATCATGGCTGTCCCTACATTTCTACATTCTACTTTTCTATCATTCTCATCTAAATGAGAATCCTTATCACTTAAAAACAAAAAATAATGACAATGAAAATCATTATCAATGTCTATACCTAGATTATAAACAGTGAAAATTTTCAAGTCAACAGGTAATTGAGAACTATTGTCACTAATTTCTGAATAATTTGTGACATAAAGCTAGTGTTTACTTCTTATAACCCTCTTAAAGAGTCTAATAAATTTCTTTAATGTTTTACTATGCTGAAGCAAGCTGAACCCACTTTTGGAGCCAGGCTAATTCATATGGAAGAGAAGATGGTGCCTGACACCATCTTTTTTTCGTCTATTTTCACTTAATATTGGAAATCCTAGCAAAGGATATCATTTTTTAGAAAGGAGTGATTTTTAATGGAAGCACCCTTAAAGGTGGGAGACATAGCGCCTGATTTTTCATTACCAGCAACAACAAAGGATCCATTAACACTTTCTGATTATAAAGGCCAAAAAAATATCGTTGTTGCCTTCTATGGAATGGATTTTACTCCAGGCTGAATTAAAGAAATCGCCTCTTGGAAAGAGGACTACAAACGGTTTGAAAAGGCAGACGCTGAAGTCCTGGGAATCAGTGCTGATCATATTCATTCACACAGAGTCTTTGCTGCGAGCATGGGGACATTACCTTATCCCCTAGTATCAGATTGGCGCAGACAGACGATTAAGGACTACAAGGTGTTTAACGAAAAAGGCGAAGTCGCTATCCGCTCTGTCTTTGTCGTCAATAAAGATGGAATCATCACTTACATTAACACCTCCTTTAAAGCAGATAAAAAAGAAGATTATGAGGCTGTTTTCTCGGAGCTTGAAAAGTTAGCACATCAATAAATAGAAGAAAAACATCTCCCGAATTCTCGAGAGATGTTTCTTCTATTAATAAGCCTCCACATTTAACATTGTGTCTAATCCTACTATTTTCAAAATTTCTTTTTTGTAAATCTTCAATAATCACCTTGTCTGGTTCACCCATTGCGATTTTACTTGATCCATTCTACTATCTAGTGCACTAAACTCACACTACTCCACTAAACCCAATGTCATAATAGACTGTTCTACTATCAAATATGTTACATTAAGTACAATTTAATAACCCCCTGTAAGACACAGAGGGTTACTTGCACCGAATGCATATTTTATAAAGCAGGTGGTGCTATGGCCTTAATGAACGAGCTTTAATCCAACAACGGAAAATATAATACCTAGAATACATGCAATACGAAGCCAGCTTTTCGATTCCTTAAAGAAAACCATTCCTACAATTGCAGCTCCTACCGTCCCAATCCCTGTCCATACTGCGTAGGCAGTTGATAACGGTATCGTCTCCATCGCCTGAACAAGCAGCTGGAAACTCATTATAAAACCACCAATTAGAATTAGATAATTAACAAAATTACCTTTATCAGCCGTTCTTTTTAACCCGATTACCCCAACAACTTCAAAACATCCTCCAAAAATAAGCATCAGCCAATCCATTTAAACCTCACCGTCCTTATTTGTTAATTTCAAGCCAATAATACAAACCAATAATAATAAAATAAGGGCAATTCTTAATGGACTGACAGAGCCATTCTCAAAGATCACTTCAACTATTACAGTCCCAATCGTACCAATTCCAGCAAACACAGCGTAAACCGTTCCCACAGGTATTACTTTTGTGGCCCTTATTATTAAGTCAAAGCTTAATAAGATTGCTATAAGAACAACGAGGGTTGGAACTTCTTCATATTTAAAGCCGCTTGCCCACACTACTTCTAGAAAGCCAGCAAGAACTACAAATAACCATCCTCTTGATTCACTCGTTGCATTTGATTTCATTATCGTTTTTGAATCATTCATCTCCATTAATTCCTCTCTTTCTTTACCTTGCTTCATCTTATCAAAATATCATTTGCATATCACTTCATATGTAAGTATGATGCTTAATGAAAACATTCTATTATGATGGATGGGAGTCGTACATAATGAACGCTAATCAAACTGGCCTAAAACCATTTGTGTCTCTTATTTTATCAACCAAAATTCCAAAACTTGCATTGGGGATTGGATTAACCGCAAGTCTTATTACAACACTAGCTGGTCTTTTAGTTCCTGTATTAACAAAAAACCTAGTGGATGGTTTCTCCGTTTCCTCCTTAAGTGTTCCTCTTATGATTGGAATTGGGGCTGCTTTTATTTTTCAAGCGATCATCAGCGGGGTATCGATTTACCTGTTAAGCTTCGTGGGCCAAAAGATTGTTGCTCGGCTGCGTGAGCGAATGTGGGTAAAATTGATCCGTTTGCCCGTTAGTTATTTCGATAAACAATCAAGTGGTGAAACAGTCAGCCGTGTCATTAACGATACGAGTATTGTTCGAGATTTAATTTCAAATCACTTTCCACAATTCATTACAGGCATTATTTCCATCATTGGCGCCATTGTAATTCTTCTGATTATGGATTGGAAAATGACATTGTTAATGTTAATATCTGTTCCTTTAACTTTTATTATTATGATGCCCCTTGGCAGGAAAATGGCGAAGATTTCCCGCGGTTTACAGGATGAAACGGCAGCCTTTACAGGACACATTCAACAGACTCTAAGTGAAATTAGGTTAATGAAGGCGTCAACGGCCGAGAAATATGAAGAAGCAAAGGGATTATCCGGTATCGAAAAATTACTTGGATTTGGGTTAAAGGAAGCACGCATCACTGCCCTAATCGCTCCCATCATGTACCTGGTTGTCATGATTGTAATCGTAATGATTATTGGCTATGGCGGAATGAGGGTCGCAAATGGCACGATGTCCACCGGTTCCCTTGTTGCATTTTTGCTCTACCTATTTCAAATTATTTTTCCTATAACCAGTTTCGCGATGTTTTTTACCCAGCTTCAAAAAGCAAAAGGTGCTACAGAGCGAATTATTGATATCCTTGATCTGCCTTTAGAAGAAGGACAGGATGGTATTGAGATCGATATTGCCAATAAACCGATTCATGTCCAGAATGTTTCCTTTGCTTATAGTGAAAGTGAGACTGTACTTGAAAATGTTTCATTTGAGGCTCAGCCTGGAGAAATGATTGCATTCGCTGGTCCGAGCGGCGGTGGAAAAACGACCATGTTTGGCTTACTCGAACGCTTTTACGAGCCAACTTCAGGCAGAATTATGGTTGGTGATATCCCAATCACTGATTTAACAGCGGCTTCTTGGCGCAGTCAAATTGGGTATGTTTCACAAGAAAGTGCGATGATGGCGGGAACGATTCGTGAAAACTTATGTTATGGACTGTCAGATAGAAAAATTATTTCTGATGACACTCTTTGGAAAGTGGCAGAGATGGCATTTGCAGCTGAATTTATCAGATCGTTTTCAGAAGGATTGGACACAGAAGTCGGTGAACGTGGAGTAAAACTTTCTGGGGGACAAAGACAGCGGATTGCCATTGCTCGTGCCTTTTTACGAGATCCGAAAATCTTGATGATGGATGAAGCAACTGCAAGCTTAGACAGCCAGTCAGAGGGTATCGTCCAACAAGCATTAGCCCGGCTAATGGAAGGAAGAACAACTTTTGTGATTGCTCATCGCTTATCAACGATTGTCGATGCCGATAAAATCATTTTTATTGAAAAGGGGCAAGTAACTGGAATCGGTACTCATCACGAATTAACACAAACACATGATTTATATCGTGAATTCGCCGAACAGCAGTTAACAAGCGGCGAACATGATAGTAATATTGTCGATAAAAAAGGTGCATTAAGCTGAGCTTAATGCACCTTTTTACTAAACCAGCGGCTGCTTCTCTGAAACTGAAAGAGCAGGACCTTCCTCTTTCACTTTAAAAAGAGGCACAACTAGGAAAGCACCGATCAAAAATAATACACCCGAAAGGGAATATACTCCAGATAAAGTAAGCGGCACCTTTACCAATCCTGAAACCGACATTCCTAGAACCATTGTTCCCATAAACAACGGATTAAGGACGCCATTTACGCGCCCGATGAATGCTTCATCTGTATATTTAAGAATAATCGTATTTATTCCAATATGAATACACGGGAAGAACATTCCGTTCAGGACTTGTAATACAATCGTTAGTACTACACTTGTTGACCAGCCTACACCGATTGTAAATAGCATACTTGCAAAGATTCCAAGCGCAAGCAGCTTTTGAGGGGAGATTTTTTTAGAAAAAGCCATAACGATTCCGCCCCCAAAGAGCATTCCAGCACCATTGGCCATTAATAGCCACTGAAGAAATTCTTTTGGCATTTCTAGCTTCTCCATCGTGACAAAAATGGCCAGCGGTGAAATTAACCCCACTGCTAAACCGCAAAATGCAAAAACACTCCCCATTGATTTTAGGACTTTCTTTGACATTACATAGCGGAAACCATCTGCTAGTTCCTTTTTAAAGTTATTTTCAATCTCTGTTTTTTCCTTCTCTAAATCCCGCGGCAGAAGCATAAGTACAAGTCCGGATAACAAAAACATCGCTCCCATGACACCGATTGATACGTAAATTCCATACTTTTGATAAACAAGTGTTCCAATAACAGGTCCAATTACCATGAAAATGGCCATCAACGATTGAAACATCGCCATGACCGATTGTAATTGCTCACCAGGTACATGCTGCTTTAATAGTTTCATGGCAGAAGGCATGGAAAACTGTGATAGAATTGCTGAGACAAGAGTTGCTAAGAAAATTGCCTGCCACGATCCAAACAGCAGTGCCAATAACACTAAACCAATTGATACAGCGGACAACATATCACACCAAACCATTGTTAGTTTAGGCTTCCAGCGGTCTGCAAAGGTTCCCCCGAT
>Ga0182744_1000916_pt1 | contig 26828 bp, 19 predicted proteins | sample eDN3rd30CKraftMG_FD_128525 | JGI IMG/M metagenome (GOLD analysis project Ga0182744, IMG submission 128525) | Enriched Miracle-Growth compost microbial communities from Emeryville, California, USA - eDNA 3rd pass 30_C Kraft MG (version 2) (version 2) ... | reverse complement strand
GTGTCGAATGGAACGTCTTCGCGGCTCGCTTCCACGGCGGCCTGAGAACGAGGAAGGTCAAAAGGCAGGCGGCCAGCTGGGAGGCTGTCGCCAAAGAGCACTTCAAGGAACGGGATATCGTCCACCCCAAATGACCCAACAAGAGCCACCTTCTCGACGAGTGGGCTGAGTACCGCTGGCCGGTCCAGAAATACGTCGAGTAGGACAGGTGCAAAGCCCGCGAGTTCCTCAATGTGCTCGAGGAATTCTGGCTGGTACTCCAAGCTGCCCTTGTGCATGGACCCGAGGAATCCGCGCGTAGGGTCCGTGTAGGACGGTGCGCTTGTGCGCACAATAATCACGTCGGCTTGAGCAGGCGATTCCACCACGGTGGCTAACCCATCGAATGCCGCGGGCTCCACGCCCTCTGCATACACGGAGATACCTGGCTTCAGTGGAAGTGCAAGCGAAGGATTTTCGGATAGGTAAACGAGCGAAGCCTTCTGCGCAGCCACTCCAGCGGCAATATGAACCGGCACACCAATGCTCTCCACAGCCACCTCGGGGTCCACAAAACGCCTCTGATCAAATTGACCGAGTACAAACTTTTCCCGAAGGATCCGCCGCACCGACTCGTCGAGACGCTTTTCAGTGACGAGCCCGTTCCGAACCGCGGAGGCCAGCAGCTGGGTGTTGTTTTCCCCGCCAAACTGATCCACGCCCGCGTTCAGCGACTTCGCAATCCGCTCCTCCGGGGTGAGGTGCTCAACGCCCCAGGCCTTTGCCGGGAAGCCTTCCCCATAGCCGGTAATGACGCCGAAGTCAGTGCACACGATCCCATCAAAGCCAAGCTGTTCACGCAGGATGCCCGTGATCACTTGGCGGTTGAAGGCGAAGCCAACCTCTTCGAGGTCAAGGCCCACCGGCATGCCGTAGTACGGCATCATCTGCGAGACACCAGCGGCAATCGCAGCCTTGAACGGGGCTAGGTGTTCCTCGAACATTCCGCCCGGATACACCTGCTCGCGGCCGTCCTTGAAGTGGGGGTCGAGCCCGTCCTTCTGCGGTCCACCACCCGGGAAGTGCTTGGCCATGCCAGACACGGATTCCTGACCGATGCCGTTTCCGGCCTGTAACCCTTCGAGGTATGCAGTCACCAACGAGCTGGTCAGTTCCGATGACTCACCAAACGTGTGCAGCGCGCGTGCCCAGCGAGGCTCAGTGGTGAGGTCAATCTGCGGATGCAAAGCCACGCGGATACCGCTGGCTAGGTACTCTCGCCGAGTGATATCGCCAAACTGACGGGCGATCTCTGGGTCCGCTGTGGCGGCAATACCGAGGGGTTCTGGCCACCGGGAGAAGATCCCAGATTCGTTTGCACTCAGTGGGTTATCGCTAACCCCGTGACGCGGGTCAGAGGAGAACGTGACCGGGATGCCGAGTGGATGTTCAAGCGCAATGTTCTGAACCTCGTTATGCCATTGCGCAATCTCGCGAGGTGAACTTGGCCCCCCTTGGAGAAGGAACGCGGTGATGCGGCGATTCCGGATGAGCTCGGCCGTTGCAGTGCGACCGTACTGGTCAGGGTTTTCGGGGTTTCCAATCATCGCGTGCGAATGGAAAAGAAGGCCAATCTTGTCATCAAGATCTAGGCGGGCGAGTAGATCTTCCACTCGCTGCTCAGTTGATAGCTGCTGGTCCTCATACGGATAGCGTGGCTCGCTTTCAGCCATGGGGTGTCACTTCCTCTGTGCGTCATTGCATGAATTTCGAAAGACCTTTCGAAATTGAGATTACCGTAGCATTCGGCAACCGATTGCGCAAGAGGTGTCCGAGACCGCTTTGATTCGTCTTTGGGAGGCACTTGCTCCGCGGGTAGATCGACAGACCGCAAGGAGGTTTTGAGCAGGGGCGATGCCTGGGCGCTAGAACGCAAGTGCCGCGGCATCACATACTGCTAGATTGCGTCAAGGAACTGGGCACGCTCGAAGACAGACTTAGATCCGCTGCAATGGCGAAAGGAACCGCTCAAACCTTGCTCAGCGGAAACCATTACACATATGGTTAACCTGTAATGGAATTTGTTGAACTGGGGTGGGTATGGATATCACGATGCTTCCCAGCATGCTCAGCTACGACGATCTATCCGCGAACGGCCTCACCCGGCACGGTCTTGACCAATTACTTAAAACTGGTGAGTTCGAGCGCATTGCGCCTGGGATCTTCCTCAAGTCAGACCTCACGGATGACACAACTGCGTCGTGGATGGCCATCGCCGTCAAGCAGCCTCATGCCACACTGTGTCTGCTGACCGCACTGTCACTGCATGAACTAACCGACGAGATTCCCGCCCAGAGTGATATCGCCATCCCCCGAGGTGCACAGCCAGTCACAGTTCATCACGCGCCCATCGCATGGCACCGTTTTGACGCTGACACATTCACCATCGGAAGGAGCCAGTACAACCTACCCGGAGGGCTTTCTATCGGTTTGTATTCTCCCGAACGCACTCTGGTTGATCTTTTTCGACTACGACACACGTGGGGAAGCGACCTTGCCTTGGGTGCCTTAAAGCGGTGGTTACGCGGGCGCGGCAATAGCCCCGGAGCACTACTCACGCTCGCCACTCACTTCCCAAAAGCACGGCCCGCGATTCTTCACGCCTTGGAGATACTGCTATGAATCCAAACCCGTACTTCAAATCAACCCGAACTAGAGAACGTCAATGAGGTCACCTACGGGTTGAGAAGGAGTGGTATGGCGCTGTTCGGCTGCCTCATCCGCCCACCGCTCAATGTCTTCATCTGTGCACTGGTTGCCACTCACATTACTACGCGCCTCCATGCCAATACCGCACCGAAAAGGGTGCGGTATTGGCATAACTTGTTGTAAGCCAGTTAGTGTCACTGACGACAGTCTGCCCGAGAGGAATGAAATCTTAGTGATCGAAAGAGAAGAATAAACTTCTCGACTAACGATGCGCTTCAGATTCAATACGTTCCAACCAAGCATTAACCTGTTCCACGGAATCGGCCAACGACATAGCAAACCCAGCAGATTCAGCCGCGTGAGCGAACGCCACTTCCCAATGAGGATAGGCGGTCAATCTAGCCGGCCAAGATCGTGGGCTACCGCCTGTCGCACGAGCCTCATTTGCCCGAACTTCGAATATGTCCTCTATTGCTACGAGGACCTGACTAAGTTGAGGTTGGCCAGTGTCCTCGGCTAGATCGCGGAGCAGAATTAGGTCAACGACATCACGAGCACGGTCATTTATCGACATTGGCGGATCATGTGGATCAGTAGACGCATGAACTTTCTGAGCAATCTGATAACGCATCGATAAGCCAACTAGGCGGTCTGGAGTAGGCAGGCCAAACCCAGCTAATGACGGTGACGAAACTTCCTCAAAAACGCTCCCCGCATCGCCCTCATCAGGTGATATTTCAACTTGAATTCGACGCCAGGTCTGACCGTTGAGCTGCACCACTACGTCGAACCGTCGGGGCTTAACCAAACGGTACGGGACATCAATTACTTCAATTTGTTCGCGTCGAAGGCGAAGTGGACCCCAAGGAAGTGCGAGCACCTCATCCAACACTTCGATGAACTCATCAATATCACCACGGACTAATCCATCGAGATCGGTCGTGGCACGCGACAGTTGAGGAAGTTTATGTTGCAGCAGTGTGCCGCCCTTGATCAAGAATAGGGTCCGCCCCTGCCCATCCACAGCCTGTTGAAGAGCGGCCGCAACAACAGTGGAAGCAACCAGCCAACCTAGTCGCCCACCATCAGACTCCAACTGTCGTTCTGCTTGCGCGATCCAAGTGTTAAGTACACGCGCGGAGTTGGGAGCCTTCGCTTTTGGACGCAGCTCCCCGATTGCTTTCGAGAGATTCATTTACACGCACCTCCCTGATCGCGGTTCTCAAGGGCTCGGCGCAATCGTTCACTCACGGCACGAGGAAGCAAGCTTGTACGCCCGCCACGATCGATCGCTTGCCGCAATAGATATGTAGGTAGACCAGCCTCAATGCAATTAGCAATAGTGGCGGGCAGCGTAGTAATTGGGATTCCTTCCCACCACGTTCGCTGTTCCGGCTCAAGATTTTGGTAATGAATCACGTATCGCTCACCACCTGCACGCCGTAGACGCCTACCCCGCCCCACAGTGATATGCACACGTTCAGGATTGATATCACTGACCCCCCAAGCAGCGAGCGCAGTGTCATGCGATAGGCAGGCTTCCTCTGCACCTGTCCACAGCACAGCCAATGCGAGGTTGTCATGACTTGTTGCTGGAACTTGTGGGACACGGTAAACCCCACGAGTAATGCGCTCGATGCGTCCACGACTGGCTAGTTTAGGGAGTTCAACCTTTGGAATTCCATCCTCTACAGCCTGAGCAGCAGTGACAAATCCGTGCTGGTCTAGAGCAATCTCACGGAGTCGTTCGAGATACGTCCTAACTTCATCCATGTCAAAAGTATACCAATTTGGTTTACTTTTGACACAATCAATGGTCGATCTGGGCTCGACTGCGCCACACACAACTACGCTACAACGCCCGCTGAAGGCACACATACTCAATGCGGTCGTGATCGCTCGCGCGGAACTGGCACAGCCAAAACATCACACCTTGGCTTTGTGTATACGCCCGTCTACAAGTCCCAAGGATTAAGCAGTCGTAACTTCACTCGTTCAAAGTCTCGTGTATTGCGTGTCACGAGCGTGAGGTCGTGAACCTGAGCAGTTGCCGCAATAAGTGCGTCCATCTCTGGCATGGGGTTTGGAACATGTAGTGATGCTGCAGCAGTTGCAACCTCTGCGTCTATTGGGAGGATCCGCTCAGAGAACGTGGGCCACACAATGTCACCGAGCCATCTGCGCAAAGGCATCGCACCCTTAGGATCAGTTCGCTCCTTCTGCTGCACCCCGCGTTCAAGTTCCAGGATGGTAACTGCACTCACCGCAAGATCGTCCACGAGTTGGCCGCCGAGCCACGACATAAGAGAGGCGCTCCTCTGCCGACGTGCATCACTGAGAATATTGGTGTCGAGCAAGAATTTCACAGGTCTAGCTCACGGGGCTGCACAACTTCGCGTGCTGGTAATTCAAAGTCCAGATCACTGCTTTGACCTTCCCACAGCCTGTCGCCGAGAGTCTCTCCGGCGCCTACAAGCTTGGCGTATTCAGCTGCCGTGATCAGCACGTGCGATGCACGACCATGATCTGTGATCGTAACCGGGCCGCGCTCAGCCGCGCGTTTGGCCGCGGAAACATCGCGATTGAACTCGCGACTCGTAATTGTCGTGCTCATCTTCAACCTCCATGTACCTACAGTAGGTATTTTAGATGCGGTCCGACCCTCTCGTCCATATCGCGTAGCAGTTCGGGGTCACGCTTTGCCCGGCTTCCAGGTTCCCGTCCGTACCGGTGTCGCCCCACCAACGCCGCTACCCCCAAAATGGCTCAAATCAGGCCTAAGTCAGGGGTGATCCGAACCATTTTGGGGTAGTCGGTAGGGACGTCATGCCTGATACGTGAAGCCCGTGATGACAGCCGGATCGCCCAGCGCTTCAACACCAATCATGCGGCCAGTGAATCCGCCGGCCACCTCGGTGGACAGGTAGCGTCCGTCAAAACTGGCGAGCTCGTGGAAGTCTTCGGAAACGTATCCGAGCACAATCTTGTCCGGTCCCTGCGGTGCACCACGCGGAACCTCCGTGGGAACTGACCGAATCTCAAGCTGCACAGACAGCGAGGCGCCACTAAGACCCAAACAATCCACCCGCGCCAGAATCTGATCCAGCGGCCCAATAACAATGCGAGCACGAACTTCCGTATCCACTCGCTCCACTAGGGCTTGGTGTCGGTCATCAATGCGCACACTCAACGCCACATCACCCTGCGCCGCAATGCGCGCAGACCATTGCTCGTCGGTTGCCCGCACCGCAAGCAACGCCTGAGCTTCGGAGGCCGAAGGTTCCCGGCCCGCAGCAAGCAGCAGCCCATCCGCGCTTGGCTGGGCGAAGGAATACGGATCACGCCCGGGCGAGACCCACCGCAGGTTTAAACGCGACGCAAGGAAATCGTCGGAAAATGAGTGGTCCACCGCAGGTGGATCAAACCGACCCTCATCCACCACCGGCCAGCCATCCTCCCAGGTCACGCCAGCGAGGAACGTCTCGCGGCCGTTGACATGCCAGCGCGGGAACGAGCCGCGCGGGCGAGTGCCAAGGAACACGATGGCCCACGAGCCATCGGCGAGTTCTACCATGTCGGCGTGGCCCGTGGACTGCACGGGACCACCCGAACTGCGGTGCGTGAGGATCGGGTTGGCGGGATTGGACTCAAACGGACCCTCGGGCGAGGGCGAGCGCGCGATGGTGACCATGTGACCGTGCCCGGTGCCGCCCTCGGCAACCAGCAGATACCACCAGGGACCATGCTGGAACAGGTGCGGACCCTCAACGTGCCCACCGCCAGTCCCGCGCCACAGCGTGCGAGTCTCGGAAAGGACCTCGCCAGTCAACGGATTGATCTGGGCCTGCGAGATCCCACCCTTCATAGGATCGGACCACGTGATCCGGCAGGTGCCAGACTCGTCCCAGGACAGGTCCGGGTCAATGCCAATCAGACCCTGCGTGTACACGGGCTCGCTCCACGGGCCCTGCGGGTTCTCCGCGTGCACAATCAAGTGCCCTTGCCCAATCTGATGGATGTTGGTGGTAACCATCCAGAGCCTGCCGTCATGGTGGCGCAACGTGGGCGCATAGATTCCGCCGTTCGCGCCACCAATACCGGGGCGAACCTCCAGTTGAGAAGACCTATCCAGCACATTGCCAACCGGTTCCCACGTCAGCAGATCGCGGGAGGTAAAAATGGGAACGCCTGGTGCGTACTCAAAGCTCGAGTTGACCAAAAAATAGTCCTTACCCACCCGGCAGATGGACGGATCCGGGTGGAAGCCCGCGATGATGGGCTGCTGGTTCATGCTGTTCTCTCAATTCTTACGCTGGTGATACTGCGGTGCCGTTGACCCCGCGGAAACCCGCGGCGTCAACGGCACCATTAGCTCCGACCAAGCCACTCGTGCGAGCAACGCCCATACGAGCAGCACCCGCGCTTACACCTAGGCAGACGCCGCCATCAGTTGCCGGCGCTGCTCACGGCGCTGACGCTGCCGCTTTGGATCAGCAACAGGCGCGGCCAGCAGCAACTTTTGCGTGTATGGGTGCGACGGCGTAGACGTCACGACGCCGGCGGGTCCCGTTTCCACAAGGTCGCCGCGATACAGCACGGCCACGCGGTGGCTGATATGACGCACCACTGTCAGATCGTGGGAAATGAACAGGTAGGCAACACCCGTTTCCCGCTGGATATCAATGAACAGGTCCATCACACGCTTTTGCGTGGACAGGTCCAGCGCGGACACCGGCTCATCACACACGATCAACTTGGGCCGTGGCGCAAGTGCGCGTGCGATAGCAACACGTTGACGCTGACCACCCGAGAACTCACGAGGCAGGCGCTCGATGGCATCTCGCGGCAGTCCCACCTGATCAAGCAGGGTTTTCACGCGAGCCTTTGCGTCATGCGCAGTGGCGCCCTGAATGATGAGTGGCTCAGCGAGGATGTCACCGATGGTCATGGACGGGTTCAGGGAGGTGTATGGGTCCTGGAAAACCACCTGAATATCCCTGGCCAAAGCGCGGCGGTCAGCGCCCTTCAAGCCAGTGATGGGCTTGCCTTCAAAAAGGATCTCACCACCGGAAGCTGGAACCAACCCTAGGACTGCGCGCCCAATTGTGGTCTTACCTGAGCCGGACTCACCCACCAAACCGAGGGTCTCACCAGGATTCACATCCAGTGAAACCCCGTGCAACACCTCATTAGGCTTGGCGCGCAGGCCGCGCCCTGGGAAGGAGACTCGTAGGTCTTGTACCTGAAGCAGACTCATGACTGGGCCCCTTTCGCTGCCACAGCAACGGGCGCGTCGGTGCGCACCGTCTCCTCATCAAGGATGGATGCAAGGAGCATCTTGGTGTACTCGTGTTGCGGCGCCGCAAAGATTTCCTCGGCAGTGCCGGACTCTACGATTTCGCCCTGCTTCATCACGGCGATGGAGTCACAGATATCTGCAACCACACCAAAGTTGTGCGTCACGAGTAGTACCGCCATGCCAAGTTCCCTTTGCAGGTCACGCAGCAGATCCAAGATTTCGGCTTGAACAGTTACGTCCAGCGCAGTGGTTGGCTCGTCTGCAATAAGCAGCTTTGGCCGCGATGCAACAGCACCTGCGATGAGCACGCGCTGCGCCATACCGCCGGAAATCTGGTGTGGGTAGGAGTCAAAGGTGCGCTGTGGATCAGGGATACCGCAGCGGTCCAGGAGAGACAGCACACGCGACTTAGCCTCAGCCTTGGAAATACCCAGTGCCCGGCGGATACCCTCAACCAGCTGCGGCCCTACCTTATATACGGGGTCAAGGTTGGACATGGGTTCCTGCGGAATGTAGGCAATTTCCTTGCCGCGCAGCGGACGCATCTGCTTATCCGTGAGGCCAATGAGCTCGCGGCCACCAAACATGATCGAGCCGCGCGTAATCAGGGCTTCTGCAGGCAGAACACCAAGGGTGGCAAAGGCCGTTTGGGACTTACCGGAACCGGATTCACCCACCAAACCAACTACCTCACCGCTAGAAATTTGCAGTGAAACACCACGGACAACTTCGTTCTCCCCACCCGTTGCCTGTGGGTACGCGATACCCAGGTTACGGATGTGAAGCAGCGCCTTGGCGTTTGCTTGGATCTCCTCGTGGTCATCATCCACCTGCTGTCCCGCACCAATCTTGGCGGGCTTAGGGTGCACGCCCTCGAGTGCGTCACGCAGGGAGTTACCCAACAGCACAAGCGAGGCGGTCATGATACCGAGCAGGAGGCTTGGCCATAGGAACTGGGTGGGCACGATGTATAGGTTGCGGAAACCGGAGGAGATCATGGCACCGAAGCTTGGGATCTGCAGCGAGCCAACACCAAGGAAGGCAAGACCGGACTGCACTGCGATGGCCGAGCCCATGAGGAATGCGGCCGCGATGATGATTGGTCCACGGATCACAAAGAGCACGTGGCGGGTCAGGATGCGAATGTTTCCCAGGCCGGAAACGCGTGCAGCATCCACGTAGAGTTCGTTCTTCACACCGAGCACCAGGTTGCGCACAATGCGATAAATACCTGGGGACAGCAGCACACCAAAGATCAGCATGGTGTAGCGGTAGTCACCACCCGTGACAGGCATCAAGATGATGAGCAGCAGGATGCCGGGGAAGGTCATGAGCAGGTTAAATACCCACTCGGTGGTGGCCCTGGTGACCTTGCCAAAGTAGCCACCAACGAGACCCATGACCACACCGATGAATACTGCAACACCTGCGCCAATGAGGGCAGAAATCACTGCAGTGTTGATGGAGTGCAGGAGTCGCGTCCAAATGTCTCGTCCGGATTCGTCGCCACCGAGTGGGAAACCATCGGTACCCACGGGCGCGTTAATCATAGACAGTTCAGAGTCATTTGGTCCGTGCGAGGTGAGCAGGGGTGCAAAAATACCCAACAGCACGATGATGATGAGGATTGATCCGGTGATAACCGCTTGGGGATCACGCAGGAGTTTGCGCCAGGTGGCTTCCCGAACGAGTTCGTCTTGGCTTTCTGGCGTCTGCGTAGCGTCTGGAATGTTGTTGCTGCTCACAGGACTCTCGCTTTCGGGTTCAGCCATCCGTTGGCCATGTCGGTCAGGAGGTTCACTGCGGTCACAAGGAGCACACCGAATGCGGTGATACCCATAATGACCGGGATGTCTCCCTGCAGTGACGCGTTGAACGCGTAGCTGCCGTAACCGGGGAGCGCGAACACGTTTTCAATGATCAGTGCGCCACCGAACATCTGGATAAATTCCAGCGACAGCACGGTCAGCGCTGGTCCGGCTGCGTTACGCAGCGCGTGCTTGATCACGAGTGACGACGATGAAGCACCTCGCGTGCGCAAAGTACGGATGTAGTCCTTCCGCAGTTCGTCGATCATGCGTCCGCGGATCTGTGCGGACATGTTAGCCACACCGCCAATGACCAGAACGATAACGGGGATGGTGATGCTTCGCGCCCATCCGCTCGGGCTATCTGCGAACTGTGTGAAACCGGTGGCTGGGAGCCATTCGAGTTTCACCGCGAGGATCACTACAAGGCCGATCGCGAGGAGCAGGCCAGGAATGATGTATCCAATGAGGGAGATAATCTGCGCAACGCGGTCAACTGCGCCGCCGCGCGATGCCGCCCACACACCCAGGGTGGTGGAGACTACTGCGGTGATGGCCAGTGCCGGAACGATGAGGGAGAGCGTTACCGTCAGCCGCTGCATAACTGCAGGTCCTACGTCTTGTGACGTGTACACGGAGCTGCCAAAGTCACCAGTAACTGCGTGGCCGAGCCATTCAAAGTACTGGACAAATACTGATTGGTCCCAACCCTTAGAAGCCATCAACGCTGAAACCGTTTCCGGTGTTGCGGATTGTCCAAGGATGGTCCGAGCCACGTCTTCAAATGACGTACTCAAGAGCAAGAACGTTAAGAACGTGACTAGGACAGCTAAGACCAGCCCTGCCCCTAGCCGGCGGAGAATATATCCGAACATTGTTTACCTCAAATAGGGGGTCGAGGGGCAGGCGCCAGCGCCTGCCCCTCGAACTGAGTTATTCAGCGACGGTGAACATACGGTAGGACGGGAAGACCGCGAGGTCGTCGTCCATCACGATGCCGTCTCGCGTGGCCCAGGTCTGTCCGATGTACAGGATTGGGGCAACGAGCGCCTGGTCCACCGCGTACTCGTTGAGTCCTCGGTATGCAGGAAGTGCCTTTTCAAAGTCAGGCGTAGAGCCAATGGTCGTCAGGAAACCGTCGATCGTGTCGTCGGTGTATCCGGCTGGGTTTGCGTATCCGGTTGGACCAAAGTTGGCGTCGGTGTCAGCTGGGTCGGAGTTGAATCCGATGATTTGGAAGGTGATGGGGTATTCACCAGAGAGCTGAGCTGCCTGCACCTGCTGTGGCGGTACTGGAACCCATTCGAGCTTGAGTCCAATGTCAGAGAATGCCTGGGTTAGCGGCGCCTCAACAGTGGTGGTGAGGTAAGTGCTTGGCATTTTGACGGTAGTTCCGGCATATCCGGCTTCCTCAACGAGCTGCTTACCCTTGGCTGGGTCATATGGGTAGGTGTTGTTGAGGTCTTCCTCGTAGATTGCACCCCATGGGCTCACAACCTGCTCGGTGACCATACCGGATCCCTGGAATACGCCCTTAAGTAGACCCTCACGGTCGAGCGCGTAGTTGATTGCTTGGCGCACTCGGACGTCACCCAACCATGGGAACTTCTCGCCACCGCGGTCAATGAAGCAAAGGAAGGCAGCTCCGGTTGCGTCGAGCTTCTTGATTGTGAACTCGTCACCGAGCTTAGGTACGAGTGGTGCTTGGACGCTGGATGCGTTGACTTCGCCGGCCTGCAGTGCGTTGAACGCTGCGGTTGGGTCTTGAAGTACGCGTACGGTCAGGGTCTTGAATGGAATGCTGTCCGCGTTCCAGTAATCAGCGCGCTTGTTTAGTACGTAGGTGTTGCCTGGAACGGTCTTGGACACGTCGAGCGTGAATGGTCCGGAACCGATTGGGTCGGTTGCGGTGCGCTCTTCGTTGATGGTGGCTGGGTCACCGATTGCGCCGGTGGACTGTGCCAGGTTGGACAGGAATTGTGGGTCGAAGTGGTCAAAGTGGACCACCACGGTGGAGTCATCGGTTGCCGTGACGTCGCTGACTGCGCCGTACTTCACCTGCACGATTCCGGGAGTGTCCTTGTTGCGCTTCATTGTGGTCACAACAGCTTCTGCGGTGACAGGGTCGCCGCTGCTGAAGGTCATGCCGGAACGCAGGTGGAGGGTGAGTTCGGTGCCGGAGGCGTTGTATTCCCAGCTTTCGGCTGCGTTGGGCAGGAGCTTTCCGGTGCCGTTTTCCTTGATGAGAAGGGTGTCAAAGATGGCGGACCAGACGTAGGCCTGGTTGCCGTCTACGAGCTGTGCTGGGTCAAGTGAGTTTGGTCCAGACTGCGCTGCGAGAATGAGGTCCTTTTCCGCCTTAGGTGCGGCGGATGAGGTGGACGTGTCAGAGCTGTTTGCGGGTGTTTTAGGCTCGTCGCTACTTGATGAGCAGGCTGTCAGGGTAAGTGCGGCGGTTAGGGCAACTGCGCTGAGCGCAGCTAACCTTCGCGGGCGCCGCTTTGTGGTGAGTGCCATTGATTCAGTCTCCTTTGAATGAATTGCCGTGCTTGCAACCGCTTGCTCGGCGTGTTGTACGCCTTGTGATGCTGGGTTACTAATGCAAGTAAAGCAGGGAAATCTCGTTTTGCCAACCGATTGCCAAAACTAGTGCTTGAATCGTTACATAAGCGTGAGATTAAGTGCGGGGTAAGCGTGGCTCGCCATCCACTATCGCGCATCGCACTGATTTTCGACGATAACCCGAGTCCCAGCCCATCGCACCATCTACATACAGTCATCTAGCAGCGCAAACGCGGAAGGATCGTCGAAAATGGGATGCCCAAACGGGCACCCATGAGCTGGCAGAGCAACTACCCACCAAAAGAAAATGGGGCGGACACGAGGGCGTGCAAATAACCCCCGTGCCAGCCCCAACACGACATCTGGCAAGCAGTTTCCTAGCGCACGCCCTTGACCTTCGTCATGATGATGACACCACCCGCCACCGCGAGCGCACCACCCACAAGGTAGAGGAGCGTGTAGTTCTTCTCGCTGCCGAGCATGCCAAACCCAATGATGACGGGAGCCATAAGCGGTGCGATAGCCGACGGAATCTTCTGGGAGAACCCGATGATGGACATGTAACGGCCAGATTCTGCACGGCTCGGAATGATCTTCATAACGATGGCTTGATCCACCGCACCGAACGCTGCGATGGCGAGGTTCATGAAGACCGTACCTACGATCAGTGTTGGCATGGAGTGCGCAAATGCCTCAACCAACGCACCCACAGCAAACAGTGCCGCACCGATACCGGTAAAGAGCTTGCGACGCTGGAACTTGTCAGACAGGAAGCCACCGCCAATTGCACCAAACATCGCCGCAACAACACCCAAAATACCGATCATTGCAACGGTCCCGGCAACTTCCTGCACCGAGAGATTCAGACGCTGAGCATAGAAGAACGTAGAGAAGGAAGTGTTGAAGTACAGGCCGATAAAGAACACGAACCGACCGAGCCAGTTCCACCCAAAGTCCGGGAACTGCTTGGGGTTAAACACATAGCTGGCAAAGAGTGTTTTAGCGTTGACCGGGGATTGCGGGCGGGCAAGACCGCGGGCGTCGCCTTCTGAACTGCGCATAAAGACAAATGCCAACACCAGGACTGCACCAATAATGCCGGGCACAATGAACACGAGCGAGGTGCTAATTCCCACCAGCACCGAGGCGATGCCGATACCCATGATCGGAGCGATCTGCGCGCTCAGGTTGGTCAAACCGGAGATCTTGCCGCGCTGTTCCTCGGGGATGCGGTCCGCCTGCAGGAACTGAATAGCAGCGGCAGTTGTGGCCCAACCAAGAAGAGCAACTGTCCAACCTGCAATCATCACGGGGATGTTCGGCGCTTGCGCCAGGATTGCTAGGCCGATAAGACCAACCACCACACCACCCGCAAGGAACGGCCTGCGCCGGCCAAACCTGGAGAATGTGCGGTCACTCCATTGACCAACAAGTGGTGAGGTAAGAATGAAGATTGCCTGTGCGATACCGGTGGTATATCCGAGGATTTCCTCGTGGCCGGGCGAGAGCTGGTCAATGCGCAGCGCAAGCGAGTAAGACAGCGGAACGATGAAGGCCATCGAGGCACCGAAGTTAGCCAGCGTCATCCATACGATGTAGAGCTTGCTGACCGGAGTGAGCGTTGGCTGTGACCCTCCGGGTGATGTTATGCCCGGTGAAGCAGTAGATTCCTGTGTAGCGCTAGCGGTTGCTACTGCGGATCCTGCTGCTTCGTCCACCACCAACTCTTCTGCATGAGTTGCCAGTGCTTGATCTTGATACTCAGCCATTAGATGACTCCTTCGTCATTCGCGCGCATTCAGTTTCGAATACGCCCGGTTGCACACGGGTCGAGCGCCCGTTGTAAGCATGGGTGTGCACCGTCCTCGGTACATACCCGCATCCACTAGCTCCAACACTCCGTTGTGAACTAGAACAGAATATGGCAGCCCGTCAGAAATTCCAACCGATTGCCAAACTGATTTTTAGGTGCTTGGAGCGAGGTAACTCAGCGCGTTTACGGCCTGTTGCACAGCATCCACAAACCCGCGGTGATCTGCAAGAATAGGGCTGATCCTGCGCAGTTCATCAACTACGTGCAGTTCATCAACTACGTGCAGTTCAACGCCAGCACCAGTGTTCTTTGCAATCCACGCGCCAAACACCGTTGCGCACGCCTGGGCACTGCGCCCCGCCTCGAGTTCGCGCTGCGCCACCGGTGCCACGCGAACACGCAGCTTGGTTTCGGTGTCCAGCGCGATCTGCGCCAACAGGTGCTGAATACGCGGATTACCAAAGCGTTCGAGCAATGCTGCACGGTATGCGGGCACACCCAGTTCTTCTGGGAGGTGGCGTTCCGCCTCATCCCAGAACGCTTCCACCGCACCCAAACAGGCTGGATCTGCAATGGCATGCGCCACGTCCTCATGCCCGCGCAGCGGACCCATGCACGCAAGCAGTGAGTGAGCCCCGTTCAGCAGCCAGAGTTTGCGGGTTTCCCACGGCGCAATATCCTGCACAATCCGGGCTCCCGCAGCCTCCCACTGTGGGCGTCCGGCGGGAAACTCTCCCGAAAGCACCCAGTCCGTGAACGGCTCGGCAACCACGGCAACCTGATCGCCGTACGTCTGCGCAAGAACCTGCTGTTCCTCCGCCGAAACGCGAGGCGTAATGCGGTCAATCGAGGTAGAGACGAACGAGACGTTCTCCTCGATCCACTCGGTAAGGCCCGGGATGACGCTCGCGAGCGCCAGGACGAGTCCGCGCACAAACGGCCCGTTGTCAGGCATGTTGTCGCAGCACACGATAGCAAGCGCGCCTGTTCCCTGCGGGCCAGAAGTTTGCTGCCGCAGGTAGAGCCCCGCCACCAGTCGGCCCATCGCGGTGCCTAGGCCCGCCTGCTTGGGGTCGAGCCCGCCAGCAATACGAGCCAGCGCGTCGAGGTCCGCTGCCACAGCTGGGTCCGACGAGTCCGGCTCCCCCAACGCTGTTGCGCGGTAGCCCGCCTCGGTGACCGTAATCGTGACGATTGCGGTGCTGGGACTGGCAATATCGTCGAAAAGCGAATCCGTATCATCCCCGCGATGTGCGCGGACCACACTCTCAATGACCTCCGCGGTATCGCGATCCTTGGATCGCACCACGAGCGTGTACAGACCATCCTGGGCGGTGAGCGCCTGGGGCAGTTCGGCCGAGCGGCCTGCGTAGGCCGCGATCCCCCAGTCCTGTGCATCCGCGGCGTGCGCGGTGTACCAGGCGATGTGGGAGCGGCTGAACGCGCCGAGACCAATGTGGACGATGCGCGCCGGCGGGGCCGGATGGGTCCTGACCAGGGCGGACGCGGTTACTGGAGCGCTCACAGTTTGAACACTCGCTTTGGCTGGGGCCCAACGATGTCGTCGATAATCTCGGCGGCATCTTCCCTGCCCAGGCGGCCCTCGGCAACGAGGCGGGCCAGGTAAGAGGCGTCGGCGCGGCGGGCCGCGTCGTGGCGGGCGGGGATGGACAGGAACGCGCGCGTGTCATCGATGAAGCCGGAGCCGCGGGAGAACCCTGCGCTTTCCGTGGTGGCGGCGCGGAAGCGAGCGATCGCATCCGGGGCGTCGAGGAACCACCAGGGCGCGCCGATGTACAGGCTCGGGTAGAAGCTGGCCATGGGCGCAAGTTCGCGCGAGTAGACGGTCTCGTCCACTGCAAAGAGCACGAGGTGGAAGTCCTTTTCCAGGCCGTAGCGTTCCAGTAGTGGGCGCATGCCCTGCACAAAGTCGGTTTGCTTGGGGAAGTCGTGGCCTGAGTCCGGGCCAAAACGCTCAAACGTGGCGGTGTTGTGGTTGCGGACCACGCCGGCGTGGACGGTCATGACCAGCCCGTCTTCCACGCTCATGCGGGCCATCTGCACGAGCATGCCGCCGCGGAATTGCTTGCGATCCGCGGCATCCGCGGTGCCGGATAGAACGCGCTGGAAGAGCGCTTCACCCTCGGCATCGCTGAGGTCTGCCGTGTAGGCTTCCTCCACGCCGTGGTCAGTGGATACTGCGCCGTGTTCGATGAAGTAGGCGCGGCGCTGCTGCAGAGCCTGCAGGTATCCGGCAAAGGTTGCATCCTGGCCTGTTACAGCGAGCAGTTGCTCCACGTTGTGCGCGAATCCTGCTGCGTCTGGGTCTACGTAGCGGTCTGGGCGGAAGGTGGGAACTACGCGTCCGCGCAGGTTGCTTGCGGCCACCGCGTCGTGGTGGGCGAGGTCATCAAGTGGGTCATCAGTGGTGGCCAGCACCTCGATGCCAAAGCGTTCAAACAGCGCGCGCGGCCGGAACTCCGGCTGGGTAAGGCGGTCTTGGATCTCGTCATAGACGGCGTCTGCGGTGTCCGCGTTGACGCGGGTGTGCACGCCCAGGATCTGGGTGAGCGCGTCATCGAGCCAGTAGCCCGCCGAGGTGCCGTGGAATACGTGCTTGTTTTTGGCAAACGATCGCCAGATCTCCCGCGGATCGGCTGCGTAGCCGCCTACACCGAGGTCCGCGAGGTCCACGCCCGAGGCGTGCAGGAGGCGGGTGATGTAGTGATCGTGCACAATCAGCAGGTCAGCTGGGTCGGAGAACGGGACGTCCTCGGCGAGCCAGCGCGCGGGAACGTGCCCGTGCGGGGAAACGATGGGAGCCGCAGCGACTCTCTCATAGAGTTCACGTGCGATGGTCCGGGTGGCCGGATCCGCTGGAAAGAGGCGATCCGAGTCGCGCCATTGCGTAGGAGGCATGTTCACTATTTCAGCGCTTTTCGCGCTTCTTGTCAACCGCTTGCCAAAATGCGCCCCGCGCGCCACTGACGCCGGGCAAAAAACGTGGGGTGAGTGCGAGATTCGCACCCACCCCACGCCCATCACGCATGAAACCCCTGCTGAGGGCAGTTCATACACGAGTTCTAGTTGGCAACAACGCCCGATGCACTCGGCAGCAGAACAGTGTGCTCACCCGGCCCAAAAAGCCCGTCAACACCCTGCACCCTGGCCTGAGTAGCAGCAGGGATGGAAAATTCTAGGCGCAGCCCTGCACCCTCGCGGTGCCATTCAACGCGGATCTCGCCCTGCGGGCTCACGTGGGTTCCGCGCGCCCAGTCCACCCCATCGAGTGGCACGGGATCAACTTCAACCAGTTGCCAACCTGCCGATTTCTCGGCCTGCCTCAGCCCCAGGATGTGCGTGTGGAAGTAGCGGATCACCGCTCCCTTGGAGTAGTGGTTGAGGGATTCATGCGCGCGCCCGTGCTCGTCAACCCCATCCCAGTCTTCCCAGATCGTGGTGGCTCCTTGATCCAGCATGTATAGCCAGGATGGTGATGTCCGTTGCCGCAGCACTTCACCTGCTAGGTCCGCATACCCGTTGTCGGTCAGCACCGGCAACAGATCACCCGTGGACAGGAATCCCGTGCCTAGGTGCCCGTCCGCGGCGCGCACCAGTTCGGCAAGGTGTGCCGCTGCGGCTGCGCGCAGGTGGTCCGGGATCAGCCCGAATGACAGCGCTCGCACGTAGTTGGCTTGCGAATGCGTTTGGGTTCGCCCGGCATCGTCCAGAAATTCTGTCTGCCACGCCTCCCGGATCTTCTCGGCCTCATAGGCATACTGGTCGGCTTCCTCCGCACGCCCGAGCACGCCCGCGATCTCCCCGAGCAGACGGGTAGAGCGGTACAGGAAAGCGGTTCCCACCTCGCCCTTGTCCGCGCCAAACCACGCCATGGGGTTGTCCTGCACCGGGTCTATCAGAGTGCCGTCCGCGCGCTTCTGCTTGGGTTCGATCCATTCGCCCCAGTGGAATGACCCGTCCCAAATGTATTGCTCGTGCGGCAACGGCTCGGCCGAGCGTTCAATCCGCGAGGGGTGCCGCTGCGTCCGCGCCACCTCGGTGGCCCATCCGACCCAGCGCACCATCGCCTGCCAGTTGTCCGCGAGCACCTGCGCGTCGCCGTATGTCCGGTACATTTCCCACGGCACCAGCACGATCGCGTCGCCCCAGCCTGCTGAGCCCGACATCATCGCAAACTGATCGTTCAAATTCTTCTTGATGCGCCGCCCGTCCGGCGAGAAGTTCGCAATGCGCCCGTCCGGGAACTGGTCATCGCGCACGGATTGCAGCCATTTTTTGGTGAATCCGAGCACGTCAAAGAGGCGCGTGGCGGTTGGCGCAAACACCTGATAGTCGCCGGTCCAGCCGAGCCGTTCGCGCGTGGGACAGTCCGTGGGCACGTCCACCGCGTTGCCGCGGAAACTCCATTCGGCAGCCGCATGGAGCCGGACCAGCTCCTGATCGCTGCATTCAAATGTGCCGGTCCGCCGGAAATCTGTGTGCACCACGCGCATGGTGATGCTGGCCGGGTCCAGTTGGGTGGGCTGTTCACCCACCTGCTTCCCGACGATACCCTCAGTCCCAGCATCGCCCTGCGTTCCAGCGGGCTCACCGTGGGTAGGCGCGCCGGACTCCGGCGCGATGTCGCGGCTGATCCGGGCGTACCGGAACCCGTGGACAGTGTGCCGGGGCTCGAATCGTGTACCCGCGCCGTCCGAGATTACTTGGTCTTGCTGGGTGAATACCTTGGTTGGCTCACCGGGCCGTGAGGAGTCGAGGTGGCTGGTGTCCAGATCGCCGTCTGGGCCTACGTGCTCGCCGTAGTCGATGGTGGTGCGGGTGCCGCGCGGGCCAAGGTCCTCTAGCGCAATCCAGCCGGAGGCATTCTGGCCGAAGTCTGCCACCCACACGCTCTGGGAAACCTGAGTCAGCTCGCGCACAGGCAGTGTGTCCACCACTCGTACCGGCGGCGCTGGTGACCAGCTGACGCCGGGTGCGTCCAGTTCATCGGCGCTGAGCACCACCACGGGCACGGGTTCGCTTAAGGCTGCGGTCAGGTCCGTGACCTGACCTTCCATCAGGCTTGTTTCTTGGATCGGGGATGTGGAAGACGTCCACGTCCCATCACTGGCCACAAGCTGCAGGGTGCCGTCCTCAAGGGTCAGGTGCAATTCCACCCGCGCAGCGGTGGTGGTTCCCCACGCGGCGGGTGCGCGGAACGCACCCACCTGCCCTGCATACCAACCGTCAGACAACAGAATCTCTAGACGGTTGTCCCCAGAGTTCACCGCGCCCGTCACGTCAAACGACTGCGCGTACAGCGTGGAATCGTAGGAGGTTGAACCGGGCGTGAGCTCCACCGTTCCCGCACGTGAGCCGTTCACAAACGCCTCGTACAGGCCCAGCGCCGTGGCATAAAGCCGCGCTGAGCGAACCGTTCCCCCGACCTGAAACTCCGTGCTCAGGCGGTAGGCGGGCCGGTGCCCGGGCACTTCCTCCTGCACACCCCGCACCGGACCAATCCACTGCGCCTGCCAGTCCTGTTCAAACAGCCCAGCCATGAAAGCGTGCGGCTTTGACCAGTCAGTCGTTGTGCCCGCACCAAGGATGCCTCGCACCTGCCACATCACCGATTGCTCGCTGCGCAGTGGCTCCCAGGGCCACGTCACAAACGAGTGCCCGCTCACCACAACCGGCGCAGCAGCAACCCCATCAATGACAGCCGCAACCTCATATCGATCCACTGGCCGGGCCCCCTCACCTTGACCGGAAACCGGAAACCATGACAGCCGAGGGGTTGGGCTGGAAGTGGGGGTATCGTCGCCAAGAAAATCAATAGCAAGGCTGGTAGGTGCGTTACTCATGGGAATCCTTACGAGCGGCAAAAGGGCGTTAGTCGGTCAAGGTGATGGAGAACTGCGCAGTGCCGGGGCCAACCTCGTGGACCGCACCGTTAGGCAAGGTGACCTGCGCAGACGTGCCTGCTGGAACTTCCACGTTAAGCGTGAACACATCGCCCTCCCACACCCACGAAGACGCAACGCGACCATGCGGCGATTCAAGCGATGCCGCCACCGAGCCAAGCCTGCGATCCGGGAACGGGCGGATGCCGATGCGCGCATAACCGGGCTCGAGCGGGGTGATGCCGGCCGAGTACTCGTGCAGGAACGCGATGACCGCGCCCTTGGAGTAGTGGTTGAGGGATTCGTGGGCGTTGCCGTCCGCGTCGATACCGTTCCAGGCTTCCCACACCGTGGTTGCGCCGCGATCCAGCATGGTCATCCAGCTGGGTTCTTCGGTTTGGAAGAGCAGCCGGTATGCCACGTCCGCGTGCCCGGTGTCAGCGAGGACGGGCAGCAGCAGCCCGGTGGATAGGAAGCCCGTGGTGAGCCTGTTCCCGTTGGCCTCGATGAGGCCAACCAGCTGCACGGCAGCTGCCGGCACGTGCTCCTGCGGGATCAGACCAAACGCGAGGCCTCGCACAATGTTGGCCTGCGTTGCCGGTTCCACGGTCCCCTCAACGGTCAAGAATTCCTGACGCCAGGCATCTGCGGCGCGCTCGGACAGTTCACCGAACCGGGCGGCGTCCGAGTCCTTGCCCAGCAGTCGCGCCGCGTCCGCAACGATCCGGGCGGACCGGGCCAGGTAGGCCGTGGCCACCACGGCCTTGTCCGCAAAGTAGTCGAACGGAACGTCAGGTTCGAGCCATTCGCCCCACTGCCAGCCGGAATCCCACAGCCACTGCTCGTGCTCGGCCGGTTCGGGCCGCGCCTCCACTCGGCTCGGGTGCCGTCCAGACGCCGCAACTCCAGCCGCATAATCAACCCACGCGCTCATCATCGGGTAGTTCTCGGCGAGGACCTGCGGGTCCCCGTACTGGCGGAACAGTTCTGCAGGCACGATGGTTGCGGCATCGCCCCAGCCTGCGGCCCCGTCAAAGGAGATGGGGCGGGCCGGGTCCACGGGTGGCACGCCGCAGTGCGGCGCAACGTTGCGCACCAGGCCGTTGGGCTGCTGGTCGTCCGCCAGCGATTGGAGCCACTTGCGCGCAAAACCGTCGATGTTTTCTAGGAACGCGGCGCTGCGCACAAAGATCTGGAAGTCGCCCGTGTAGCCCCAGCGTTCGCGCTGCGGGCAGTCGGTGGGCAGGTCCAAAGTGTTGGCTCGCCAACTGGCCACGGAAATGCGGTGCAGTTCGTTGACCCGCTCGTTTCCGGTGGTGAATTCGCTGATGGCGGGCAGGTCCGAACGCAGCAGGACTGCATCAATATCGTCGAGCTGGACGTCCTGTTCCAGCCCGTCCACCGCCACATACCTAAATCCGTGGGTGGTGTGGGTCGGCTCAAAAATATCGCCGTCCACACCGCGAGAAATGACCACGTCGCGCTGGCCAACGCCCAAAACCGGCTTGCCCGGCCCCTGGAAATAGTCCAGATTTGCCAGGGTCAGATCGCCCTGCGCGTCCAACGCCTCACCGTGCGTGAGGGTGATGGTGGTGCCGGCGGCGGCGTGCAGTCGCAGCCGCACGCGGCCGTTGAGGATCTGCCCAAAATCTACGATCTGTCGGCCCGATTCCAGCCGCGTCACGGCGGCGGCCGGGTAGGTTTGTGCGGCCCGCACCGGTGGTGCGGGAGATGCTTTCAGACGAGACCAATCGTCCGTCAGCACGTCACCACTGATGACGGCTGGCTCCCAGTTTTCCTGCCCAATCCGGCGTAGATCGGTGGTCTGGCCGTCCATGAGGTCTGCACTGATGATCGCGCTTTCCGCTACCTTCCATGAGGTGTCGGTGACGAGTGTTTGGTTGGGCGTAACGAGCCGCGCGATGAGCGCGATCTCGGTGCCAAAGTTGTCTGCGAGCCGGCGTGGACCGCACTTGCCGCGGAACCAGCCGTCGCTGACCACAAACCGCAGTTCGTTCTCGCCTTCGCGCAGCAGGCCAGCCACCTCGTAGCTCTGAACGTAGAGGGTCTTGTGGTAGCTGGTGGCACCGGGTGCGAGTTCCTGATCCCCCACGCGCACACCGTTGATGAAGGCCTCGTAGATGCCGTGCGCGGTGGCGTGCAGCGTGGCGTGTTCGGGCACGTCAGCCAGGGTGAATTGCTGGCGGAATTCATACGCCGGGCGCTCGCCCGCGGGTGGAACTGGGGCGCTCGTGGTGATCCACTGCGCACCGGTGAGTAGTTCAGTGGCGAGTTGAGCGGCTGCCTGCTGAGTGGCGGTCATGACTACTTGCCTTTCGGGGTAACAGTTGCCTGCGGCAGGGTCGCATTCGGGGTGGCCACCTCGCGGCGCTCGCCCGCAACCTCAACCTCACCGGTCAAGTGAAGGTCTTCGGAAGAGAGGCCAACGGCAAGGCCGTAGGTTCCCGGATCCACCACGATCCGCCCATCCTCACACGTATATGCAAAGCGTTCGAGCGGCACCGTGAACTCCACCTGAGCCTGCTCGCCCGGTGCCAGTTCGACGCGTGCAAACGCGGCGAGCTGGCGGCCCGGGCGCGTAATGAGCGAGGCCGGAGCCGACGCATACAACTGGACCACGTGCGCACCCGCCGGACCACCCACATGACTGATCGTTGCGCTGGCACGCAGGGAATCGTCGGAAATCACTGCAGAGAAATCACTCAATTCCACCTGCGCGTAACTCAGGCCGTGACCAAAGGGGTACAACGGGGTGTTTTCCAAGTCCACGTACGCCTTGAACTGGTCGTGGGCAAAGCGGCGGTGGCCACTGCCCTGCTTCTGCGCGTGGAAAATGGGCACCTGACCCACGTGGCGGGGCACCGTGAACGGGAGTTTGCCTGACGGGTTGACCTCGCCGCGGATCGCCGCTGCGAGCGCAACGCCGCCCTCGGGGCCGGGAATGTAGTCGGTGATGATCGCGTCAAGGTGCGGTTCGAGTTCCGCGAGCGCGTACGGCTTGCCCGCGTACAGTACGGCGATGACGGGCTTGCCCAACTTTGCTGCGGCAAAGACAAGTTCACGCTGGGCCTGCGGGAGTTCGAGGGTCGCGGAATCGGACCCCTCGCCCTCGGTTGCGCGGCCCTGGAATGCGGCCGAGCGTCCGCCGAGTGCGAGCACGATGACCTCTGCGTCCGCGGCAGCCTGGAGCGCTGCGTCGAGCGCGCCTTCTTCTGCAGACTGCACGTCGTAGCCACCCACGGTGGTGACCTGGGCGTCGGGGAAGGCATCAGTCAGGGCCTCAAAGAGGCTCTTGGCGCCGTAGTCGCGGCGGGCGATGGCCTCGGGATCGAGGCGAGCCATGGCCTCCATGCGGGCGCGCATTTCGCGCTGCTTCTCGTCATCCGCATTGCCGGCCATCTGCTCCATGCCTGCGAGGTTCGAGCGTCCGAGCGCGATGGCGCGCAGAGTTTCCAAGAACGGCGGGTGGGTGTAGTTGCCAAAGCCGGCCATAACCGAGTCCGCGTGCGGGCCGAGCACCGCAATCGACTTCGTGGTGGCGGCAAGTGGGAGCACGCCACCCTCGTTTTTGAGGAGCGTCACCGACTCCTCGGCGAGCGTGCGTGACAGTTCACGGCCGCTCGCCGCAAGCTCGGGGAGGCGGACCTCATCAACGTCAACGTAGGGGTTTTCGAACAGGCCGAGCTCGAACTTTTGCGTGAGGACGCGGTGCACCGAGAGGTCGAGGTCTGCCATGCTGACGCGGCCCGCCTTCAGGCCTTCGATAAGTTCGGGGCCATAACCGAATGGGGCTGGGAGTTCAACGTCGAGTCCGGCGTGCAATCCGGCGGCGCCCACGTTTTCCACGTTGCCTACGCCCTGGCGGTTCACGATGTAGTAGAGGCTGCGGTAGTCGGACACAACGGTGCCGTCAAAGTCGAGTTCGCCGCGCAGGAGGTCCGTGAGGATTTCGCGCGAAACACCAACGGGCTGGCCATCAATCTCGGAGTAGCTATTCATCACGCTGCCGAGCCCGGCCTGGCGAATCGCGGCCTCAAAGGTAGCAGAGTGCACGTCACGAAGTTCGCGCGGGCCGGCGTGGGTTGCAGCCATATTCTGGCCGCCTTCCGTCATGGCGTAACCGAGGAAGTGCTTAGCGGTGGCGATAACGCCGGTGGAGCGGTCCTCGCCCTGGATGCCGCGCACGTAAGCAACTCCAAAGGCCGAGCTCAGCAGTACGTCCTCGCCGTAGGTCTCGTGGATGCGGCCCCAGCGGGCATCGCGTGCAACATCGAGCACCGGCGCGAGGGCCTGGTGCACACCCACGGAACGCAACTGCTTGCGCAGGAGTTGCGCCATTTCCTCAACCTTTTCGGGGTTAAAGGTAGCGGCAAGGCCAATCGAGGTGGGGAAGGAACTGAATCCCTCGGCGGTCACGCCGTTGAGCGCCTCGTTGTGGAAGATTGCGGGAATGCCCAGGCGGGTGTTTTCAACAAGGAACTTTTGGATTGTGTTGGCGAGCTTGGCCACTGCGACAGGGCCGACCCCAGTGGTTCCAATGCCGCCAATGTGGCCGATGCCGTGGCCCATGTGCTCACGCATAAGCGATTCTTGTGGGGAGGTAGCACCGAATGCGTGCGGGAGAATACCGACGATCTGCGCAACCTTCTCCTCAACGGTCATCTGCGCGAGCAGTTCTGTTGCGCGTTCGCTGGCGGTAAGTTTCTGCACCTGGGTGCCCATGTGTGTCTCCCGGTAAGTTGAGCTTTTAGGGGTTACTGGTTGTGCTTGTTGTTGTGCTCGTTGATTGAGCTTGAGCGCTTTTTGCTCGTGCGCTCTTCCCTGAGCGCCTTACTTGCCCACGTGTTGTTGTGTTCTCGTGCTTCCGCACTTCCGCGCTCACGCGAGCAAAAATAGTGAGCATCTTCGAGATTCATGCTAGATTTTCTGCAACCGGTTGTCAACAGGTGTTTGACGCCCCATAACCAGTTAGGGAGCACCAGATGTCACGTCCCGAATCACAGCCACTTCACGGCTCTCACCTGCGCTGGGCCGTGCTCGGCACCGGCGGGATCACCAAAACCTTTGTGCCCGACCTCCTCACCGCAGGCGCACCCGTCACAGCTATCTGGGGCAGGCGCGAGGAAGTCCTCCAGGAATGCGCAACCACCCACGGAATCCCATTCCACTCCACGGATCTGGATGCGATCCTCGCACGCGACGACGTTGACGCCGTGTACATCGCCACTCCCCCGGCCATCCATCTTGAGCAGGCACTTCGCGCGCTCGACGCGGGCAAGCACGTACTCGTGGAAAAGCCCATGACCACCTCAGCCGAGGACAGCGCAAAGATCTTTGCGCGTGCCCGCGAGCGCGGCCTGTTTGCCATGGAAGCCATGTGGATGAAGTTCAATCCGCTGCATCGAGAGCTGTTCCAGCGCATCGAGGACGGCCTGATCGGCACGCCCGGTTACGTGCGCGGCGGCTTTGGCATGCCCTTCCCGCAGGGCGGCAGCCGCTGGATCGCCGAGGTTGGCGGCAGCACCGTCCTCGATCAGGGAATCTACCCGGTCACCTTGGCCGTGTGGGCGCTCGGTCCGGTGAAGTCGGTGAGCGCGCGCGGCGTTGTGCGCGAGGGTGTGGACGTGTCCGCCCACATCACGCTCGAACACGAGAGTGGCGCGTTTTCGCAGGTGGCGTGCTCGATGCTGGAGTTTATCGATCCTTCCGCGTCAGTCAGCGGGCCGCTCGGTTGGGTGGAGATTCCAGCGATGTTCTGGGCTGGTTCGCGCGCAGAATTGCACGCGGGCACCGCCGAGGCGGTGTTCCACGAGCCGGATCAGCTCACGTTCGAGCGTCACGGCAACGGGTACGTGCCCATGATCGAGTCTGTTGAACAGGCCGTGGCCTCCGGGCTCCTGCAGCATCCGCTGCATGACGAGCAGGCCACCCTTGGGGTGGCCCAGATTCTCGACGAGATCCGCCGTCAGGTGCACACCGTCACCCACTGATGGTGGCTGGGCACCGCCGGGCGCGGCGCACCGGAACGCGATGGACTGGAACACGACGCGACAGGCCGGAACACGACGCGACAGGCCGGAACACGACGCGATGCACTGGGACGAGGCCCAATAGGCTGGAAGGTAACCGGGTTTACGGAACCCGGCCATCTCGTCGAAAATCAGATGGGCACCCACCTGCCCCACCGACCTGCCCACATCATGAGACCTACGAAAATTGCTGTAGATACATCATTAATGATGTATCTACAGCAATTTTGCATGCACGATTGATGGCGACAGACGTGAGCGATCAGGCGTAGAAATCCTAGAAGGCTGCCTGGAAGGCTACTTTTGGGCCTGCGGGTAGTCCACGTAGGCGATGTGGGTGCTGTCGGGCGACCAACTCGGCACGTTAATGGTGCCCTGTCCACCCTCTAATGCCACAAGGTCTCGAATCTCGGTGCCATCCGGGTTGGCCAGGCGCAGGATCACGCTGCGATCCGCGGGGTGTCCGAGCGTTCCGGGCGGGAAGCTGATGTACGCCATGACGCTACCGTTGGGTGCGACGTGTGGAAACCAGTTGACACGCTCGTCGTGAGTGAGTTGCTCGATACCGGAACCGTCGCGGCGCATGCGGAAGAGTTGCGCGTGACCGGGGATATCCGAGCCGCGCTCCGAGTTGAAGTAAATCCAGGTGCCGTCCGGGGAGTATTCGCTGCCGTCGTCGTGGTGTGGATCATCGGTCAGCAGGCG
>Ga0182744_1000914_pt1 | contig 26834 bp, 24 predicted proteins | sample eDN3rd30CKraftMG_FD_128525 | JGI IMG/M metagenome (GOLD analysis project Ga0182744, IMG submission 128525) | Enriched Miracle-Growth compost microbial communities from Emeryville, California, USA - eDNA 3rd pass 30_C Kraft MG (version 2) (version 2) ... | reverse complement strand
CCTCCATTCTGACCCATCGCCGCTCGGTCGATCGCTTCGGCGCCGAGGTCGAGATCCGCACCAAGGGCCGTCATGATCCCTGCGTCGGCATCCGCGGCGTGCCCGTCGGCGAAGCCATGATGGCCATCGTCCTGGCGGATGCGTTTCTGCGGCACCGGGCGCAGACCGGCGCGCCGGATGCCCGCTGGCCGTTTCCGCGTTCATAGCTCCTCAAAGGAGTAGCCATGTTCGACAAATATCTCTTCGCCCTTGGACGCGGCGTCCGCAGCGTCAAGAAGGCGCTGGACGATGGAACAGAGAAGGATGCCGGCCCGCGCGATGTCACGCCGCAGAGCGCTGACGTTGCAGCGCCGGGGCATACGCCGACGCCTCCCAACGACTTTGCCGCCAATGACGTTGCTGGTTCTGCGCCGGCCCGCACACCGCTGCGTCTTGCCGATCGGCCGCTGATCATGGGCATCGTCAACGTGACGCCGGATTCCTTTTCCGATGGCGGCCGCTACCTCGATCCTGCCATCGCCATCGCCCATGGCGAGAAGCTGGCAAGCGATGGCGCCGATATTCTCGATATCGGCGGCGAATCCACCCGTCCCGGCGCCGCCGCCGTCAGCATCGAGGATGAAATGGCGCGGGTGACGCCGGTCATCCGTGCGCTGTCCGCGCAGACCAGGCTGCCCATTTCCATCGACACCATGAAGGCGAAGGTCGCAGCGTCCGCCATCGCCGCCGGTGCGAGAATCGTCAACGATGTCTGGGGCTTTCAGTTCGATCCCGATATCGCGCGGGTCAGCGCCGACGCCAATGTCCATTGTGTGCTGATGCACAATCGCCTTCAGGACGATCCGGGCGTCGATATGTTCGCCGAGGTGAAGGATTTCCTGTCGCGCTCCATCGACATCGCGCTGAAGGCCGGCGTCGCCAGTGATCGCATCCTCGTCGATCCTGGCATCGGCTTCGGCAAGACGCACCCGCAGAGCTTTGAACTGATCCGGCGATTGGCCGAATTGAAAGCGGCGCTCGGCTATCCGCTTCTGCTCGGCGTCTCGCGCAAGCGGCTGATCGGCCAGGCGACGACGCGCACGATCGCGGCGGAACGGGTGATCGGCTCGGTCTCGGCCGCTGTGTTCGGCGCCTGCAACGGCGCCGACATCGTCCGCGTCCACGACGTCGCCGAACATGCCGAAGCCTTCGGCGTGCTCAATGCAATCCGCAATCCGCAAACAGGACGGCCCCGATGAAACTGATGAGCAAGGTGACCGTCGAGCAGTTGGAAATGCACGCCTATCATGGCTGGTACGCCCATGAGAAGGAATTCGGCCAGCCGTTCATGATCGACATAGAACTCGACGTCGACATCGGCCGCGAGGCGGCAAGCGACCAGTTGCACGATGCGCTCGACTACGTCGCCATCGTCCGCTGCGTCCGCAAACGCTTCGTCGATGCCCGTTACAAGCTGGTGGAAGCCGCCGCCGCCGCGCTGGCACAGGGCCTGCTGAGCGAATTCCCGCGGGTCGAGGCCCTGCACCTGCGCATCCGCAAGCTCAAGCCGCCGATCCCCGAACGCATCGGCGCGGTCGGCGTCGATCTGCGCATGACGCGGGCCGATCTGCCGCCGGCGTGACGGGAGCATTTTCAAGCGAAGTGGAGGCCGGTTCGCGTGAAGAAAATGCGTTTACTTAAAGATATGGCAGTGCGCGCGGCCCTGTCGCTCGGAGGCAATACCGGCGATGTGCCGCAAGCCTTCATCAAGGCGCTTGCGGCGCTCGAGGTTGGCGGCGCGAAAGTTGCCGCCTGTTCGTCGGTCTGGCGCACGCCACCGTGGGGCAAGCTCGACCAGCCGGATTTCTTCAACATTGCTGTTTTCATAGAGACCGGGCTGTCACCACGGGCGCTACTCGGTCTCTGCCTCGCCATCGAGAAAAGCGCCGGCCGCGTCCGCGCCGAGCGCTACGGCCCGCGCACCCTCGACATCGACATCCTGACCTATGGCGATGAGGTGATCGACGAACCGGGATTGACCATTCCGCATCCGCGCATGCTGGAGCGCGCCTTCGTGCTCGTGCCGCTGAACGAGATCGCGCCGGAGATGCAGGTGGGGGATGCAACTGTAGGCGAGGCGGTAAAGAGCCTTGATATAACCGGGCTCAAGATAGACGTGACGGCCACCGCCCTCATCGGAGCGTAGCCAGATACCGGCTGAAAATCCTCTCGGCGTCCTCGCGCGAAACGGCGGTTAACTGGTTGACGATCCTCCTCGGCACCTGGAAGTGCTGATAGTCGTTCAACCTCCAGACACCGCCCCATTCGGTGAAGCCATACCTGCGAAAGATCGGCCGGACTCTCTCGGCCATGCCCGGCACGGCGCGTGTGCGATCGAGGAACGCCCGGCCGCTGGGCGGGCTGACGATGCGTTGTCCGTTGACCATCTCGAACGCAGGGTTCTGAATGGGGTTCAGATCGATCGCCGCGCCGTAGGCATGCGTCGAGACCGAAGCCGTTCCCGCGACGGTGCGGTCATTGAAGGCCGACGTATTGTTCGCCGCGATCGACGCATCGTCATCGCCGTTGAACTCGTTCATCAGCCTCACGCTTTCGATGGGAAAGCGCTGCCGCAGAAGCTCGGCGAAGATATTCGCCACCGGTTCCGCAAGAACATCCAGGACGCAGATATATCCTTGCCGCACTGTGCCGCTGAAATCGACGTAGGACACGCGGACGATGGCCAGCCGGTCGCAGCCGACGGTGGGCCTCGAACTGAGGACGCGCCGTTGCACCATGTCCGCGCAGGCGGCGGGAGAAAGCGCGCTGATGGCATTACTTGATGCAGCGTGTGCCAGCCCGGACAGCAGGCAGCTCACCGAAACTGCGAAGAAGATCGGGAGGCTTCTCGTCACTCTCAGGGCCTCGCCTGCAACATGGTCTCGCGCGTTTCTCCGCAGGCCGGCTTCGTCAAGCCGAGATGGTCGCGCAACATGGAGCCGGAGTAGGCCGTGCGGTAAAGTCCGCGCCGCTGCAGTTCGGGCACAACCTCATCGACGAAGTCATCGAAAGCGCCGGGGAAATAGGGCGGCATGATGTTGAAGCCGTCCGCGGCCTTCTCGACGAACCATTTCTCCAGCGTGTCCGCGATGGTGCTTGCCGAACCGGTGAGAACCCAATGCCCGCGCGCGGCCGCCGTCAGATTGTAGAGATCGCGCAGGCTCATGTTGTCGCGCCGCGCCTTGGCCAGCATGGTGCGGGCGAAACCGTGCGACGTGTCGGGCAGGGGCAGATCGGGGATCGGCCCGTCGAGCGGATATTTGGAGATGTCGGTCCCGAGCCGGCCGGACAGCATGGCCAATCCTTCCGTCGAGTCCACATAGCTCTGCAGCCAGGATCTCGCGCGCATGCGCGTCCGTGCGCCCGACGATCGGCATGACGCCGGGCAGGACGGTAACCTCGTCCGGATTGCGCCCGAAGCGCCGCACGCGCTCTTTCATGCCCGCATAGGCTTGCTGCGCTTCTTCGAAATCCTGCACGACGGAGAAGACGACATCGGCCGTGCGCGCCGCGAGATCCTGCCCACGATTTGAGCCGCCTGCCTGTAGAATGATCGGCTGGCCCTGCGGACTGCGTCCGCCGTTCAGCGGGCCACGCACGGAGAAGAATTCGCCTTCGTGGTTGAGCGTGCGCACCTTTGCAGCATCGACAAAGCGTCCGGTTGTTCTGTCCGCGACAATGGCGTCATCGTCCCAGCAATCCCAGAGATCCCGGACGACTTCGATGAATTCTTCCGCCCTCGCGTAGCGTTGCTCGTGATCGGGATGCTTGCGGCCGAAATTTCCGCCCGAAGCGGAAGACGCGGTGGTCACGGCGTTCCATGCGGCACGGCCGTTGCTTATGTGATCGAGTGAAGAGAACACACGCGCCACCGTGAAGGGATCGCTGTATGTCGTCGACATCGTCGCGCCAAGGCCGACGTGTTTCGTTGTCATCGCGATGGCGGCGAGCATGGTCAACGGCTCGAGCCTCACCGTGTACGACGGATGGGTGCCGAGATTTGCGGCAAGCCCGTCGCCGACGAAGAGAAGGTCGAAAAGGCCACGCTCGGCAATCGCAGCGATACGCTGAACGACGGCCATGTCCTGAAAGCTGCCGTCGGCGCCGGGATAACGCCATCCGGCGGTGTGATTTCCCGTGCCCAGCACGAAGACACCCAGGTGCAGCATTCGATTCATGATGATCCTCACGCGCGAAGATGCGATCATCGCATGAGATTGAACGTTGGCAAGCTCAAGTCAGTGGCATCGTGCTCTTATCTTGACAAGCACTCCTGCTGCGGTCACTTTATTTGTGAAAGACATATGAAAGCGTGCACATGCGCGCTTCTGTGCGATTTCCCTGCTCCGGAGACACAGACAATATGCGCGTGGGACAACTGCTCCTGACACTGTTCCTGGCCGGAACGATCATCGGATCATCCGCTCGCGCGGCTGACTATCAGCGCAACGAAATCCTGAACTGGGGCGAAGGCGCGGCCGACACGCTCGATCCACACACCACGCGCTCGACCACCGACGTCACCGCGAAGATCAATCTCTACGACACGCTCTACCGTTACGAGGGGCTCGACGTTGTTCCCTCCATCGCCACAGGCCATACGGTTTCGGACGACGGGCTGACATGGACTTTCACGCTCCGCAAAGGCGTCAAGTTTCACAGCGGCAGTGAGCTGACGGCGGATGATGTCGTCTACAGCTTCCGTCGTCTGATCGGCATGAAGCAGGCCCCGGCCGCGCCCTTCTGGCCGATCCTGAAGAGTGAGAATATCAGTGCACCTGATGCATCGACGGTGCGCATGGTGCTCGACCGTCCCTATGCGCCGTTCCTGGCGGCGATCCCTCTGGTCGGCATCGTCGACAAGAAGCTTGTTGAAGCACACGCGTCAGGGGGTGACTGGGCGGCGGCCTGGGTCGCGGCCAATGATGCGGGGTCTGGCCCCTATCGCGCCGAGCCTGACGGCTTCCGCCCTTCGCAGGTCTCGAAACTCACATGGTTCCCCGACTACTTCCTGCCGTTCCCCGCGCATCCGATCAAGCAGGTCAACATTACCACCATCAAGGAGGCGACGACCCTGGCGCTGGCTCTGTTGAAGGGCGAGGTCGATGCCACCGACACGCGCATTGCAGCGGAGTCCGTCAACAGGATCCGCAAGGGCGAGAACGTCAAGGTCAGCGCCGACGAGAGCATGCGCACCTTCGTCCTGACGATGAACAATGCGCGGCCGCCGTTCAACAACATCCACTTCCGCAAGGCGATCAGTTACGCCTTCGATTATGACGGCTTCATCAACAAGCTGCGCGAAGGCACGGTCGTCCGCAATCCGGGCCCCATCCCGCAGAATCTCTGGGGCAATCCGAAGGACCTCGTTCCCTACAAATATGATATCGCCAAAGCCAAGGCGGAACTGGAGCTGGCGCGCAAGGATGGCGTCGATTTCTCGCGTCCGCTGACGGTCTATGGCTTCACCAACACGCGCGACACCTATCTGTCGATGCAGCTTCTGCAAAGCAATCTGAGGGCGCTCGGCTTGAAGGTCGAGATCAAGGACACGTTCTTCCCGAACCTGGCGTCCATGGCCGCCAATCAGCAGACCGCCCCGGACATGTGGTTCCATTGGGTCAGCGCCTTCTTCATCGATCCGTCGAACTGGATCGGCGAAATGTACGATTCGCAGTTCCACGGCACCTGGAAGGGCTCCGCTTTCTACAAGAACGACAAGGTGGATTCGCTCCTGCGTCAGGCCATCGTGCTCAACGACAAGGAGAAGCGCCGGGCGTTGTATGAGGAGGCGAGCCGGCTGATCGTCGCGGATGCGCCGGCGCTGTGGATCTACAATGCCATCGAATATCGCGGTCTGAACAAGCGGGTTGAGGGCTACAAATTCTCACCGGTCGGCAGCGGTGCGGATTTCCGCCTCATGAGCCTGTCGCAGTAGGAGGCGGGGCGACGCAAGGGAGCGGTTGAGAGCGAGGTATACGTGTTTCTTTTCATTGTCAGGCGGCTCCTGCTCGCGATTCCGGCTCTCTTCGGACTGGTGCTGCTGACCTTCATCCTGATCCATGCGGTGCCGGGAGACCCGGCCGCCGTCCTCGCCGGCGATCAGGCGACGCCGCAGCAGATCCAGGCCCTGCGCGAGCATTACGGTTTCGACCGGCCGATCCTGGAGCAGTTCTTCCGCTATGTGTCGCAGCTCGCCAGCGGCTCGCTCGGCATCAGCTATATGACCCAGCGCCAGATCAGCACCGAGATTATCGAGCGCATGCCGGCGACCTTCGAGCTGACCCTCTTCGCTATGACGCTCGCCACCATGATCGGCATTCCGCTTGGCGTCATCTCGGCCTATTTCCACAACCGCTGGCTCGATCACCTGCTGCGCATCGTCTCCATCGGTGGCCTGGCTGTGGCCTCGTTCTGGCTGGCCATCATGCTGCAGTTCACCTTCAGCATGGAGCTCGATCTGCTGCCGGTGCACGGGCGGCTCTCTCAAGGATTGAACCCGCCACCTTTCGTGACCGGTATGATCGTCCTTGATTCATTGATCGCTGGCCGCTTCGATCTGTTTCGCGACGCCTTCGCGCATCTCATCCTGCCGGGCTTCGCCCTCGCCGTCGCGCCGCTCGCCACCATCATGCGCTTCACCCGCGCGGCGGTGCTGTCGACCTTGCGCCGGGAATATGTCTTCTACGAACGGGCGGTCGGCTATCCGCGCCTCGTCCTGATGGGCAAATATGTGCTGCGCAACTCGCTCGTCACGCCGGTGACGCAGATCGGCCTGCTCCTTGGCGCCATTCTCGGCAGCGCCGTGGTGATCGAGGCCATCTTCGACTGGCCGGGCCTCGGCAGCTATGCCGTCCTGTCCATCGCGACGGCCGATTACCAGGCCACGCTCGCCGTCGTCCTCGTCGTCGGCTGCGTCTACGCGCTGATCAACATCCTGGTCGATCTCGTCCATGCGGCGGTGGACCCTCGCATCCTGGAGCAGCTCTGATGCACATCCTGCGTCTGTTCGCGCGCGACCGGGCGGCCCTGCTGGGCCTCATCATCATTCTGTTCGCCGTCCTCCTGACAATCATCGGCCCGTTCATCGTGCCTTATCCCGATGATGCATTCGAAGCCAATATCATGGCCCGGCTTGAGCCGCCGAGCTGGGAGCACTGGTTCGGCACCGACGATTTCGGGCGGGACATTCTTACGAGGGTCATTCTGGGAACCGGCAATGCCCTTGGCGTGGCGGTCGGTGTCGCTTCGGCGGCCATGTTCGTTGGCGTGCCGCTTGGTCTTCTCGCGGGCTATCACGGCGGGCGCTTCGGCGAAGCCGTCATGCGCGTCACCGATGTCTTTCTCGCTGTTCCGAGTCTCATTCTCGCCATCGCACTGGCGCAGCTCCTGCGCGCCGGCATCGGCGGCGCCATCCTTGCGCTCAGCCTGACCTACTGGCCGCACTTCTGCCGCAACGTCTATTCGGAGACGCGCAGCGCCAAGACGGCGACCTTCGTCGAAGCGCTGGAGTCCATGGGCGCCAGCAGCTCGCGCATCGTCTTCATGCACATCCTGCCGAACATCGCCTCGCCGATCATCGTGCGCGTCACCGTCGGCCTCGGCTACATCATCATGACAGCGGCGGTGCTCGGCTTCCTCGGCATCGGCGTGCCGCCGCCGACGCCCGACTGGGGCGCGGCCATCGCCAACAGCCGGCAGCACCTGCCGGAAGCCTGGTGGCTGGTCAGCTTCCCTGGCCTTGCGATTTTCCTGGCCGTGCTCGGCTTCAATCTGCTGGGCGACGGCCTGCGCGACATCATCGATCCACGCTTGAGGCGCGCCAGATGAGCTCACCGGATCCCCTGCTGCGCATTGCGCAGTTCGCCCTTGCCTTCCGCACCGAAGCCGGGCTGTCCACCGTGCTCGACGGTGTCGATCTCGAGGTCGCGCGCGGCGAGATCCTCGGCCTCGTCGGCGAGAGCGGCTGCGGGAAATCGACGCTCGTGCGCGCCATTCTCGGCCTCATGCCGCAAGGCGCGCGCGTGCTCGGCGGGCGCATCGAATTCGGCGGGCAGAACCTGCTCGATCTCGATGAGGCAATCCTCAGCCGCGACATCCGCGCCGGGCGTATCGGTTTCATTCCGCAGGACCCGTTCCAGTCCTTCAACCCGCTCTTCCGCGTCGGCTCGCAGATGCTGGAGATCATGCGCTGGCATGCGCCGCCGGAGATCGGCCGTTCGCGCTCCGCTCATCGCGCCCGTCTTCTCGAACTGATGGAAAGAGTGCGCATTCCCGCACCGGACGCGGCGCTGAAGCGCTTCCCGCATGAATTCAGCGGCGGCCAGTTGCAGCGGTTGATGATCACGGCGGCGATCGCCTGCAAACCCGATCTCGTGCTCGCCGACGAGCCGACCTCCGCGCTCGACGTGACGACGCAGCAGCAGATCCTCGCACTGCTGGAAGAACTGGCGCGCGAGATGAACACGGCCGTCATTCTCGTCACCCACGATCTGGGGCTCGTCGCGCAATATTGCGATCGGGTCAGCGTCATGTATGCCGGCCAGACGGTCGAGAGCTTCCCGCACGAGCGCATGCTCGAAGGCGTGCGCCATCCCTATACGCGCATGCTGCTCGACTGCCATCCCGACCGGGCCGGCGCGCTGAAGGGCATTCTGGGCATCGTGCCGGGCATCGCCCGCATGCCCCCGGGCTGCCGCTTCGGCCCCCGCTGTCCCGCCCTGCTTCCCATCTGCGGCACGCGACGTCCGGAACCGGAGATGCTCGAAGCCGGTCATTCCGTCCAGTGCTGGGCTGTCAGCGGCTCCGTTGTCTCGAAGGTGCCCGCCGATGTCTGACGTCATCCTCGAGGCACGCAATCTCACGACCATTCTCGGTGGCAAGGCTGGGTTTCTCCAGCGTGCGCGTCCGCAGACCCGCGCCGTCGACGACGTCACTCTGCAATTGCATCGCGGCGAAACCCTCGGCCTCGTCGGCGAGTCGGGCTGCGGCAAGACGACCCTGGGCCGTACCTTGCTCGGCCTGCTGCGCGAGACGTCTGGAGAAATTCACCTCGAAGGCCAGCGCGTCGACGGGCTGGCGCCGAAGGCCGCGCGCCGGGTGCGCCGTGCGATCCAGTATCTGCACCAGGATGCAGTCGGCGCGCTCGATCCCTGGTGGAGCATCGGCCGCACCCTGGGCGAGGCGCGGCAGCTCTCCGGCGTTGCCGGCGATGAAGCCGTCATCGACCGCATGCTCGGAGCTGTCGGTCTCGATCTCGCGGCGAAGACCCATTACCCGCACCAGCTCTCCGGCGGCCAGCTTCGCCGCGTGGCTTTGGCGCGCATCATGCTGCTCGCCCCGAAGATCGTCGTTCTCGACGAGCCGACGGCCGGCCTCGATCTTTCGATCCAGGCCGCCGTTCTGCGGCTTCTGCAGGACGTGAAGACATCGTTTCAATTGACGAACCTGTTCATCTCCCATGACATGTCGGTCGTGCGCCTGATGTGTGACCGCGTGTCGGTGATGTATCGCGGCCGTATCGTCGAATCCGGACTGTCGCAGGATATCTTCGCCGCGCAACGCCATCCTTATACGCGCGCGCTTGTCGCCGCGACGCCGCGGCTCTCGACGCGCGTCCCGGCGGTCGCGCTTGACGGCGATCCTCCGGGCCTCGGACAGGACATCCCCGGCTGCGCCTTCCATCCGCGCTGCGCCTTCGCCGTGGACATCTGCCGTACCCAGAAGCCTGAACTGGAACAGGCCGAAACAGGGTCCAACGTGGCCTGTCATCGCTGGCGCGAACTGGCGCCGGCCAACGACGATGGAGGAAAACAGAATGGACACGTATCAGGGGCCGCGCCCGCCTATCAAACTGCCCGGTGATGCACGCATCTGCGTGAGCGTGACGATCGCCTTCGAGGCGTTCATGTATCACGGCCACTATGGCCATGCCTCGGCGAAGCCTGGAAAGCCCAATCATTTCTCGCTGTCCTATGCGGAATATGGGCCGAAGGTCGGCTTCTGGCGCATTCTCGACAGCCTCAAGCGCCACAAGCTCGCGGCCACGTTCGATGTCGGCGGCCTCGCCGCCGAGCGGCATCCCAACATCATGCGCGCCATGCGCGACAATGGCCACGAAGCCGCCGGCCACGGCTGGGCCAATGACGTGCATACGAGCGATGACGATCCCGAAGGCGAGCTGAAGTCCATCCGCCAGACGTCGCAGGCCATCGAGGCCGGTTATGGCGAGAAGCCCGTGGGCTGGGTGAGCCCGGGCAGCGTCGGCTCCGCGCGCACCATGCAATACATGGTCGACGAAGGCTTTCTCTGGAATGGCGACGATGCCTCGGATGATCTGCCGTTCGTGCGAAACATCGGCGCCAAGCCCCTGGTCATCCTGCCGCGCATCAATTTTCCGACCAACGATCTGATCATCTGGCAGAAGCCGCAGAACCCGCCGAGCGCCTATTACGAGGGCTTCAAGGAGACGTTCGATTTTCTCTATGAGGAAGGCCGCCGCGGCAGCCCCAAGTGGGTCGACCTGCTGCTGCATTGCGATCTCGGCGGCCGCCCGACCTTGATGCCCATTTTCGAACGCGCCATCCAGTATGCGCAGGCGAAGGAAGGCGTCTGGTTTGCCCGCCGGCGTGATCTCGCCCAACTGGTCATGGACATCGAAGGGCCGCAGGCGAAGCGCTGAGGAGAGTGCGATGAGCGAGACAAACAACGCGACACCCGAAAAGGAATTCGCTGATCAATACGTGGACCGCAACGCCCGCGCCGCGGCTCTGCTGAACGACAGCATCTTCTATTTCGGTGAACTCGGCATGCAGGAGCGCGAGACCAGCGCGCTGATGACATCGCTGCTGGAGGAGGGCGGCTTCAAGGTGGAGCGCGGCATCGGCGGTTTCCCGACAGCCTTCTGCGCCACCTATGGCTCCGGCTCGCCGGTGGTGGCCGTGCACACCGAATATGATTCTAACCCCGACAATTCGCAGCAGCCCGGCGTGACAGAGCCGTCTGCGATCGTCGAGAACGCGCCGGGCCATTGCGAGGGCCATAACTGCAACGGCTCCGTGCTGGTGACGAGCGCCCTTGCCGCCAAGGCGGCGATGGAGAAGTTCGGCCTGAAGGGCACGCTGAAGATCATCGGTGCGCCGGCCGAAGAGCAGCTTGTCAGCCGTCCCTATCTCGTCCGCGACGGCTATTTCGATGATGTCGATGTGGCTTTCACCCCGCATATCGGCGCCCAGTTCAGCGCCGGCTACGGGCTGGTGCAGAGCGCCCTGATCTCGGCGATCTTCACCTTCCACGGCGAGACGGCGCATGCCGGCGTATCACCCTGGAAGGGCCGCGATGCGCTCGATGCTGTCGTGCTGATGGATGTCGGCATGGCCGAATATCGCGAGCACATGCTGCCGGGCACGCAATGCCAGCGGGTCATCACCAATGGCGGCCAGCAGCCCAATGTCATTCCGAAGACGGCGGCCATCTGGTGGTACTTTCGCGCGCCCGACGCCAAGGGCGCGACAGCGGTCTTCGAGCGGGCGAAGAAAGTCGCGGAAGGTGCGGCGATGATGACGAACACCAGTGTCGAGGTCGATGTGCAGAGCGCTGTCTGGCCCGTGCGCGGCAATCAGACCCTGGCGGAGCTCATGCAGGCGGAATATGAGCGCATCGGCCCGCCCGAGTGGTCGCCGGAAGAGGACGAACTGGCGCGCACGCTGCAGAAACGTGCCGACGTGCCGGTCGACGGGCTCAGCCGCAAGATGACGCGCATCAAGGGGCCGGCCGGCCAGAAGACATCCGCCAATGATGCGGGCGATGTCTCCTGGAAAGTGCCGATGGTGAAGTTCTACTTCCCCTCGAACATCCCCAACATCAACTATCACCACTGGGCCGCGGGCGTCGCCCTGGCGACGTCGATCGCCCACAAGGGCGTCGTCGCCGGCTCGAAGGTGCTGGCGTCCGCGGTGCTCGAATGTTTCCGCAATCCCGAGGTGGTCTCACAGGCCAAGGCGAGCTTCGCGAAGGAAATCGAGGGCAACGCCTTCTTCAGCATGTTGCCCAAGGACCAGAAACCGCCGGTCCATCTCAATTTCACGGAAATGGAAAAGTACCGCCCGGCGATGCGCGCGCACTACATCAAGGAGCGGCCGCAGTATTCCTAGAGATCGTGTGAAGCTCTAGGGCGTGCCCTTCTCGACCACGCCGATGATCGGTCCCATCGGCCGCCATCGGTCGTGGCGCCCGATCGACGGCGCATAGAGCGACGAGATCGATCCGTCGAGGAACAGCGCATCACTGCAGCCGAGTTTGTCGCGGAAGAAAGTGGCGAATTCGTAGAACGTCACCGGCTCGTTGGAGATCGCAAACACGATGCGGCCGCCCGAACAGGCGCCGACGCCGTTGCGTGTCTTCTTCGACGTGCCTTCCTCGTTGATGCGCGGATGGATGCGTCCGTTGATCACCAGCATCGGTCCCGATTGCGTGGCGTAGCGCGCATCGCTGCGGCGCGGGCCGAACTTGTCGCTCTCCACCACGCCGGCGCCGGTCTTGGTGACATAGAAGACGCCGTTCGGCTTGAGATGGAAATTGCCGGGTCCGTTGCGCGTGTTGAGCTTGGCCTTCTCGACGCCGCCTTCGATGTAGAGCCCGACAGGCCGGAAGTCCGGGTGATACATGCCGGCGTTCATGGCGAAGACCAGCTTTTCACCCTGTCGCGCCAGGGCGTCCGAGACAGCGTTGAAGGAGCCGAAGACGGCGCCGTCCGGGTCATCGAGGAAGATGCGGATGTCGGATTTGCCGGCGGTGAACGTACAGATGGAATAGGGCGCGTTTTCCCAACTTGCGGGTTCGCACTGCGCCTGCGCAGATGCCTGCATGGCGCCGAATAGAATTGCCGCGAGCAAAATGACCCGGCAATATATGGCCTTCATTCGATATGCCTTCTCGTCAGATTCTTTCCATCAACGTGGACACATGCGCGGCGACTGATTTGCCCAGCGCATCGAGATTATAGCCGCCTTCGAGCACCGACACGAGACGCCCGCCGCTGCGCTTTTCCGCCACATCGAGCAGTTGCCGCGTGGCCCAGGCAAAATCCGCCTCCACCAGGCCGAGCTGCGCCAGCGGATCCTTGCGATGGGCGTCGAAGCCCGCCGAGACGATGATCAGATCGGGCGCGAAATCGTCGAGCCGTTTGAGCACGACGCTGGTCATGGCGTCGCGGAACTGTTCACCGTCGTCGCCTGCCCGCAACGGCGCGTTGACGACGGTGTTCTTTGCGCCGGTTTCGCCTTTCGCGCCGGTGCCCGGATAAAGCGGCATCTGATGGGTCGAGGCATACATGACGCTGCCGTCGTTCCAGAAAATGTCCTGCGATCCATTGCCGTGATGAACGTCGAAATCGACGATCGCCACCCGTTCAGCGCCATGCACGGCCCGGGCGTGGCGCGCCGCGATCGCTGCATTGTTGAAGAAGCAGAAGCCCATGGCGGTCGCCGTTTCGGCGTGATGGCCGGGCGGGCGCATGGCCACGAAGGCATTGGCCGCCTGGCGGCTCATCACGGCATCGATCGCCTGGCAGGCGCCCCCGACGGCGTGCATGCAGGCATCCCACGTGCCGGGGCTCATGGCGGTGTCGCCATCGAGCTGGACGATCCCGTCATGTGGCGCCGCCTCTTCCAGCGCGTGGAAATAGGCTTCTGGATGGACGCGGAAAATCTGTTCTGCTGTCCCGCGCGCCGCCTGCTCGCGCAACAGCATCTGGAATGGTTCGGCGCCAAGCGCCTCTTCGATGGCGCGCAGCCGTTTCGGCTGTTCGGGATGCCCGTAGCCCATGTCGTGACCGAGCCCGGCAGGATGGGTGATGTAGAGCGTCGTCAATATCAAAACCTGGAGTGCGCGTTCAGAAACAGGGAGCAGGACGACTGTGTCTTTTCTGCAACGTCATAGGTAGATTTACCCGTTATACCTCACCTTAAGGCAATCCTATGGTAAGAAAATTCCTAATAATCTGGGGCTTATGGATCGAATCGGGGCAAAGTTCATGAGATTCAAGGGGATGGCGATCGCGCTTGTCGGCGCGATGTTGCTTGCGGGCTGCAATTATAAAAGCCTTCCGGATCCGGCACTCTCGGCGAAAGACGCCGAATGGATGGCCCTTGTCCCGGCGTTCGACGTCGGTCTCGAACACCAGCGCTACGAAGTCGACGATCCCACCGGTGAAGCCCCGGGCACGATCCTCGTCGATACCAAAGCGAACTTTCTCTACTTCGTGCTGCCGAATAGAAAGGCCATCCGCTACGGCGTCGCCACCGGCGCCGAGGCCTATGGCTGGACCGGCACCGCGACCGTCAAGCGCAAGGCTGAATGGCCGCGCTGGATGCCGCCGGCCGATATGCTCGCGCGTTGGCCGCACCTCAAGCCGACGGCCGCTGCCGGCGGTCTCAACGGCGGTCCGGACAATCCGCTCGGCGCCCGCGCGCTCTATCTCTACGAGGGCGGCAAGGACACGCTCTATCGCATTCACGGCACCAACGAGCCGGACAAGATCGGCCACAGCGTCTCGTCGGGCTGCATCCGCATGCGCAACATCGACATCGTCGATCTCTACAACCGCACGCCGATGAACACGAAAGTCATCGTCCGCTGAATTCAGCCGGGCTTGAACGACGTGACGGCCGGGGAAACCCGGCCGTTTTTTATGCGACTAACAGCGGCCCGCCGAGGTCGATGGAAACGATCTCCGGCGGCCGGAACAGCCGCACCGGCATCAGCGACGTGCCGAGGCCGGCCGAGACGACCATATGCCGGCCGTCGTTATCGTAATGCCCGTAGGTCTGGGACCATTTCACCCGGTCGCTCATCCAGCCGCGGCTGAAATCCGGGAGCCTGACCTGGCCGCCATGGGTATGGCCGCTCAGGGTCAGCGACACCTGCGCTGGCACTTTCGGAAAGATATAGGGTTCGTGCGCCAGCACGATCACCGGTGCATGGTCGCTCACCCTTGCCAGGCAACCGGGCAGATCGTCGAAGCCGTCGCCGCCGCGCACCGCTTTCGAATGCATCAACTGATCGGCGAGGCCGATCAGCCAGAAAGACTGTCCGTCCTTGGTGACGCGCAGGGTGTCGTTTTCCAGCAAGGTGACGCCGGCATTGCGCAGGGCGCGGCGCACTGGCTCGCCGTCTTGTGCGGGCATATCGGGCAGGGCGCCGTGCATGAGATCATGGTTGCCCATGACGCCATAGACGCCGAGCGGCGCCCGCAGCACGCTGAGCGCGACGCCCCAGGCGTCCGGCATGACCGGGCCCGAAACGATCATATGGCCGCCGACATAATCGCCGAGCAGGACGATCATGTCGGGTTTCAGGGCATTCACATGCAGGCAGATCGAACGCACCCGATGGGCCGGCATCCACGGCTCGCAGGCATGGATATCGGCGATGACGGCAATCCTGAGCCGCAGGCCGGCGGGCCAGTGTCGCGGCGTCAGCCGATAGGAGGTGTGTTCGAGGAGAAGACCGGGTTCGATGCCGAACGCATAGCCGCCGGTGGCGATGACCCCTGCACCCCCGCCTGTTGCGGCGCGCAGGAAGCCACGTCTTGTCATAAAGGCCATAAACGTCCCGTCAGCTCAAGCCTTGACCGTTAAAATGTTAACGGTCCGGAATGAGGTGTATCAGGCCGCCTGATCGTCTTCACGCAAAAAGGCGGGGACGTCTCTCAGGCGCGGACGGATGCCGCCCGGCTGAAGGATTTCATGCTTATCGGAGCGGACCTGCAGGGCTGCGGCGACAGCGGAAAGGCCGATTTCGCGATAGAGCTGGGTCAAAAGATCGCGGGCATCCTGGGTGGCCGGGGGCGGCGTTTGCGGTTTGCTGTTATCGGTCGACATGGCGGGAACTCTCACTCATTTACTGGCGTGCCTGACGGGAACAGCACACCATTTAAGATTGTTGGATGCCGGTTAAGGCTCCCTTAAGAGTGCTAGCCTGAAGCGATCCTGGTGGCTGTGCGCCACGGCACGCGCGACGACATCAGGTCGCCGGCGCCTTGTCTGCTCCCTAAAAGAAAAGCGTTTTCGCCGCTGTAAACCATAATCCACAGGGTGCGAAAATCCTGTGCGTTACGGCATCCGCCAGCGGCAGTAATGCGACCCCGGCCGCCGCGCCGCGAGGTCGATATGCATGTGGTCTTCGTGGTAACCGTCCGAGCCCGGCCCGAGCACGGTGGCGAAGGTTTTGCAGGCGGAAGTAAAGAGCGCCTCCGGGATGGGAGACGCCTTGTCGCCGACCAGGGCGTGGGCGCCGCCGCTGAACTTGACGCCGCGGATGTCGAGGGCGTTGCCTTTGCCGTGTTCGCTGAGTTTGGCGCCGGCGACCCGGTTGCGCGGCCGGCACTGGTACGAAGAGCCGGTGACGATGGTGTCGATCTTGCGGCCGCCGGTCTCCAGGATCGCCGAAAAATCGCCGACCGCCCAGGTCGCGAATTCTTTTGCCAAAGCGCAGCGCATCACGCCCGAAGCCGCGACGGAGATTTTCCTGCCGTCCGGCCGGATGATTGCCGACAAGGTCACCGGCTCGTCGATGCCGCAGCCGGGTCTTGGCGGCGGCGTCGGCGCGCGTTTCGCCTCGACCTGCCCGGAGGTCAGAAATCCGCTGCAGGCTGAAGAGACCGACGGTGTGACAACCTCCTGGGGCTCGGGCGCGGGAGCCGCTTCTTTGGGGAGCGCCTTGCCCGGCTCGCGAGCCGGCTCGCTGGCCTGGTCCTCGGCGTGGTACTTGCCCTGTGCTTTTGGAGGGTCGATGCCCGCCGGGCGCGCCGGTGGCAGAGGAGGGTTGAGAGGGCTGGCGGCCTGGGCAGGCAGGGCCGTTGCCTCTAAAATAAAAATCCCGGCTATGACGATGCGAGATCCGCGCAACCTGTTGTCACACCGCCCGAATGCGCGAGGCGCTGCTTCGCCGCGGCGGCAAGGCTGACTTGCCCGACGTAACCGGAAGTGCCTCTACCCCGCCGGTCGCGTCCCGCACCAGATCGCGCACGGCCACCAGCAGCTTTTCGAATTCGGCCAGATGGGCGGGCGGGAGTTTCGCGATCGATTCCTGCACGAAGCACCGCTGCGCCGCGATGCCGTCCATGGCCATCTTGCGCCCTGCCTCCGTCAGGAAGATCGCGTGCGAGCGCCGGTCGCCAGGAATGCCGCGGCGTTCCACCAGGGCGGCGGCGACGAGCCGGTCGATCAGGCCGGAAATATTGCCTTTGGTCACATAGAGCCGCCGCGCCAGTTCCTGCTGGGTCATGCCTTCCTGTTCGGTCAGGGTCGTCAGCACATCACATTGGGGAACGGACAGGCCGATCGCCCGCAGCCGGTCGGCGATCACGCCGTTCATCCGCGTATTCAGCCGCAACAGCCGGAACCAGACTCTCTCGGCGTCCTGAATTTCGCTCATGCCCTGTTTCCAGTTCTTGCAGGTCACGTCTTGGTCTTGCGCGTTCGTCTTGCGAGTTCGTCTTGCAACTCAGGCTCGATAGGACCCAATTAGCAGCAATTTACGGCCATGCGTCGAGATTTATTGCATCGCATCGCAACTGCAATCCAGGCTTATGGGCCGTTCTTGGCCCAAGCCCAGCCAAGCCGACTGTTGCGGCCGGAAAAAGGCAGGGATCGCATATAGTTCACCGCCCCTCACGCCAGTTTGTCCCGGTCGCGCAGCGCCGGAAACAGCCGCATCCACAAAAGCGTGATGCCGATCGCCCCGACGCCGCCGATCAGCACCGCCGGGATCGGCCCGATCAGGCTGGCGACCACGCCTGATTCGAATTCGCCGAGCTCGTTGGAGGCGCCGATGAACATGCTGTTGACCGCCGAAACCCGGCCGCGCATGTCGTCCGGGGTCTCGAGCTGAACCAGGGTCGAGCGGACATAGACGCTGACCATGTCGGCGGCGCCCAGCAGCACCAGGCAGGGCAGGGCGAAATGGATGCTGGGCGACAGGCCGAAACCGATCGTCGCCACGCCGTAAATGGCGACGGCCTGGAACATCCGCATGCCGACGCGTTTGTTGAGTGGAAACCGCGCCAGCAGGATGGCGGTCACCACCGCACCCAACGACGGCGCGCTGCGCAACAGGCCGAGGCCTTCGGGGCCGGTGTGGAAAATATCCTTGGCGAACATCGGCAGCAGCGCCGTCGCGCCGCCGAGCAGGACGGCGAACATGTCGAGCGAGATCAGCCCCAGCAGCGTCTTGTTGAAGCGGATGAATCTCAAGCCCGCTGTCAGATATTCCCAGGAGAGTTCGGATTTTCCCGACGCCGGCGGCCGCGGCTTGAGCATGTAGATCAGGGCGACGCAGCTCAGGGAGAGCACGGTCGTCACCAGGAACACGAAAGAGGCGCCGAACATATAGGCGAGGCCGCCGACCGCCGGGCCGATGATCGTCGCCACCTGATAGGCCGACGAATTGACCGCAATCGCATTGGCGAAAATCTCTTTCGGCACCAGGCTTGGCACGATGGCCGCCGAGGCCGGGCTCGAAAAAGCGCGGGCCGTGCCGATGAGAAAGATGAGGGCGTAAATGATCGGCGGCGCCACGGAATTGGTCGCGACCGTCAGATAGAGGCCGAGCGACGCCAGGGAGGCGACACAATAGCAGGTAATCATCACGCGGCGGCGGTCGTAGTGATCGGCCGCATGGCCGGCAATCAGCAGGAACAGGATGTTCGGCGTGAAGATCGCCAGCCCGATCAGCCCAAGCGCGATCGGGCTGCCGGTGATGTCATAGACCAGCCACGCCACCGCGACATCGATCATCCTTGTCGCGAGGGCTGAAAGGAAGCGGGAGATGAAATAGCAGGTGAATTCGCGCGAACGGAACGGCTCAAGCCCCTTGATCGATAAACCCATCTGTTCGCGTCAGTGTCCTAGAGCATGATCCGGGAAAGTGGAGGCCGGTTTTCCGAATAGATCATGCTCAAACAAAAAAGATGAGATCATGATGCGGTTCCGTCCAATCGCATCATGATCTATTGAATCAGCTCTCCAATCTTAGTGACGATCGGCTTCGGCGTCGCATAGATTTTATGAATGAGTGCCTCGAGTTGCTCGCCGGTGTGCGGATCGAGCTCAAGCTTCTGCTTTTTGGCCTCGGCGATGAAGTCTTCGTCTTTCATCGTCGCGGCGAAGCCGTCGCGCAGCATTTTCAGGCGGGCCGGCGGCAGATCCGGCGGCGCCACGAAGGGCCGTCCGATGCCCTGGCCGGCATAGAGGAAGAGCAGCGCCTGGCGCTCCTCGTCGTTTTTCGCCTTGTCCTGGACGAGCGGCACGCCTTTCAACTCGTCATTGGCTTCGGCGCCGCCCTGGAAAAGGATCTGCACTTTCTTGGTGGGGATCCAGTCCGGCCGCTTGCCATGCACGCTGTCGAGGCTTTCGCAAATGCCGTCGACCTCGCCGCGCTCCATCGCCAGGAAGACGTCCGAAGAGGACGGGAAGCCGGCGATCAGCTTGAACTTGGTGCCCATAATGGCGTTCAGCGCCTTGGGATAGGAGCGTGTGCCGGTGCCCGGACCCGTATCGCCGATGATCAGCTCGGTCTTCAGCAGGTCCTCGTAGCTTTTCACCTTGGCGGTGGTGTTGGCGATGCAGACGTTGGTTTCCGTCGTCGGCGTGCCGATCCAGGATATTTTCTGCGGGTCGAAACGAGCGCCCGGTTGTCCGGTCAGCGGGCCGAGCGCCGCGTCGCGGGCGATGATGCCCATCACCGTGCCGTCCTTCGGCGAGATATTGTAGATGGTGCTGGCGGCCGTATAGCTGCCGGCGCCCGGCATATTCTGCGGCACCACAGTGGGGTTGCCCGGCAGATGCTTGCCGATATAGCGCGCCACCACGCGGCCCCACAGGTCATAGCCGCCGCCAGGGCCAAAGCCGATGATCATCGTCATCGGCTTGCCGCCGGCGAAAGGGCCGGCGTCCTGCGCCTGTGCTGTCGCCGTGCCGACGAGGGCCGTTGCCAACGCAATTGCGATCCGTCCGGTTCCCATCCTCATCGTCTCTCCCCTTTGTTGCCTTCGCGGCGTCTATCGCTTGCGAATTATATCCGATATCCGCCCCGCTTGCGGCCCTGGCTGACATCGATGAACAGTTCGTCCAGGCTCATCTTGCGCTTCATCAGCCCCTGTTCGTGGGAATAGCCGACCAGCGTCTCCAGCGTATGCCGGTTGCGCTCGGTCATGCCATATTCCCACGGGTCGGGACCAAGCACCTCTTCCTGCTCTTCCCAGGCTTCGCGGTACCAGGCCAGCGGGGCCACTCTCGGATTTTCCATGCGCTTCATGCCGATGGCCTTTGCCGCCTCGAACGCCTTCTGCAGTTCGATCGGCGCCCATGGATATTTCTCGACGATCTCGCGCTTGATGCCCATCACATGCATGATCGGGAAAATGCTGGTCTTGCGGAAGTAATTCAGTTCCTCTGCCTTGTAATCGGGCCACAGCCGCGCCACGGCGGGATGGCGCTGGACGATCGGCCAGATCAGGTCGGCATGCAGCACGGCGTCGAGTTCGCCCGAGACCAGCATGTCCTCGCAGTTCTGCGTGTCGTTGAGCCGCGTCAGCTTCAGGCCGGCGGGCGGGACGAATTCCACGTCCTCGTCGTATTCGGCGAACCATTCGATGGATTTGTGCGGCACGCCATATTCATGTTCGAGAATGCCGCGCAGCCAGAGGACGGCCGAGACCTGGTAGGATTTGACGCCGACGCGCTTGCCGATCAGGTCCGTGGGCTTGGTGATGCCTTTCGATGTGTTGACGAAAGCAAATCCGTGGCGGAAGCGCCGGTGCAGGAACACCGGGATGGCTTCGAAGGGCATGTCCTGGTCGCGCGACAGCAGATAGGACGAACTGGAAACTTCGCCGACGTCGAACTCGCGGCCGCGCAGGAAACGCCAGTGGCGGGTGGTCGAATCCAGCGAAGTGAGCATCGTCAGCTCGATCCCGTCGGGTTTGACCTCGCCTTCCTTGAGAGCCCGGACGATTTCGTAGTCGCCGCAGGCGAGGGTCAGCTGAAGTTTTCCCGACATGATTGTGAAATCTCCCTGGACCAGCGGCCGGAGGAAAAAACGCTCCGGGGGCGGATTTTATTGGATTTAGGGCACAGCGTGCCACCATAGCGTTTTCCGATCCAATTGGATCGGAAAGACGCGTCTAGTTTATAAAAGAGAGCATTTTCTTCACGCGAACCGGTATCCACTTCGCTTGAAAATGCTCTCGAGGCTGCCTCGTAGCAGCCTTTCAAATCCCTGCCAAGCTGCCCACTGCGCGCCCGGAGATCAGCGCTCGCAGGTTATCTCACGCAAGTGACCGGCAGGATGGAGCGCCGGCGCGCGGTCGTGATGTCGCCGGCGGTCTGGTTGCCGTCGGCTGCTGCGGCGGCCGCGGCCGGCTTCACCCCGGCGCCGTCGAGGAAGGCGGAGATCGCGGCAGCCGGAACCAGCGCCCAGGCCGATTGCGGAATGATGCCGGCGATCCGCCTTGGCTCGCTCGCCGGCGCTCCGGCGAGCGCGACCCAGCGGCCTGACCGGTCGAAAACCGCCGTGCCGCCGATATTGCCCTGCAGGGCGGCGACGAGACGCGGCGGCGCGCCTGCTGCTGCCGGCGCGAGATATTGGCCGCTCGCAACCGCCATGTCGGCATCGCGCGCCGTCAACTGCGAGACGAACAGGGCGACGACGGTGTCGCCGCCGGCCGGCGCCTGCGCCGCCGGAGCCAGCGCCGCGAGGTCTGGTCCGCGTGCTTCGATCAGGGTGAGGCCGCTCGCCGGGTCGCGCTTGGTCACGCTGGCTGCGCGCGTCGCCACCTTGGGATCCTTGCACTCGCCGCGCGTGACGGTGAGGAACAGTCCGGGCGCGACCGCGACGGCGCTCCCTTCCAGCTTGGCGCCGGGCGCCGCCGCCGGAGCGGCGGCTGACGCTGCGCCTGCGGTCGCCGGCGCGCCGGCAACCGCCGGGGTCGCGGACGGAAACGGATCGAACGCATTGGCGATGGCGATGGAAATGGTGTCGTAGGACGGCTTCAGCGCCTTGGTATAGGACAGGGTGTAGCCGCGGATCGTCGCGACGCCGTTGACGCTGCCGCGCACGGCGCGCGTATAGAAGTGACGATCCTGTTCTTCGCCGGTGAGCACGAAGAAGTCCGGCCGCAGCACGCGATAGGTGACGCGCCGTCCCGGCGCATCGGCCCGCAGATTGTCGAACAGCGCCTGCAGGTCGCCCTGGCTCTCCGGACTTTGGAATGTGTCGAGACTGGCCGCGCCATCCGCCGTGAACCACTTCGACCCGGCTCTGGTATCGATGCGCTTGGTCATGGATTTCGTCGGCAGGCCGACCGCCGCACCCGACTTGGTATCGGCGACTTTACGAAAGAGCTGCGCAGCCTTGGCCCGTTCGCCGGCTGTGACCAGCGCGGCGCGGCCCTTCTGGTCGAGCGTGCCATCGGTCGGCAGTTTGGCGCGCCGTGCATAGGCGACGATGGCGTCGCGCGTGCCGCGGCCGAAATTGCCGTCGACATTGCTCTTGTAATCGCCCGTCCAGATCAAGGCGTCCTGGATGGCGCGCCGGTCCGCATCGGGTAGCGCCTCGAAGGCGGTCTTCGCCGCTTCGAAAGCCGGATCGCTTGCCGGCTGTGCGGCGGGCGGGGCAGATTGCGCCTGTGCCGCAGGGCTAACGGCAATGCAGGTTATTGCAAAGCTGGCCGCGGCCAGCAGCTTCGACAGCGAATGAAGAGCGGTTGCGGTCGGCGGAGCCATTCTGCATTCCTTGATCGAAGGTGGCTCGAAGCAGAAAGCTGAGAGCCTGGTTGAGAACTGAAAGGCAAAAACACACTAAAGCCATCATGGCCAAAAAATATTGGTAACGCAAAAAATCTTCGCGGAGGAAGTGCGTTAGCGCACATTCACAAAGCAAGTGTTGTGTTGATGTCATAGGTCTACATGACGATCTGTGTCATCCTGCCGGAATTGCGACGATCGGAACTGCTCCGGTCCGCCGGCGGGCGACTTGTGACGGGCGTGTGACTGGATGCGGCGGTCTGCGCGAGACTGAATGGCGCGAGAACAACGACGATGGAGATATCGATGCGTAAAATGCTTCGCGGACTGATCACAGCCTGCGCTCTCGTTGTCGCCACATCGGCCTTTGCGCAGAAAGCTTACGTGCGCGAAGATCTCGCATCGAATGTGGTTCGCCTTGAAGAGCAGATCAGAAAGGACTCCGCATCGCTCGCCGGGCGCAATCCCGCCGACCTGCGCCGCAGCGGTCTTGCCATGATCGCGCGCGCTCCCGCGGCTGCGCTCGTGCCGCTGGGCGCCGTCATCGTCGCCGCTCCGAAGGACGGCCAGGCCTGGCTCGACTATGCCCGCGCCGCGCGCGCCGCGGCGTTCAACGACAACAATAATTCGTGGCGCTGGAAGCAGGTGTCCGCCAATGCCGCCTACGGCGCCTATCAGCGCTTCACCAGCAAGACGGACGAAGCCACCGCGCTGTCCCTGATCGGCGAAATCAACGGCTCGCAATCGCTTTACCGCCTGGCGCTCAACGCCTACCGCGCCAGCCTCGACGCCAACGACAACCGGGAAATCCGCGCAACTTACGAAGACATGCGCGCCAAATACGGCTTCCGTCTTCTCGACTACAAGGTTGACAATGATGCTGCGACGCCGCGCGTCTGTTTCCAGTTTTCCGAGCCGCTGGCGCGCGGCAAGGTCGACTTCGCGCCTTTCGTCGCGATCTCGGGCGCAGCCAATGGCGCCATTACCGCCGAAGACCAGCAATTGTGCGTCGAAGGCCTGAAGCACGGCGAGAAATACGCCATCGTCATTCGGCAGGGCCTGCCGTCGTCGGTTGGCGAGAATCTGCTGAAGAACAGCGACTACGAAATCTATGTGAAGGACCGTACCGCGCAGGTGCGCTTCACCGGTAAGAACTACGTTCTGCCGCGTCTCGGCCAGGAAGGCATTCCGGTCGTCTCCGTCAATACGCCGAAGATCGCCGTCGACGTGCTGCGCATCGGCGATCGCAACCTGGTGCCGACCGTGCGCTCGGATGATTTCATGTCGCAGCTCGGCGGCTATCGCGCCAGGCAGATCATCGAGAACCAGGGCGTCAAGGTCTGGACCGGAACGCTCGACGCCAAGGTCGACCTCAACAAGGATGTCGTCACGGCGTTTCCCATTCTCGATGCGGTCGGCAAGATGGAGCCCGGCGTCTATGTCATGCTGGCGCGCGCCGGCGAGAAGCCGGTGTCGCAATCCGTCTCCTCGGACGATGACGACAGCGACAGCTCCAGCTACGACAATTCGGCGACGCAATGGTTCGTCGTTTCCGATCTCGGCCTGACGAGCTTCTCCGGCGACGATGGCGTGCATGTGTTCCTGCGCTCGCTGGCGACCGCCGCGCCGCTGCCGTCCGTCGAAGTGCGCCTGCTCGCCCGCAACAATGAAGTGTTGGCGACGCAGACGACCGGCGCCGATGGTCATGTGCGCTTTGACGCCGGCCTCTCGCGCGGAACCGGCGGCATGGCGCCCGGCGTCATCATCGCCAGCGACCGCAACGGCGACTACGGCTTCCTCGATCTGGTGCAGGCGCCGTTCGATCTCACCGACCGTGGCGTCAAGGGCCGCACGGCGACGAAGGCGCTCGATGCTTATGTCTATTCCGAACGCGGCGTCTATCGCTCGGGCGAGACGGTGAACATCTCGGCCCTGCTGCGCGACGGACGCGGCGTGTCGCAAACGGGTCTGCCGCTGACCCTCGTGTTGAAACGTCCCGACGGCGTCGAATACAAGCGCGCCCTTCTCAACGATGAGGGCCTTGGCGGCCGGGCATGGTCCGTGGCGCTGCTGTCAGGCGTCGCCACCGGCACTTGGCGCGTGCAGGCCTATGCCGATCCGAAATCGCCGGCGATCGGCGAGACGACATTCCTGGTCGAAGATTATGTGCCGGAGCGTCTGGATTTCACCCTGACGCCGAAGGACAAACTCCTGGTGCAGGGCGAAGACGCGAAGATCGATGCCGTCGCCCGCTATCTCTATGGCGCGCCGGGATCGGACCTCGAAATCACCGGCGAGATTGCGGTTCAGGCTGCGGACTCCATCGACATTCCGGGGCTGAAGGGCTTCACCGCCGGCCTGCAGGACGAAGAGTTCGAAACCGTGCGCAATGACATCGACGGTTCGACCACGACCGATGCGCAGGGCAAGGCCACTGTGAGCATCCCGGTTCCCGAGGTCGATGCGTCGCGTCCGGTCGAGGCGCGCATTCTCCTGCGCGCCGGCGAGTCCGGCGGCCGCGCCGTCGAGCGTGTCGTCACCCTGCCGGTCCGCTCGAAGAACGGCCTGATCGCCGTGAAGAAGAATTTCGATGACCTGAGCGAAGGCGCGACGGCGAATTTCGACATCGCGGCTGTCTCTGCCGATGGTCAGCGCGTGCCGGCCAAGGGCCTGCAATGGACCTTGTATCGCGTCAGCAACGATTACCAGTGGTACAATAATGACGGCCGCTGGGGCTTCGAGCGGCTGAAATCGTCGCGCAAGATCGCCGATGGCCGTGTCGATGTGGCGACAGGCGAGGCCGCGCATATCGGCGCTGCCGTCGGCTGGGGCGCCCATCGCCTCGAAGTCCGCTCGGATGATGGCACCCTGGCGCCGACCAGCATCACCTTCAACGTCGGCTGGTCCGGCGATGTCAGCGCCGAAACGCCCGATCTTCTCGAAGTCACTCTCGACAAGACCGATTACAAGCCCGGCGACCAGATGAAGGTCCGGATCGCCTCGCGCTTCAACGGCAAGGCGACGGTCGCCATCGTCGGCGACAAGGTGCAGGACATCCGCCTCGCCGACGTCGTTGCCGGCGATAACGAGATCACCATTCCGGTCAAGGCCGAATGGGGCGCCGGCGCTTACGCCGTCGCAATGGCGCACCGGCCGCTCGACCAGGCGGCCAAGCGCATGCCCGGCCGCGCGCTGGGGCTCTCCTGGTTCCAGGTCGACAGCTCCGCGCGCAAGCTCGATGTTTCGATCGATGCGCCCGAGAAGATGGAGCCGCGCCGCTCGCTCACCATGCCGATCAAGCTCAGCGGTCTTGCGGCGGGCGAGGAGGCCTATGTCACCGTCGCTGCGGTCGATATCGGCATCCTCAATCTGACGCGCTATGAATCGCCCAATCCGACGGGCTATTTCTTCGGCCAGCGGCAATTGTCGACGGAGATCCGCGATCTTTACGGCCTGCTCATCGACGGCATGCAGGGATCGCGCGGCGCCATCCGCTCCGGCGGCGACGCCGCCGGCCGTGGCCTCGAGGGCAATCGCCCGACGCAGGAACCGCTGGCGCGCTATTCCGGCATCGTCAAGGTCGATGCTGACGGCGTTGCCCGCGTCACCTTCGACATCCCCGCCTTCAACGGCGCCATGCGCGTCATGGCCGTCGGCTGGACGCGCAACAAGGTCGGCTCCGCCTCGAAGGACGTGATCGTGCGCGATCCCGTCGTCGCGCAAGCCACCTTGCCGCGCTTCCTGTCGTTGGGTGACCGCTCGCAGTTCCATGTCCAGATCGACAATGTCGAAGGCGCCGCCGGAGACTATGTGATCGATCTCGACGTGCGCGGGCCGGTGTCTGTTGACGCCAGCGCCTTGCATCGCACGGTGAAACTGGCGCAGGGCGGCAAGACGCAGTTCAACATCCCCGTGTCCGGCGCCGGCATCGGCCGCGCCGAACTCGACCTGAAGCTGACGGGCCCGAACGTGACGGCGGCGCAGACGCTT
>Ga0182744_1000912_pt1 | contig 26861 bp, 24 predicted proteins | sample eDN3rd30CKraftMG_FD_128525 | JGI IMG/M metagenome (GOLD analysis project Ga0182744, IMG submission 128525) | Enriched Miracle-Growth compost microbial communities from Emeryville, California, USA - eDNA 3rd pass 30_C Kraft MG (version 2) (version 2) ... | reverse complement strand
CTTCGGCTTGTTTGAGGATCGCCATGATCTGGCTGTCGGTGAATCGGGCTTGCTTCATTGCTTGAATTTCCTTGTTGTGGAAATTCTACTTCAGCTCACTGCGGTTTTACGGGGGGATTACCGTAGCGGCCGCCTTCGCGCGCGCGGCGGGCATAGACGTCGTACCGGTGCCTTATAAGGGCCAGCCGGCTGCGGTCGTGGATCTCGTCGGCGGGCGCATCGACTTCGTCGCTTCGGATTTGGGAGCGGTCATGCCTCACATCAAAGCCGGCAAGATACGCGCGATTGCGGTGGTCGCCGATCAACGCTCGCCCAGCTTGCCGGACGTGCCCGCGGTGAAGGAAATCGGCTTGGAGGCTGTCGATGTCAGAACATGGATAGGCATTGCCGGCCCGGCGGGCTTGCCCCAGGAAGTCATCAACTGGTGGGAGCAGCAAATCAAAGTTTCGCTGGCCAATCCGGATGTACAGACCAAGCTGCGGACGGCCGGCATGGACTCGATGCCGCTAGTGGGCGCGGAATTCCGGAAGTTTGTGCAAGCCCAATATGATGCCTGGGGAAAGCAAATCAAGGCAGCGGGCATCACGGCCGAATGAAGAGTGGTCGGGGCGACATGATTCGAACATGCGGCTCCTGCGTCCCGAAGGCCTTACAGGCTCTTTAATTTATGGGCACTGGTTAAAAAACGGAGATAAACCAGTGCCTGATCATACATGCTGCGCAATATTCCTGACAAAAACCATGTTCGCATACACAGCACAGCGACCAGCTCATGCATCATTTCATGGTTGTGCAGTGAATATGAGCTTATTCACATTCAGTTCGCGTGCAAGACTCCACGATAGTTCCGTCAATTGCCGCACCTTAGCAGCTCCCAGGACGGGACCAACCAATGCATCGAATTTCTCTTCCAGCTGAATGTCCGTCATAGGGTTTTCAATACTACCAATAGCATGCTCAACATGCTCTGTGTACTCTCGCCCATCGTGGCATTGAATGGTTACCACAGCCTGCTCTTCACCTACCCGATCATCCACTATCGCTTCGACCTTATTACGCAATGCGACAACGTCAGCCTGATTAACAATGGAATCATCGTATTGTGCTTCTCCTGCCACTCCATAAATAATGCCAACAGCACAGCCATGAAATACGCTGAATTTGCCTTCCAGGCCTGTTTTAGGCTCCGGCTTTCCCGTCAGCTCCAGCACCAGGCTATGTACTTTCAAAATAACGCGCTTTATATTTTCAGGCCTTAATTTATGCCTTCTGGTCAGTCGCACACAGCCGTCGATACTGGGATGAATTACGATACCGCACGCATATGGCTTGAAAGTATTGAACGATATTTCAAACCGCTCGCCTAACTGATCAGTTGCTTCATCCCATTTACGCTTATCCGAAATCGTCTGAACAAAGCCACGCGCGGCTTCAATGGCACGGTCTGAAGCAGTAAATCCATGCCTGGCCATCAATGCCGAAAATAAACCAGCCCGGGCCGAAGCACCCGGATGCATCGGTTTAGTCATTGTCCCAAACTGTTCACGAACTCCTATTGGTTGCGATGCAGCGATGCCTAAAGCCATAGCCACCTGCTGAGTATCCAGTCGCAATAGACGCGCACAACCTGCAGCTGCGCCAAGCGATCCAGTCGTTCCGGTGATATGCCACCCACGATCGTAATGATCCGGGTATATTACGTTCCCAATTCTGCAGGAGACATCTATCCCAAGCACTAGCGCGTCAATCACTTCTCGACCCGATGATGCGACTTTCTCTGCAAGGGCAACTACCGCTGAAGCAACAGGGCCAGCAGGATGAATGATTGTTTTGAGATGCGTATCGTCAAAATCAAATGTGTGGGAAGAGATACCATTAATCAACGCGGCGCTGCCCATATCAACCTTTTCCGGCCGCCCCAGGATAGTCGCTTGACGTGACGGCTCAATCTCTTTTGCAGCAGCTAAAGCTATATTGACTGCGGGATGATTGGAAGCACCTATCGCACAGCCAAGCCAATTGAAAAAAGTTCTATGCGCGTCGTGCTCGACGGATTCATCCCAGCCTCCTGAGTCATGAGTGGCCACAAACTCTGCCAGCTTATAAGTGATCGGCGGGGCATTACGATCTGCCGGAACGTTAGAAGTTATTGTCATAAGTCACTCGAATATCAAGTCCATGGTCGGCCGGGGCTTTGCTATGCAATACAGGCTTATAGCCCTCCAAAAGCGAGGTACTTCACTTCCAGGAATTCATCGATACCATACTTGGATCCCTCTCTCCCCAAGCCTGATTGTTTTACGCCTCCAAAAGGCGCAACCTCATTTGAAAACAGACCTGTGTTCATGGCGACTATGCCGTATTCCAGTTTTTCTGATACTCGCCATGCTCGCGCAATATCCTTGGTATAGAAATATGCTGCCAAACCCGTATCCGTATCATTAGCGAGATCTATCACCTGGTCTTCCGACGAAAATTTCATCAACGAGGAAACCGGGCCAAAGGTTTCCTCTTGCGTACACAGCATATCGTTAGTGACGTTAGCCATGACAGTGGGGGAAAAGAATGTGCCACCAAGCGGATGCACTGTGCCACCAGCAAGAATTTTTGCCCCTTTCCTGCTTGCATCTTCAATATGAGCCAGAACCTTGTCAAGCGCCGCCCGATCGATCAAAGGGCCCTGCTCAGCACCAGGCTCCCTGCCGTCAGCAACTTTCAATTTTTGAACCCGGGCCGTGAACAGTTGTGAGAACTCTTCATAAACACGCTCATGAATATAAAACCGGTTTGAACATACACATGTCTGCCCGGTGTTTCTATACTTGGCTACCATCGCTCCTTCTACCGCGGCATCTATATCCGCATCCTCAAAAACAATAAATGGAGCATTGCCTCCGAGCTCAAGCGAGATCTTCTTGATGGTCGGCGCGCATTGGGACATCAGGATACGGCCAACTTCGGTAGAGCCTGTAAATGAGACCTTTCTTACTATTGGACTCGCTGTCAGAACTTTTCCAATTCTGACGGCATCGCCGGTAATGACATTCAAGACTCCCGGAGGCACTCCAGCCTGTTCTGCGAGAGAGGCAAGGGCCAAGGCTGTTAGCGGTGTCTGCTCAGCCGGCTTCAGAACGACTGTGCAGCCAACTGCCAATGCCGTGGCCGCCTTCCGTGTAATCATGGCGGCTGGAAAATTCCAGGGAGTAATACATGCAACGACACCAACAGGCTGTTTGATAACCACAATTCTCTTGTCCAGCTGAGGAGTGGGGATTACATCGCCATAAGCGCGTTTTCCCTCTTCCGCAAACCATTCGACAAAGGATGCTGCATAAGCAACTTCTGCTGTCGATTCAGCAATGGGCTTTCCCTGTTCTGCAGTCATAAGTGCTGCCAGCTCTTTCGAATGAGCCAGAATCAACTCATACCATCGACGAAGCACAATCGATCTGTCTTTTGCCGTTCTCGCACTCCACAATCTGAATGCTTGGCCGGCCGCGGCAATGGCAGCTTCCGTTTCAGTTTCGCCCATATCTGGAACTGACGCCAGTCTGGCGCCAGTCGATGGATCAATCACATCAAAAGTGCGTCCATCATTAGCAGAAGACCATAGCCCATCTATATAGCAGAGATCTTTAATTAAAGGCGTATTATTTGAAATCATGGCTGAAGAATTAGTTGGCAAATACAATGTTTAATGTGCTGATTAAAAGTCTGTTAGCCGCATCACGCTAGCCGTCAGTTAATGGAACAAAATCATAATGACCAATGCCCTGCAAAACGAGAAATATCAGATCACCCGCGCCAGCATTAGAGACTTTATGTGGCCGGCATGCGGCAACAGAATACGTACCACACGGTTCCAGGATAAGTTCTTCATCTGGATTCCTTAAATGCAGCTTTAGCTTTCCTTCAAGCACATAAAACGAATCCTGAACGTGATGGTGGTAGTGCCAGGGAACGATTTGTGTACTGGAGAGCTTCACTTCATTGATTCGAAAACCCGGGCGCTCAGCATGCGTTGTCCGTCCTGAAACTCTATAAAGATTGCTCCTATCCTCAACTGTTTCCATTGCCTTTTCCTGTACATTTAAGGAGAATCAAGGTTGCTGTTTTATCAATGGCTCAAGCCTGGAGAAACAATCAGGTAAGCTTGATACCTGCGGTGTGAGCAATGCTTCGATACAGGCCCACATCACGTTTAAAAAATTCAGCAAATTCCTGTGGACTGCTGCCAACAACCTGGGCTCCGCTGCTGGCAATCTTCGACCTGAATCCGGATTTATCGCAGACTGACGATACCTGCTCATAGAGCGCCTGGATACTGCTTTCAGGTGTCCCCGCGGGAGCAAATAATCCATACCAACCCTCAATATCGAATCCCTTTACTCCCGACTCCATGAAAGTCGGAATCTGTGGTGCCACGGAGCTTCGCTCTTCACCTGTGATCGCAAGCACCCGTATTCTGTTTGATTGAATGTAAGGTAGCAGGGAAGGCAGATCTACAAAAACAACGGGAACCTGGCCACCAATAACATCCTGCATGGCGGGGCCACCCCCTTTATATGGCACATGGTTCAGTTTTGTTTGCGTAAGGATCTGGAACAACTCGCCCGAAAAATGCGTTTGACCACCGAAGCCAGTGGATGCGTAAGCAATTGCCCCTGGCGATTTCTTTGCCTGATCAACAAGCTGTTGGATAGATTCAATTCCAGACTTCATCCCCACTGCTACTGCGGATGGGAACCTGCAATATTGGGTAACCGGAATAAATGCGTTGTCGGGATTAAACGGCAGTGATTCATACAGGACAACGCTCGTTGAATAACTCCCGGTACCCATGAAGACTGTATGACCATCGGGTGGGGACGCAGCGACATATGCTGCAGCAATCGTGCTTCCAGCGCCTGGACGGTTGTAGACAATGACGTTCTCGTTGTACGTATCGGAAAGCGCACTTGCCAGCAACCGGGTATTGGTATCCGTACTGCCTCCGGGAGAAAGACCGATAACTATATTAATGGGCTGTGACGGATGGGACTGCGCACGTACCGGCAGCGCCATTGCAACAACATAACACGTCCCGATCTTCAAAAAATTACGTCGCTCGCATAACATTTTCGGTCTCCTGTTTCTTTCTATATATCTGCTACGCCTGCTTGGTATTAATACTGGCGCAGTGCTGCCATGTGATGACCGGTTACCTTGCACGGTCTATTTCTGGCGTCGCGATGGATAGAAAGTGCTACCCATCCTGCCACTGGCAGAACGGTAATCAGCGGCTTAACCAGCCCGTTACCAGCAACTTTGCGAACCAGATCAACGGAAAAGAAATCAGCTATTCCTGTGGCTCTCTGTTGTCATTTATATGGTGCGTCTTAATTCTGTTATTCTCAGTTGCGCCCGGAGTTAACCCACACACATCAAAAGAACCCTGCTTTGATTTATCGCTTCTATTTCCCGGGCCGGCTGATTCTTCATGTTCATCTATCCATGTAGCTGGCCGATTTTTCTGCCGATTTATCCGTAAATCAAAGATATCGAATCGGTTGTAATAACCAACAACATCATGTATTCGCTTGACTGATAACGCAGCGCTCAGGTCTAACTCGGCGATACAAAGCCCTTCATCTTTCTCAAATATGTCAGAGATCACTTTACCGGTCGGATCGATAATCATGGATATTGTTGGAGAGCCGTTGTCAAGAAGCTCCAACACCTTATCACCGAGGAAAGAAAGGTACTGTCGCGCTGTTTTGTCAAAGGGAGACGACGCAACTATATTAAATACCTTGGCTTCAAATGAATGTGCTGCTGCCCGAATTCGAATGCCATCCTGAATGTCGTACCCTCCCGTACCATCAGAGTATCTGGAAGGAGCCACAGACGGATAGCTTGAAATATGAATCTGCTCACCCTGTGCCATCAATGAAAATCTTGCCAGGGGGTTTGCATTTTCACCGCAGATCAGCATGCCGATACGTCCAATGCGTGTAGGTGAAACCCTGAGCCCGGTACCATCACCATTCGCCCAAAACAGTTTTTCAACATAGGTCGGGACGAGCTTACGGTGATGGTTCAAGATCGAGCCATCATCCCCGATTAATACATTCGCATTCCAAAGGCATCCCACGCTATCGTCGGTTCCTTCATTAAAACCAATCGATACGAATATCTCGTGCTGCTTCGCCGCGAATCTGAGCCTTTCGATCTCAGGACCGTCAATTCTCAGCCCACGCTCACACATCCTTCCAAACAGATCGTCAGTTTCTATTGGCGCAACAAGCCGGCCCCAGTGCGGATAGCCTGGTACGAAACTCTCGGGAAAGGCGATCAGCTGGACATCACGACGCGCTGCTTCAGCAATCAGGCTACAAGCTTTATCTATTGTCGCGTCTATATCAAAATAAACAGGAGCAACATGCGCTGCTGCAGCCTTAAGCTTGGGATATCTGACCATATTCAACTCTCTTCGGTCGCGATGACCAGGAACGTGTGAAAGTATGATCAGGATATATCAGCGTGAGTATGGTCTGGTAGCGAAATTGCAGACAGGCAAACGTTCCAAAAACTCACCAGGCAAATGCTTATGAAACCTCTTGCTCCTCGTGGCGTGAGGCAAGCCACGCAATCAATTGCTGCTTGGGGCCATCAGAATGCATTGATGGGTCATGGCAAACCACGATTTCAAAGCCCCCCGGATATAGGTCTAACCGGACTATAGCCAGTTCTGACGGCAAGGTTCCAGGCACTGCAATGTATGGAATCACCGCTATACCCGCCCCCTCCTTCACGGAACGCAAAACCACATCGAATGATCGCACAGCAACCTCGACTTCACGGTTCAAGTTTACGTTCCCTTTGGCTTTTTCTACTATATCAATCGGTGGTGTCCATGCTATAGGGTACTGTGCAATATCTTCCCGCGTAAGAGATTGCTTAAGGGCCAAAGGGTGTGATTGAGGCAAGACTACCACCAGATCTGTGTGGCGGTATGGATGTGAAATCAGGCCACTCATCGCCCGGGTTTTCACGCATACACCGATATCTATCGTATTTTGCTTGACAGCCTCAGCCACTTCAATACTGCCACCTTCACGAACGATCACTTTAATCCCGGGGTGGGCAAGGCGGAAGCGCGTCAAGTCTTCAAACAGGCCGAGAAGTATTGCGGTGGTATTGGACATAATCCGGATTTCGCCGCTCTGATGCGATAAAAGCTTGGCCACTTCTGCAGACATTTCTGCCACTTTTTCCATGAGTTCATCCGTGTACCTGACTACTATCTCGCCAGCTGGTGTAAGGCGAACTCCAGTACTGTGTCTGCTTAGAAGCGGTGTTCCAAAACGTGCCTCCAACTCTGCAATCCGCTTACTAACCGCAGATGGCGTCAAATGCAGGTCAGCAGCTGCACGTGCCAGGCTTTCCGCCGAAGAAACTGCCGACAAAATCTGCATACTGTGTAGATTTATCCTGGACATATGCACTCACCGTGGGATTTGGCACATCAAGGACCGACTTTAAGACAACGCGTTAGCAAAGACTTTACCACTATGAGCAGATATGCGTATCGGTGCCATAGCACAGTTTTTGTACACGGCACCATGTCGCCGTATATGCCGTCAAGCAGTCGCCCGTTTGTAGATGGCCCGCTGGATAAATCATTGCGGGCTAGCTGAACGCAGGTGGCAGCTGAACGGCTTTCTGGTCATGAAGAGCCTCAAGGCCAGGCGCGTCAAACAGATACTGCTCAAGTTTCTGACGCTTCCCGGCCAGTTTGAGCGCAGCCCAGCCAGGACGCCGGCTGCTACGTTAACATCGCGGCTCGAGCCCATAGTGCTAATGTGGTGCATCTCCAAATCCAATGCAATCACTGAAGGGTTCCACACCGGGATGGAGATGCTCTCACGCAGAGCGTATGGTTTCAGGAATTTTGAGAATTACCGCATGCGCGTCTTGGCCCAATACGGCTGGAATGGTGTGATTAACCGAGTGTAGTGAATGCCCAGATCCCCCGTTAATGGGAAAGAGCCACTTATGGCGGGACTTGCACCCGCAGGAGTGCGCCCATGCTGGGCGCACAACAAAAAGCCCTTGCAAAACAAGGGCTTTTTGTTATAGAAAAGTGGTCGGGGCGACATGATTCGAACATGCGACTCCTGCGTCCCGAACGCAGTACTCTACCAGGCTGAGCTACGCCCCGACTTCGGGTGAAACTTGCGGGTGGAAGGGTTGGAAACCCATCCCCAAGCAACGGGATCATCTATCGCGTTCTACCGCGAAAGAACAAAATTCTAACAAAGATTCGCGATGAACGGAAATGGGGAAGCCGGCCAGGGCCGCGCGGGCCTGTTCGGCTTCGGCGACGGCGGCCTGGCGAGTGTAATCCAGGGCGCCGGTTTCCTGGATGGCGCGGGCGACGGCGACGAAGTCGGCGTCGCCGTTGCGGATGGCGTCCTGGATCAGTTGCTTCTGGCTGGCGCTGCCTACTTCCATGACGCGTATCAAGGGCATGGTGGGCTTGCCTTCGCGCAGGTCGTCGCCGACGTTCTTGCCCAGCGTTTCGGCGTCGCCGCTGTAGTCCAGGACATCGTCGATGAGCTGGAAGGCGGTGCCGATGTGGCGGCCGTAGGCCGCCGCGGCCGCCTCCTGTTCCGGCGTGGCGCCGCCCACGATGGCGCCGACCTGGGCGGCGGCCTCGAATAGCTTGGCGGTTTTATAGCGCACCACCTGCAGGTAGCGGTCGAGCGAAACGTCGGGGTCGTGCACGTTCAGCAACTGCAGCACTTCGCCCTCGGCAATGACGGTGGTGGCCGCCGACAGCACCGCCATGGCGGGCATGGAATTGGATTCCACCATCATTTCGAATGAGCGGGAATACAGATAATCGCCCACCAGCACGCTGGCTGCATTGCCGAATACAGCATTGGCGGTGCTGCGCCCGCGGCGCAGGTCGGATTCGTCGACCACGTCGTCGTGCAGCAAGGTGGCGGTATGGATGAATTCCACCACCGCGGCCAGCAGATGATGGACGTTTCCCTGGTAGCCCAGGGCCCTGGCCACCATCAGCACCATGGCGGGACGCATGCGTTTGCCGCCTGCGCCAACGATGTAATCGCCGATGGTGCGTATCAGGACCACGTCGGAATTCAATCGGGCGCGTATGACGGCGTCGACCGCTTTCATGTCGTCTGCAATAGGGGAAATCAGCTCGGGGAGATTCAAAGCGAGGTCCGGACTCAAGGGGTGGTAATGCGCCAAACGGGCGAAGCCAGGCTAGGATTATACGTGAGGCCTATCTCTGATCGACCCGGGAAAATTAGCGATAATGATGGTTTTTGCCTGTGTTGTTTCTGGAGACCTCTGTGACTGGCAACGATTTAAGCGTGTTGATAGGCCGGGCCGAGCGCGTTTTGGCGCAATTGGAAGCCTGGCTGCCGCCCGCCCCACCCGACATAGACTGGTCGGCGCATGCCTTCCGCTGGCGCAAGCGCGGCGCGCGCGGCTGGCTGGACGCCGTGCGGCATGTAGCCAGCATAGACCTTCAGGACCTGCAGCACATCGACCGGCAGAAGGCCATCATTGACCGCAATACGCGCCATTTCCTGGAAAAGAAGCCGGCCAACAATGTGCTGATGACAGGGGCGCGCGGCACGGGCAAGAGCTCGCTGGTCAAGGCCATGCTGTCCGCCTATGGCGATCAGGGCCTGCGCCTGATCGAGGTGGACAAGACGGATATGGGCGACCTGGGCGAGATCGTGGACTTGATCGGCGCGCGGCCGGAGCGCTTCATTATTTTCTGCGACGACCTGTCCTTCGAAGAAGGCGAGCCCGGCTATAAAGCGCTGAAGTCTGTGCTGGACGGCTCCATAAGCGCCTCGGGCGAAAACGTGCTGATCTACGCCACCTCCAACCGGCGCCACCTGATGCCGGAATACATGAGCGAAAATCTCAGCGCCAAGCACCAGAGCGACGGCGAGATCCATCCGGGCGAGACGGTGGAAGAAAAAATCTCGCTGTCGGAACGCTTCGGGCTGTGGCTGTCCTTCTACCCGTTCAAGCAGGACGACTATCTGGACATCGTGTATTACTGGCTGGGCGAGCATGGCTGCTCGCCGTCCGATATCGAGGCCTCACGCACCGAAGCGCTGCAATGGGCGCTGGAGCGCGGCTCGCGCTCGGGCCGGGTGGCCCGCCAGTTCGCGCGCGACTGGGCGGCGCGCCATGTCTGACGGCGCCAAGCCTTTCATCGAGGTCGCCGCGGGCCTGATTCTGCGGCCCGACGGCGCCCTGCTGCTGGCCCAGCGCCCTGCCGACAAGCCTTGGCCGGGCTGGTGGGAATTGCCGGGCGGCAAGATAGAAGCGGGCGAGACGACGCTGCAAGCGCTGGCCCGCGAATTGAAGGAAGAATTGGGCATAGAAGTGACCAAGGCCGCGCCCTGGGTCACCTATACCCACGAATACCCCAAGAACATCGTGCGCCTGGCGTTTTGCCGCGTCACCGCCTGGAACGGCGAGCCCGCGGGTCTGGAAGGCCAGACGCTGGCCTGGGCCCGGCCGGGGTCGCGGATGGAAGTCGGCCCGTTGCTGCCCGCCACCGAGCCGCCGCTGCGCTGGATACAACTGCCCACCCGGTATCTGGTCACCGCCATAGGCGGCCGGAAGGGGCTGCCCGCCTTCCTGGACAAGCTGTCCGCCGCGCTGGCGCAAGGCGTAAGGCTGGTGCAGTTCAGGGAACCGGCCTGGATGCAGGAGTCCGTGGCGGAAGCCTATGCGGCTTTCACGCATGTACTGCGGCTATGCCGCCAGGCGGGCGCGCTTTGCCTGGTCAATAGCTGCCATCCCGAAAGCTGGCGGGCCCAGGCCGACGGCGTCCACTACAGGGCCGCCGACGCGCGCAGGCTGGCATCCGCCCCGGGTGCGGCCGCTATACGCGCCGACGCCAGCCGGGCAGCCAAAGACGGCATCGATCCGGCCGGAAATGCGGCCGGGGACCGCAAAGAAAAAGCGCCGGGCCTGATCGCCGTATCGGCCCACGACAAGGCCGACCTTCAGGCGGCGCGGGAACTGGGCGCGGATTTCGCCGTACTCGGCCATGTGCTGGACACCCCCAGCCATCCCGGTCAGCCGGGCATGGGCTGGGCGCGCTTTGCCGAGCTGGCCGCGGATGCGGGCCTGCCGGTGTATGCCATAGGCGGGCAATCCGCCGCAACGCTGGACGAAGCCTGGCGGCATGGCGCGCATGGCATCGCCGGCATACGGGGGCTGGCGGGCTGACGCCCGCATAGGTACGGTACGGAAGAACGGCCGCAAAAGAACGGCCGCTACCGGAGCGCCCCTTCTTCGTCCTGCGCGGGCTCCTCCCAGCCGCCGCCCAGAGCCGCGATGAGCTGCACGCTGGCGATCAGGCGATCGGACACCAGCCCCAAGGCCGCTCTTTCCGTGCTGAGCGCCGTCGTTTCCACCTGCACCACGCTGAGGTAGTCGATCAGGCCGGCTTCGTACTGGTTGCGCGTCAGGCGCAAGGATTCGCGCGCGGCCGCCAGGGCGCGCCCCTGGGTGATCTGCTCCTGGCCCAACACACGCAGCTGCACCAGGTAATCCTCGACTTCGCGCAATGCCGTCAATACGGCCTGCCGGTACGCCGCCGCCTGGACATCGTAGCCGGCACGCGCCTGCCTGACCTGGGCTTCGCGCGCCCCGCCGTCGAATATCGTCAGCGCCAGGGCGGGACCCAGCGACCAGAAGCTGGCGGGAGCCGTCAGCCATTGCGCCCACTGGCCGCTGCGATAGCCCGCCTGGGCGCTCAGGGTCAGATCGGGAAACCAGGCCGCCTGCGCCACGCCGATGCGCGCATTGGCTTCGGCGGCGCGGCGTTCGGCGGCGGCCACATCGGGCCGCCTTTGCAGCAGCTGCGCCGGCAAACCTACCGGAATAACGGGCACCGAGGCGAGATCCCGGGTTTCTTGCAGGCTGAAGGCGGAAGGCGGCAGTGCGAGCAGCATTGCAATGGCGTGCTCGAGCTGCGCGCGCTGCCATTCCAGGCCGAGCAACTGGGTGCGGGCGTTTTCCAGTTGCGTACGCGATACTTCCACATCGGCCTGCGCCGCCACGCCGGCGCTGTAGCGATTCTGCGTCATGGCGAGCGACCGTTCATAGGCCTCCACGGTCTGCCGCAACAGCCGTGTTTCCGCGTCCATTACGCGCGCGCGGAAGTAAGTCTGCGCCAGGGTCGATTGCATGCTCAGCCGCGTTGCCGCCACATCCGCGGCGCTGGCCTGCACGCCGGCCCGGCTGGATTCGACCGAGCGGCGCACCTTGCCCCACAGGTCGGGCTCCCAGCTGACATTGCCCGTCAGGCTGTATTGATTGCCGACGCCCTGCCCGCCCGCCGTATCCGAGGCGCCGCTGCCCGAACGCGTGGCCGAAGCCGATGAGCCCAACACGGGGAAGAAGCCCGATCTGGCCGATTGCAGCAGCGCCTGCGCCTGCCGGTATTGGGCTTCGGCCTGGACGACGCTTAGATTGGATTCCTGCAGCCTTTGCATGAGATCCGTCAGCACGGGGTCGTTGAACATCAGCCACCAGTCGCTGCGCAGCATGGCATCGGCGGGCCGGACCTGGATCCAGCCGCGATTGGCAGCCGCATCGGCGTCGGAGGCGCGGGCCGACTCTTTATAGGCTTGCCCGAGATCGATATCGGGCCGCTGATAGTCCGGCCCCACGGCACAGGCCCCGAGCAGCAGCGTCAGGCTGCAGGCAGCCAGATGCTTCAATCGTAGGCTGGGTCTAGTCGTCATTGCTTGCTGTCATTCCTATGTATGCCGCCGGGTCAGGCCTGCGGCGCGGCCACGCCTGCGCTTCGCCCACATACGGAAGCGGTCCAGGTACAAGTAAACCACGGGGGTGGTGTAGAGCGTCAGTATCTGGCTGAGTATCAGTCCGCCCACGATGGTCAGGCCCAAAGGCCGGCGCATCTCCACCCCGGCGCCGGAAGCCAGGACCAGCGGCAAGGCGCCGAACAGCGCGGATACGGTGGTCATCATGATGGGACGGAAGCGCACCAGGCAGGCCTGGTAGATCGCGTCGCGCGAGGACAGGCCGTCGCGCCGCTCGGCCAGCAAGGCGAAATCCACCATCATGATGGCGTTCTTCTTGACGATGCCTATCAAAAGGAACACGCCTATCAGAGCGATCAGCGAGAACTCCGCCCCCACCATCAACAGGGCCAGCAGCGCGCCTATCCCGGCCGACGGCAAGGTGGACAGTATGGTGATGGGATGCACATAGCTTTCATACAATATGCCCAGCACGATATACATGGTCACCAGCGCCGCGAGGATCAGCCAGGGCTGCTGGGCCATGGTCTGCTGCAGCGCCCGGGCGCTGCCCTCGAAGCCCGCCTGTATCTGCTGGGTGGGCAGGCCTATGCGCGCCACGGCGTCTTCTATCGCGCGCGTGGCATGGTCCAGCGTCACCCCCGGAGCCAGGCTGAAAGAAATGGAGTCCGCGGCGAACAGGCCTTGATGGTTGACGCTGAGCGGCGCATTGCCCACTTCAAAACGCGTGAAGGCGGACAGCGGCACGCGGCTGCCGTCGGCTGTCACGACTTCCACCAGCTTCAGCGATTCGGCGTCCCGGGCGTATTTTTCTTCGACGCCCATGACGACATGGTATTGATTCAGCGGCCGGTAGATGACCGAGACCTGGCGCTGGCTGAAGGAGTTGTTGAGCGCGGCTGCGATCATGGACATGCTCACGCCCAGACGGGTTGCGGCGTCGCGATCTATGGCCAGCTCCACCCGCCTGCCCTTGTCTTCCACGTCGGTGTCCACATCGACCAGTTCCGGCAAGGTCGCCATGGCTCGTTGCACGCGCGGCATCCAGGTCCTGAGCAAGTCCAGCTCGCTGGCCATCAGCGTGTAATCGTAGGAGCCCGAACTGCTTTGCCTGCCGCCCACGAAGATGTCCTGTTGCGGCACCAGGTTCAGGCGCGCGCCGGGCACTCCCTGGAATTTTCCCCGCAGGCGGTTCACGATTTCCGTCGCGCTGGCATTGCGTTCGCTGAGCGGCTTGAGCTGTATCATCATGAAGCTGGAATTGCTGCCGCCCCGCCCTCCCGCATAGCCGGTAACGCTCGCGATGGCCGGATCCTGCAGCAGCGTGCGCCGGAATTGATCGAGCTTGGGCCGCATGGCATTGAAGGATGTGCCCTGATCCACCCGGAAAAATCCCAGCAGCTGGCCGGTGTCCTGCTGCGGGAAGAAACCCTTGGGAATGACGGTATACAGATAGATATTCAAGCCTATGGTGGCCGCCAGCAGCAGCATCATGATGCGGCCGTGCGTCAGCGCCCAGTCCAGCGAGCGCTGGTAGCCGCGCCAGAACGACCCCCCCATGGCCTGGAAGAAACGGGCGAAGGCGTTCGTCCGGCCCTTGCGGACATTGCCGGGCCGCAAGACGCGTGCGCACATCATTGGGGTCAGCGTGACCGAAATCAGCAGCGACACCAGGATGGACACGGAAAGCGTCACGGCGAATTCTTTGAACAGGCGCCCCACCACGCCGCCCATGAGCAGCAAAGGGATGAATACGGCCACCAGCGACAAGCTCATCGCCAGCACGGTGAAGCCGACCTCCCGCACGCCGCGTATCGCCGCGCGCAGCGGCGCCATGCCTTTTTCCATATGGCGCGTGATGTTCTCCAGCACCACGATGGCGTCATCCACCACGAAGCCGGTGGCGACGATCAGCGCCATCAGCGAAATGGTGTTCAAGGTGTAGCCGAACGCCAGCATCAGGCTGAAGGTGGTGATCAGGGATGCCGGCACCGCGATGGCGGGGATCAGCGCCGCCCGCACATTGCGCAGGAATACCAGCACGACGAGCACGACCAGTATCACCGCGATGATCAGCGTCAATTCCGCCTCGTGCAGGGAAGCGCGGATGCTGGGGGTGCGGTCCTGCGCCACGGTCAGCTTGACATGGGCCGGCAGCATGGCCTCGAAGGCCGGCAGGCGCTCGCGTATGGCGTCGACGGTCTCGATGATGTTGGCGTCCGCCTGGCGGCGGATAATCATCAGCACCGCGTTGCTGTCATTGAAAAAGCCGGTATTGAACAGGTTTTCGACCGAATCCTCGACTTTCGCGACATCCTGCAGCCGCACCGGCGAGCCGTCGCGCCAGGCCACGATCAAAGGCTTGTACTCTTCGGCCTTGGTCAGTTGCCCCCCCGAGCTGATCTGCCAATGGTGGCGGTCGTTTTCCACCACGCCGTTGGGGCGCATGGTGTTGGCGTTGGACAGGGCGGCACGCACCTCGTCCAGGGAGATGCCGGCGCTGTACAGGGACTGCGGGTTCAGGCTGACGCGTATGGCGGGCAATGAACTGCCCCCCACTTCCACCTCGCCCACGCCCACCACCTGCGACAATTTCTGCGCCAGCACCGTGGACGCCAGGTCGTAAAGCTGGCCCTGGGTGGCGGTGGCCGAAGTCAGCGCCAGCGCCATGATGGGCGCCGAAGAAGGGTTGACCTTGTTATAGGTGGGATTGCTGCGCAGGCTGGACGGCAGCAGGCTGCGGGCCGCGTTGATGGCGGCTTGCACGTCCCGCGCGGCGCTGTTGATGTTCTTGCTCATGTCGAACATCATGAAGATGCGCGTCGAGCCTTCCGTGCTGCGGGAGCTCATCTCGCTGAGGCCGGATATGGCGCCCAGCGATTGTTCCAGCGGCGTGGCCACGCTGGAAGCCATGGTTTCCGGGCTGGCGCCGGCCATCCTGGCGGTCACCGAGATCATGGGGAAATCCACCTGCGGCAGGGGCGCGACCGGCAGGAGTGCGAACGACAGGCCGCCCGCCAGCACCAGGGCCACGCACACCAGCGTGGTGGTCACCGGGCGCATGATGAACAGCGTGAACAGTCTCATGGCAGCGGCCCGCCGTCGCCGCCTTGGCCGGCGCGGCCCGCGCGCAGGGCGGCGCGGTCCCGCCGCGGGCGATTGGCCAGGCGATCGAACATAAGATAAATGACCGGCGTGGTGAACAGCGTCAGGATCTGGCTGCACAGCAGGCCGCCGACCATGACCAGCCCCAGCGGCTGCCGCAGTTCCGCGCCCGAGCCGGTGGCCAGCATGAGCGGGATGGCGCTGAACAGCGCCGCCAGCGTGGTCATCAGGATGGGCCGAAAGCGCAGCAGGGCCGCCTCGTGTATGGCCGCCATGGGCGCCAGGCCGCGGGAGCGCTCGGCGTCCAGGGCGAAGTCGATCATCATGATGGCGTTTTTCTTGACGATGCCTATCAGAAGGATGATGCCGATGACGCCTATCATGTCCAGGTCAAAGCCGCTGATCAGCAAAGCCAGCAAGGCGCCGATGGCGGCCGAGGGCAGCGTGGACAGGATGGTGATGGGATGGATATAGCTTTCATACAGGATGCCCAGCACGATGTACATGGTGGCGATAGCCGCCAGCATCAGCCACAGGGTGCTGGACAGCGAGGCCTGGAAGGCGCGCGCGGCGCCCTGGAAGCGCAAGTCCAGCGAGGCCGGCATGCCCAGCTCGGCCTGGGCCTGCCTGACCGCCAGCACCGCATCGGACAGCGCCACACCCGGTGCCAGGTTGAAGGATATGGTGGTGGCCGGGAACTGGCCCAGGCGCTCTATGGACAACAGCGCGCTGGATTCCTCTATGCGCGCCACGCTGCTGATGGGCACGGGCGTGCCCGCGGCGGTGGGCACGTAGATCTGCGCCAGGGCCTGGGGGCTTTGTCGGTAGTGCGGGGCGACTTCCAGCACCACGCGGTATTGGGCCGACTGCGTGAAAATGGTGGAAATCAGCCGCTGTCCGAATGCATCGTACAGGGCGTCGTCGATGGACGCATTGCTCACGCCCAGGCGCGCCGCCGCGTCGCGGTCGATGACCAGGGTGGTCTGCAGCCCGCCGCCTTGCAGGTCGTCGACCACGTCTCTGAGCTCGAGCACGCCGCGCAACGCGTCGACCAGCCGCGGCGTCCATTCCATCAGCACAGCGTGGCTGGGGTCCGACAAGGTCATCTGGTATTGGGTGCGGCTGATGTGGTCGTCCACCGTCAAATCCTGGACCGGCTGCATGAATACCCGGATGTCGGGCAGTTCGGCCAGCTTGCGGCTCAGCCTCTCGATGATGGCCGGCGCCGTGTCGCGCTCGCCTATGGGCTTCAGGGCGATCTGCATGCGCCCGGTGTTCAGCGTGGCGTTGGTGCCGTCTATGCCGATGAAGGAGGTGACCGCGGCGACGTCCGCGTCTTCCATGATCAGGTCGGCCGCCTGGCGCTGGCGCTCGGCCATGGCGCCGAAGGATATGGTTTGCGGCCCCTGACTGATCGCCTGCAGCAGGCCGGTATCCTGCTGCGGAAAAAAGCCCTTGGGCACGGCGGCGTAAAGCAGGCCCGTCAGGACCAGCGTGCCCAGCGCCACCAGCAGCGTGGCCGCCTGATGCCACAGCACCCAGCGCAAGCCGCGGTCATAGGCGTGTATCAACCTGTCCATGCCGCGCGCCGCCGCCGTCTGGAAGCGGCCATACTTCATTTCCGATTCCGGACGCAGCAGACGCGCGCACATCATGGGCGTGAGCGTCAGGGAAATCGCCAGCGACAGCAATATCGCCACCGCCAGGGTAATGGCGAATTCCCTGAACAGCCGCCCGATCACGTCGCTCATGAACAGCAGCGGGATCAACACGGCGATCAGCGACAGCGTCAGCGACACCAGCGTGAAGCCGATCTGGGATGCGCCCTTCAATGCCGCCTTCAGGGCGGTTTCGCCCTCTTCGATATGGCGCGCGATGTTTTCTATCATCACGATGGCGTCGTCCACCACGAAACCCGTGGCGATGGTCAGCGCCATCAAGGTCAGGTTATTGATGCTGAAGCCGGCCAGATACATGATGCCGAAGGTGCCCACCAGCGACAAGGGCACGACGATGCTGGGGATCAAGGTGGCGGTCCAGCTGCGCAGGAAGACGAAGGTCACCATGACCACCAGCAGGATGGCCAGCACCATTTCGAATTGGACATGATCGATGGCGTCGCGGATGGTGTGCGTCCGGTCGGTGGCCACGCTCAGGTCCACGCCCACCGGCAGCGATTGCTCCAGCGACGGCAGCAAGGCCTTGACCCGGTCCACCACCTCGATCACATTGGCGCCGGGCTGGCGCTGGATATTGAGCAGTATCGCCGGCGTGGATCCGACCCAGGCGGCCTGCCGTATGTTTTCGGCGTCCTGGCGGGCGGTCGCCACATCGCGCAGCCGCAGCGGCGCGCCATTTTCGTAGGCGATGATGAGCTGTTCGTAATCTTCGATGGACCGCAGCTGATCGTTGGCATTGATGGTGGTGGAGCGCTCCGGACCGTCCAGATTGCCTTTGGGCTGATTCACATTGGCGCCCACGATGGCTGACCGCAGGCTGGCCAAGGTAAGGTTGTGCGCGGCCAAAGCCTGGGGATCCGCCTGTATGCGCACGGCCGGCCGCTGCCCCCCGGCGATGCTGACCAGGCCGACGCCGTTGATCTGCGACAGCTTTTGCGCCACGCGTATATCGATCAGATCGCGGACCTGATACAAGGGCAAAGTGGGCGAGGTCACCGCCAGGCTGATGACGGCGGTATCCGCGGGATTGACCTTGTTATAGATGGGGGGCGCGGGCAAGTCGTTGGGCAGCAGATTGGATGCGGCATTGATGGCCGCCTGCACTTCCTGCTCGGCCACATCCAAGGGCAAGCCCAGATCGAACTGCAAGGTGATCAAGGACGATCCGCCCGAACTGGAAGATGTCATTTGGGCCAGGCCGGGCATCTGGCCGAACTGGCGCTCCAGGGGCGAGGTGATCAGGGCCGTCATGACATCCGGGCTGGCCCCGGGATACAGGGTGGTCACCTGTATGGTCGGATAATCCACCTGCGGCAGCGCCGATACCGGCAGCAGGCGGTAGGCCATCAGGCCGGAAATCAGCAGCGCAACCATCGCCAGCGTGGTGGCGACGGGCCGCAGGATGAACAGGCGCGATAGATTCATGGCCCTAACGCGCGCGGCGCCCGCCGGCCCCTGGCCCGGAGTTTGCCGCCGCCTGCGGCGCAGCCGCGGCTGCGGCCGCGTTGCCGGTCACCACCTCCACCTGCGCGCCTTCGCGCAACCTGTCCACCCCCTCGATCACCACCCGCTGGCCGGCCTCCAGGCCCGACTGGACCGCGATCACGCGCCCGTCGATCAGGCCGGTGGTGATGGGCTGTATATGCACTTTGTCGCCTTCACCCACTTGATAGACGAAAGCGCCTATGGAGCCTTGCTGCACCGCCTGTGTGGGAATCAGCAGCGCCTGCGTCGTCGCCACGCGCAGCCGGACATTCACGAACTGATTGGGGAAAAGGGATTCGTCCTCGTTGGGGAAGTCCGCCCGCAGCTTGACCGTGCCCGTGGCCACGTCGATCTGGTTGTCGACGGATGCAAGCTCGCCGACTGCGAGCTTGTGCAGGTCGTCGCGCCCGTAGAGCTCGACGGCCAGCTTGTTGCCGGCGCGCAATTGCGCCAGCACGTCGGGCAATTGCGCTTGCGGCAGCGTGAATACGACCGATATCGGCTGCGTCTGGGTGATGACGACGATGCCTTCGGTATTGGACGCATTGACGATATTGCCTTCATCCACCTTGCGCAGCCCCAGGCGTCCGGTGATCGGCGCAGTGATGCGCGTGAAGCTCAGCTGCAGTTTGGCGCTGTCGACGGCCGCCTGGTCGCTCTTGATCGAGCCCTGCAGTTGCTGCACCAGCGCGGCTTGCGCATCGACCTGCTGCTTGGCGATGGAATTCTGCTTGTAAAGCAATTGATAGCGCTGCAGGTCGCGCTGCGCGTTCTGCAGTTGCGCCTGATTCTGCTTTTGCTGCCCCAGCGCCTGGTCGAGCTGGACCTGGTAGGGCCGCGGGTCGATCTCGGCCAGGAGATCGCCCTCCTGCACTTTCTGGCCGTTTTCGAAAGCGATTTTTTTCAGTTCGCCGTCCACGCGGCTGCGTACCGTGACCGTCTTGAAGGCGGTGACCGTACCTATGGCTCTCAGCGTATAGGCGATGGGGCCGGATTCCACCGTCGCCACCTTGACCGGCACCGCCATGCCCGCCATGCCGCGCCCGGGAAAGCCGCCGCGGCCCGCCGGCGCCGTCGTTGCGGCATTCTTGCTCCAATACCAATAACCGCCGCCGGCGGCGAGCAGCAGCAAGACGAACACCCATAGCCAGCGGCGCCTGCCGCGGCGGGGAAGCTCGGGTCTGGATTCCGGCATGCACTGTTCTCCGTATGGGTGCGAAACAGGCGCTATTTTCGCCTATTGCCCGGCAGGCGGGCACGGAAAGCTGACCATTTGAAATGGAACGCAACAACTATCGGGCTGGCGCCGCCCCTGGACTGGCGGCCGGTAAAAGGGGCGAAGGCGGGAGCCCGCGCCGCTGCGGACGGCTCGCGGTCGATCCTGCATGGCGCCGAGGGGTAGGCTGGCCCGCGGAACATGGCGCCGCGGGCGCGGGGGCGTCGTTTTACCGAGGCGGGACAGGCACGGAAACCCGGCGGCCGTGAGCCACGCGGGCGCTTATACGTTGCAGCGGGCGAGCTTGAAGGGAACGTCGGAGGTGACGGGCTGCGGCTTGAGTTCGCGGTCTTGCGCGGCAAAACGGACCCAGATGACATATTTGTTGGCGCTCATTTCGGGAAATATATTGAGCGCGTTGTCCACCCATACCCGCAATAGCTGGAAGACCTTGCCGCCCAGCATTTCCTGGTAGGCGCCCTGGCGGGCGACGACATCGACCACATCGCCGGAATCGCGCAGCACGCGTAGGATAAGGGCCAGGCCCTTGTAGAGGGGCAGAAAAGGGCTGATCCAGCGGTGCAAGTCGGTGGCGCGCGCTTCCGGCGGCTTGATCTGCCAGGAAAAATAAGACGGCATGTCCACCTGCGAGGACCCGCCCGGCACGGCGAGCCGGCCGCGCAGGCTGGCGAGCCATTCGTTGTCGCGCAATTCCTGGCCGATGCGGCCCTGCGCCCCGAGTTCGGTGGCCGCGCCCTGGATTTCGGCCAGCATGGCATCCAGCGTGCCGCCGTCCACCCCCGGATGCTGGCGCAATGCGGCCAGCGCCACGCGCTGCCGTTCCAGATCCTGCAGCACGGCGCCGCGCAAATCGGTGCGGTCGCAAATATCGAGCAAATCGAACAAGGTTGCGACGGTTATCTGATGGTGATGGACGTCAGTGCCCTTGGCGAAGAAGAACAGCCTGTCGAACAGATGCTCGACCCTGAGCAGGGCCCTTACACGTTCGTTGCAAGGATATTCATAAAGAATCACTCGACCAAAAACCTTATCAAAGACTAGTATGGGTTGCCGGCGAGGCGGCCGGCCCGCTGTTGCGCCTGGGTGCACCAGAACTCGTGCAATGTCCGGGCACGGCTGACGAGTTCGTCGTGGCTGGTGCGGCCGTCGTTCAGCACGACATCGTCGGCGACGGCCAGACGCGCTTCGCGCGATGCCTGTGCTGACATGATACGCGTTATGACTTCCGGAGTCAGCCCGCTGCGGGCCTGTACGCGCCGGATTTGCGTGTCGGGATCGCAATCCACCACGCAGACGCGGTCGACGCGCCTCTGCCAGCGCCCCGATTCGACGAGCAGAGGCACTACGACGACAAGATAGCATCCCCGAGCGGCCTCCGCCCGCTTTTGTGTAAGCAAACCTATCATGGGATGGATGATGGCTTCGAGCTGCTGCCTGGCCTGGGGGCTGGTGAAAACCAGGTCGCGCATGGCCTGGCGGTCCAGCGCGCCGGTGGAAGCGATGACATCGGGGCCGAAATGCAGGCGTATGGGTTCGATGGCCGCGCCGCCGGGCGCCGTCAGTTCGTGCGCGATGACATCGGTGTCGACGACGGCCGCACCCCACTCGGCCAACAAATCAGCCACCTTGCTTTTGCCCGAGCCTATCCCGCCCGTCAGCCCGATCTTGTACATGGGACCTTGCCTGCTACCAAAAATGCCAATGTAACCCAGACCCAGCCAAGAAAACATAGGCGCCGCCGGCGGACAAAAACGGGCCGAAGGGATAGGAGCCCGCGGGCAGCAGGGTTTTCTGGCGCCACATCGCCCAAAGCAGCCCGGCGCAGCAGGCCAGCAGCAGGGCGCTCGGCAAGCCCTGCCAGCCCAACCAAGCGCCCAGGCCCGCCAACAATTTGAGGTCGCCGCCGCCCATGCCTTCCTGGCCGCGCAGGCGTTTGAAGATTTGGTTCAGCAGCCATGGAAAGGCCAGACCCATGGCCGCGCCTCCCAGCGCATTGCTTGCCGAGGCGAGGCGGCCGGCTTCTCCGCCGGCCAGCACCGCGGCGGCCAGGCCAAGGCCAAGCACGGGCAGAGTGAGCGCGTCCGGCAGCAAGCCGGTGCGCAGATCGATCAGGGCCAGCAACAGCAGCAGGACGCCCGCCAGCGCGGCCAGACCGGTATAAAAGCCATACCCATGCACGAGATGCAGCGCCATGGTCCCGGCCGCCAGTACGGCGCCGGCGGGTGATCGCCACCATGCCGGGCGCGCCGCCAGCCGCCCTGCGGCCACGGCGCAGCCGTCCCGCCTTGGCCGGCGGCCGGGATCCGGGGACCGGGCCGCGACGCGGGCGGTGGAGCGCTGCGCCACGCAGACCGGCGGCGCAGCCAGGCCAAGAGCCGCCCGCATGGTCGCGGCGTTTGGCGCGCGCCCGCGGGCGAGCAAACCCGCATAGGCGTCGGCCGCGCGGACGCAGTAGGCGCCGGCCGCGAGCCCCGCCATACCCGACAGCCCCAAGGCAAGATACCCGCCCGCCGAAATATCCCAGGGTATGACCATGTCCGCCCTCGCGCGTATTACGGTAAAGGCAATAAATGCGTAGAATGCTTCTTCTTAACGTATAACGCCGATGGAAAAAAACATGCCACGCCACGCATCGCTTGCCCGACCTGGTTTTTACAGATTTTTTGGCGCCATGGCGCTGGCTGTGCTGCTGGCGGGCTGCGCGCAACAACGCGCACCCAACTATTACGATACCCCGCGCGAAAGCACCGAAACCGACGCCATAAGCCAGGCGCAAGGCCGCAGCGGCGCGCGCGCGCCGGCGCAGATACAGCTGGGATTTGGCGCAACCCAGCCGGCCAAGGACAAGGCCGGCGGCACGCTCCCAGCGGGCGCGGCGGCGGCCGTCGCCCGGCCGCTATCCGAACCCAAAACCTTTCTCGGCACCCTGCCCTGCCTGACCGGCGTGGCGGGGTGCTCGGCCACGCGCGTGACCCTTACCCTGGCGCCCAGCGGCGAATGGCGCGCGCGCACGGCGTACCTGGACCGGCCCGATGCCAAGAATAACCGCCTGGAACAAGGCTGCTGGAACGTCATCGGCACGCAGCCTTTGCGGATCGTGCTGCAGACTCAGGGCGGGGTCAGCAAGGCCAACCTGACTTTCGTGACCGATAACGTGCTGCGCGTTAATGCCATCGATGGCATCGAGCCCACGCTGGAATACCGGCTTACGCGCCAGGCGGACATCGACGGTATTACCGAACTGGCCAACCCGGCCACCCTGCATTGCCGCTGAGCATTCCCACCTGATCGCGAGACGGACGCTTCCTAGTCGGTGGGCGCCAGGCCGGCCGCACTTGGCTGACTGCGTCCGAACCAAAGCGGCTGGCTGCGGCGCCGCCGGGCCGCTTTGGCTGGCCTATCTAACCAGCCGCATCCAACCAGCCGCCTCTAGCCGAGGGGGCGCCTAGCCGGCCGCGCCTAGCCGGGGGCGCCTAGCCGGGGGCGCCTAGCCATAATGGCGTTGCGATAACAGACGGTGGGCGAGTTCCACGGCGTTGCGCACGCGCATTTTCTGGAATATGCGGGCGCGATGCGCTTCGATGGTGCGTTGCGAGACGCCGAGTTCGGCGGCGATGATCTTGTTGGGTTTGCCGAGCGCGATATAGTCCATGACATCGCGCTCGCGTGGAGTTAACAGCGGGAAGGGGTCATGCGCCGTGTTCATAGGAGTCTCCGGGCTGTTGATCGACGACGCATTCTGTCATAGGAAAATTAAGCGGTCTCCTGTCACTTCTTACAGATTTCCAGGTTGTCGATCAAGCGTGTGCCGCCCAGTTTCGCCGCGGCCAAAACCACCAGCGGCTCGCCCCCCTCGACCTCTTCCCGAGTAGGCGCCAGGAGGTCGCGCTGGCGCCGCAGCGATACGTAATCGACCACCCATCCGTGCGATGACAAGTGCTGCACTGCACGGGCCTCCAGTTGCGCCACGTCGGTGTTGCCCGACAGCAGCGCCTCCTGGACTTCCAGCAAGGTGGCGTACAAGCGCGGCGCCTCGGCGCGCTCGGCCGGCTGCAAATACCTGTTGCGCGACGACAAAGCCAGGCCGTCGGTATCCCTGACGGTTTCGTGCGCCAGGATTCTTACCGGCAACTGGAATTGCCGGCACATGTTACGGACCACCATCAGCTGCTGGTAGTCTTTCTTGCCGAAGACCGCCACGCTGGGCTGGACGCATGAAAACAGCTTCAGCACCACGGTGCTGACGCCGGTGAAGAAGTCCGGCCGGAATTTCCCTTCCAATATCCCCCCCTGGTCGGGCGGGGGCTGGATCTTGAAATTCTGCGGCTCCGGATACATTTCTTTTTCGTTGGGCGCGAACAGCACATAGACATCGCGTTCACGTTCCAGTTTTTCGATATCTTCGGCCAGAGTGCGCGGATATTTGTCGAAATCCTCGTTGGGCCCGAATTGCAAGCGGTTCACGAAAATACTGGCCACGACGGGGTCGCCATGCTGGCGCGCCATTTTCATCAAGGACAGATGCGCCGAGTGCAGATTGCCCATGGTGGGCACGAAGGCCACCCGCAGTTGCCCGCGCAGCTGGTCGCGCAGTTCTTCAATGGTGTGAACGACTTTCAAAAAGCTCTCCGTCCGGAATGAGGGCGCAGCTCAGGCCGCCGCGCGTATATATGACAATCGTACATAGATGGGGGCGTAAGGTTCGGCCTGCGTGATTTCGAGCAAGGATTCGCGCGCCAGTTCCAGCATGGCGAGAAAATGCACGACGACGACGGCGGCCGCGTCCCCCTGATGGATGCGTTCCATGAACAGCTCCGTGAACTCCATGAAGTGCACATCGCCAAGGCGGCGCAGAATCTGGCTCATGTGGTCGCGCACCGACAATTGCTCGCGGGTGATGCGGTGGTGGGCGTTGAGGCGGGCGCGGCGCATGATGTCCAGCCAGGCGTCGCGCAGGTCGTCCGGACTGACCTCGGGCAGCAACTGCCCCACCTGCAAGTCCATGGCGGCGTGGCTGCGCTGGAAGTCCCTGCCCAATTGCGGCAGGGCGTCGAGCTTCTGGGCGGCCAGCTTCATTTGCTCGTATTCGAGCAGGCGCCGCACCAGTTCCGCGCGCGGGTCGTCGACCTCTTCGCCGCTGTCCGTTTTCTTTACCGGCAGCAGCATGCGCGACTTGATTTCAATGAGCATGGCTGCCATGAGCAGGTATTCGCCGGCAAGTTCCAGGTTGTGCCGGCGGATCTCTTCCACATACAGCAGGTACTGGCGCGTGACCTCGGCCATGGGGATGTCCAGCACATTGAAGTTCTGCTTGCGTATCAGGTACAGCAGCAAATCCAGCGGCCCTTCGAAGGTTTCCAGGAAAACCTCGAGCGCGTCGGGCGGGATGTACAAATCTTGCGGCAGATTGAATAAAGGCTCGCCGTACAGGCGAGCCAGCGCCACGTTGTCGACCACGTCCGGCGTGCTGTCTATTTCGGGATCGACCAAAGCGTCGAGCTCCCCCGCCGCGGCTCTGGGCAAGACCATGCGGACGGGCTAGTTGGTTTGATAAACGTAGGGCTTCTGCGGCACCCGCGCAGCGCGATAGCCTTCCTGGGCTTCCGGGTCTATGTGCTTGTCCCATAGACGCGCGCGCCCTTCGCGCTGCCGGGCTTCGGTGTCGGGACGCTCTGTTTTGTATTTCTTCAGGAAGCGGGTGATATCCGATTCGTAATTCTTTGCCATAATGCGTGCTTGCCAGATGTGCTTGAGCCAGAAAAGCCAAGTTTACTTCACTCCAGCCGTTTAGAACTATTTGATGCCTTCCGATGCACCCGCGGCCGCGCCCATGCCGGCCGGCCGCCCGCCTTCTCCACGCGAGCGCCGCGCCGTGCGCATGATACCGTTTATCGTCGGCTGCGCGCTATTCATGCAGATGCTGGATTCCACGGTGGTGGCCACCGCCCTGCCCGCCATGGCGGCTTCGCTGGATGAAAGCGTGGTGCGCATGAATGTGGCCATCACCAGCTATTTGCTGGCGGTCGCCGTCTTCGTTCCCGTCAGCGGCTGGGCGGCGGACCGCTACGGGGCCAAGCGGGTCTTCATCGCCGCCATCCTGCTCTTCACGCTCAGCTCCATCGCCTGCGCCGCTTCGCAAAACCTGGCTCAGCTGGTGATTTCGCGCGTGGCACAGGGCCTGGCGGGCGCCATGATGGTGCCGGTGGGCCGGGTCATCATGCTGCGCAAAGTGCCGAAGGCGGAATTGCTCAAGGCCATGGCCTTTCTGTCCCTGCCAGCCCTGCTGGGCCCGCTGATCGGGCCGCCGGTGGGCGGCTTCCTGGTGACCTATATGTCATGGCACTGGATATTCCTGATCAACATACCGGTGGGCATATTGGGCATTGCGCTGGTTCCCCCTGCGTCACAATAGATGTCCGCTCGTTTTTCGTTAATATTTGAGGGAGCGGTCGGAGTGAAGAAGTGCCCAGTTACAGCCCGGAATTCAAAGAACAAGCCGTCAGGAAATTGATGCCG
>Ga0182744_1000911_pt1 | contig 26867 bp, 22 predicted proteins | sample eDN3rd30CKraftMG_FD_128525 | JGI IMG/M metagenome (GOLD analysis project Ga0182744, IMG submission 128525) | Enriched Miracle-Growth compost microbial communities from Emeryville, California, USA - eDNA 3rd pass 30_C Kraft MG (version 2) (version 2) ... | reverse complement strand
GCTTTCCGAATGGTTCGACGGGGCGTACAACATCGTCCTCCTGACGGCCAACGGCGAGGTGATCGTCGCCCGCGACCCGCTGGGGTTCCGCCCCCTCTGCATCGCCCAGAACGGCCCCCTGTTCGCCGCCGCCAGCGAGGTCGGCCCCATCCTCGCCGCCCGCTCGAAGGCCGACATCGAAGCCTGCCGCGGCTATGGCACCAATCTGGGCATCGCCTTTCAATTGATCGACGACGCGCTCGACTACGGCGGCTCGGCGGCGAAACTCGGCAAGAACGTCGGCGACGATTTCCGCGAGGGCAAGATCACCTTGCCGGTGGTGCTGTCTTTCCGCCGCGGCACCGAGGCGGAGCGCGATTTCTGGCGCCGGACCCTGGAGCGCGGCGAGATCGGCGACAACGACCTCGGTCAGGCGCTGGCGACCATGAAAAAGCATCGTGCCCTGGAAGATACGGTCGAACGCGCCCGGCACTACGGCGCCATGGCGCGCGACGCGCTCGAGCTGTTTCCGGCCTCGCCGTGGAAACGGGCGCTGTTCGAGGTGGTCGATTTCTGCGTCAGCCGTGCCCATTAACGCTGTTTGCAGCGAAAAACGTCTTGCGCCTGTAGCTTGGTAGGATTACAGGCTCGCGTCGCGGCCGCCGACATGCGCGGTTAACTCGAAGCGGGTCTTCATGGCTACCGGTGGCGACAGGCTTTCAAGCGCTGCCGGTGTCGCTCAATCGAGCGCCCCTCTCCCGAAACAGGATCATCCGCCCGTTGGTGAGGCCGTCGCTCACGGCAAGGCGGCGTTCGCGACGTTGATGATCGGCTCCATCGGCGTCGTCTACGGCGATATCGGCACCAGCCCTCTCTACGCCCTGCGCGAGGCGTTGCATGCGGCCGGCGCGGCGCATTCCGGCGTCCAGCGCGCCGATGCCATCGGCCTGCTGTCGCTGATCCTGTGGACGTTGATGATCATCGTCACGCTCAAATATGTCGTCATCCTGTTGCGCGCCGACAATGACGGCGAAGGCGGCACCCTGTCTCTGATGGCGCTGGCGCGCCAGTCCATCGGCGGCAAGAGCGTCCCGGTTTTCATGCTGGGCGTCGCGGGCGCGGCGATGTTCTTCGGCGATGCGCTGATCACGCCGGCGATCTCGGTGCTGTCGGCCGTTGAAGGGTTGAAGCTGGTGACGCCGGCGTTCGACAATTATGTTCTGCCGATCACCATCGTCATCATCTTCGGTCTGTTCCTCGTGCAGAGGCACGGCACCGCGGCCGTGGCCTCCTGGTTCGGCCCGATCATGCTGATCTGGTTTCTTGTCATGGCGGTCGGCGGGTTGCTCCATGTCGCCGACGATCCCGGCATTATAGCCGCCATCAATCCGTGGCACGCGGTCCGTTTCGTCGCCACCAACGGCGTCGTCGGCCTGGTGGCGCTTGGCGCCGTCTTCCTGGCTGTCACCGGCGCGGAAGCGCTCTATGCGGATCTTGGTCATTTCGGCCGCAAGCCCATTCAGGTCGCCTGGATATCCATTGCCTTGCCGTCTCTCGCGCTCAACTACATGGGACAGACCGCGCTCGTTCTCGCCCATCCCAAAGCGCTCGAGAATCCATTCTTCCTGCTCTATCCGGAATGGGCGCTGCTGCCGATGGTCATCATGGCGACTTTGGCGACCATCATCGCCAGTCAGGCCGTCATCACCGGCGCCTATTCGCTGACGCGACAGGCCATCCAGCTTCGCCTGCTGCCGCGTTTCGACATCCTGCATACCTCGGCCGTGCAGGAAGGCCAGATCTACATGCCGCAGATCAACACCCTGTTGCTGATCGGCGTTCTGTTTCTCTGCGTGCTGTTTGGCTCGTCGAGCAAGCTGGCGACGGCCTATGGCATTTCCGTCACCGGCACGATGGTGGTGACGGCCTGCCTGGCCTTCATCGTCGTGTGGAAACACTGGCGTTGGCCCATCTGGGCCGCGGCGCTGCTGATGCTGCCCTTCTTCATCATCGATCTCGTCTTCCTCGGCGCCAACCTCGTCAAACTCACCGAGGGCGGTTACGTGCCGTTGCTGCTCGCCGCCGGCGTCATGGTGTCGATGTGGACCTGGGTGAAGGGCACGCAGATTCTTGTCACCAAAACGCGCAAGCAGGATGTTCCCATGGCTGAACTGGCGCGCATGCTGGCGAAGAAGCCGCCGCAGCGCGTCACCGGCACGGCGGTCTTCCTGACGAGCGATCCGCAGACGACCCCGGGCGCACTGCTGCACAGCCTCAAGCACTACAAGGTTCTGCACGACAAGAATGTGTTGCTGACGATCAAGGGATCGAACGCGCCGCGCGTCGCCGACGCCGACCGGGTTTCGATGGAGCAGATCGACGAGAATTTCTCGAGCGTGGTGATCACATTCGGCTATATGGAAGAGCCGAACGTGCCGAAGGCGCTCGCGTTGTGCCGCAAGCAGGGCTGGAAATTCGACATCATGTCGACGTCGTTCTTCCTGTCGCGGCGCTCGATCAAGGCGGCCGAACGCAGCAGCATGCCGGCCTGGCAGGACAATCTCTTCATCCTCATGGCGCACAACGCCGCCGATGCGAGCGAGTATTTCCGCATTCCCACCGGACGCGTGGTGGAAATCGGCAGCCAGATCACGATCTGAGATCAGCACTTCCTTCTCCCGTTCCACGGGAGAAGGTGGCCCTCGCATCGCGAGGGTCGGATGAGGGTGGACGAGCATACAAGTGTAGTATGTTATTCTCGGCACGCGACGCGGATAGCGGGGCAACGTAACAGCCACCCCATTTATCGGAAGTCCTCATCCACCCTCATCCGACCTCTGCTGCGCAGAGGCCACCTTCTCCCGTGGAACGGGAGAAGGGTTGCGCACATCGATATCGACACGCCGCAAGTCGCTTGGTTTCGCACTCGTGCCGACGAAGACCTCGATGCGGCCTTCATCGAGGCGCGGCGACAGATTCATATCGAGATAGGCGAACTGCTCGGACTTCAGCGTGAAACGCGCCTCGCGCGTTTCACCCGCTGCGAGCTCGATCTTCTGAAAGTCTTTCAGCTCCAGCGCCGGCCGCGTCACCTGCGCCACCGGATCTCGGATGAAGAGAAAGACGGTCGTCTCTCCAGCCATTGCTCCGGCATTGGTGACATCGATTGAAACATCCAGCGTGTCACTTGTGCCGACCACAAGCTGGCTCGCACGCGTCTCTCCCAGCTCGTAGTGCGTGTAGGAAAGGCCATCGCCAAATCCCCAGCGCGGCGTCATCGGCGCGTCGAGAAAATTGGTCGTGAAGCCGTTGTTGGAATCGTAAGGCCGGCCGGTCGTGCGCATCGCGTAATAAATCGGGATCTGGCCGACTTCGCTCGGCCATGACACCGCCAGCCGTGCCGAGGGGTTCCACTTGCCTGCGATGATATCAGCAATGGCGTTGCCGCCCTCCGTCCCGGGAGTCCATGCGGCGAGAACGGCGGATGCGCCATCGACAAGCCATTGCGGCAGAACGAATGGTCGGCCGCCGACGAGGATGAGCAACAGCGGCTTGCCGGTCGCGATCATGTGGCGGGCCAGTTCGAGCTGGCTGTCGGACGGCGTGGGCTTCGTGCGGCTGGCCGCTTCGCCGGACGTGTAGCGGGATTCGCCGATGCACAGAACCACCGTATCGGCGGCGTGCGCCAGGGTTATGGCCTCTTCGAGCGCCGATGCATCCGACTGTTCGATGCTGCACCCAGCCACATGACCGATCTCGCTCTCGGGGAAAGCGTTGCGAAGGCCGGTGATGAGTTCGACGGTTTCGCGGCTCTCGCCCGCCATGCACCACGCGCCCATGAACTCGCCGTCGGCATCGGCAAACGGGCCAACGACGGCGATCTTCCGTGGCGGCTTTGTCCACGGCAGGAACGTATCGCGATTTTCGAGCAGGACGACGGAGCGGCGCGCGGCGTCGCGCGCGGACGCGCGCCGCGACGGATCGCTGTCGGGCGAAGGGGAGACCGAAGCAAGCCCACGCAATGGATCGTCGAACAGGCCGAGCGTGAATTTCAGTTCGAGTACGCGGCGCACGGCGAGATCGATCTCAGCCATCGTCACCGCGCCGGCGTCGAGCGCTTTCGGCAGGCCGATTTCATAGGCGTCCGCCATCATGTCGATGTCGATGCCGGCCCGCAGCGCGAGGATCGCCGCTTCGGTGAGATCGGCTGCGACGCCGTGCGGGATCAATTCGGCGATGGCGTTGAAGTCGCTGACGACGACGCCTTTGAAGCCCCATGTGTCGCGCAGCAGATCACGCAACAAAGGCCGATGCGCCGTCATCGCCACGCCGGCCACATCCGTGAAGGATGGCATGATACCCATGACGCCGGCCTCGACCGCGGCGCGAAATGGCGGCAGATAGATTTCATGCAACGCGCGCTGCGACACGTCGACTTCAGCATAGTCGCGCCCGGCATTGACCGCGCCATAGGCGACAAAGTGCTTGGCGACAGTCGCGAGCCGCCGGCTGCGCTCCTCCGGCGCATCCTGGAAGCCCGCGACTTTGGCACGCGCATATTCGGCATTGATGAAAGGGTCTTCGCCGGCACATTCGCAGATGCGCCCCCAGCGCGGATCGCGGCTGACGTCGAGCATCGGCGCGAAGGTCATCTGGATGCCGTCCTGCGCCGCTTCCTCGGCGGATTCCTTCGCGGTTCTTAGCCACAGTGCGCGATCGAAGGCGCCGGCCTCGGCGATCGGCACCGGATAGATGGTGCGATGGCCGTGCAATACATCGACGGCGAAGAACAGCGGGATTTTCAGGCGTGTCTCTTCCAGCGCGATCCGCTGCGCCTCGCGGATTTCATTCGCGCCCCAGGTGTTCAGGATGCTGCCGGCGCGGCCTTCTCGCACCCGTGTCGCGGGATTGCGCGGCCCCGGCGGGCCTGTCTCGACCAGTGACGCCGCAAGCATGGTCATCTGGCCGATCTTCTCGGTCAACGTCATCTGCGCGATCAGGTCATCGATCCGCCACGCCACGTCCTTGGTCATCTTGATGTCCTTAAATCCTTCGCCCGCTGGCGAGGGCTATTCGAAACTCCTGTGCGGAGCCAGAACGGAGTGGGCCGATAAATTTGAACATCCCTTCGCTCGGCCTCACTGCGAGGGAGGGATCAGGATCGGATCATACGCTGCGATGGTTGTGTGTCCGAGGCTCCTTTTGGGGGTTGTTCAGGCTGAAGGTGTCAGCACCGCCATCCTTCTCAGGTTCATGGCGGAACACATCAAGAGAAGATGAGCTGCGTTGACGGCCAGCCCGCGATAGCGCACCCGCGTCCAGCGATAGAAACCTTTGAGCCGGGCAAAGACCTGCTCGACAGGGCCGCGTCGTTTGCCGATCGCCTCGTTGCGCAGTTTCTGGCGTGGCGTGAGCGGATGATGCTTGTTGGCCCTGCTCATCGTGCGGTCCTTGATGCCCGCCGCCTTGAGTCTGGCCGTTCGCGCCCTGGTCGAATAGGCCTGATCGGCATAGACCGCCTTTTCATCGCCGCAATACAGATCATCAGCAGGCACCGTGTCGTTGACATTGGCCGGGGTCAGCAAGGCGCGGCGGATGATTGCCGAACCCTTGTCGGCTCCGATATGGGCTTTGTAACCGAAGCTCCGCTTGCCGCCCTTCTTGGCCCAGGCGGCATCCGGATCGAGCGGATTGCTGACCAGTTTGCTGGCTGGCCGTGGCTTGGCAACCTCATCAGAGGCTGCTTTTTCCTCGCTTTTCCCGGCAATCTCGCTCTCGGCAATGACTTCATCCTTGGGCGGCTTCGGACGCCTGACCGCCGCCGCGATGAGACTGGCGTCGATCAACGTACCTTGCCGCAGGATCAGGCCTTGGACATCGATCTGCCGTACGATCTCGTCAAACAATGGCTGCATGAGGTTTTTGCCCACCAGCAGGTGGCGGAAGCGGTTGATGGTCACTTGATCGGGTGAGCCGTCTTCCAGCGTCAGGCCGCAAAACCGCCGAAAGCTCAGGCGATCCTCCAGCACCTCCTCCAGCCCCGTCTCCGAGAGCCCGTACCATTGCTGCAGCAGCAGCCCCTTGAACAACGCCAGCGGCGGAAACGCCGGACGTCCGTGACGGCTGCTGTGCAATCCATCAAGCAGCGCCTCGATCGAAGCCCAATCAATCAGCCGATCGATCCGCTCCAGCATCGCGTTCGACCCAAGCCGCTTCCCGACCAAATCGTCGGCAAAACCCAACTGTCCGATCGTCTTGATCGCCATCGGCAACTCCCGATTCTTCGCTAAAGAATCACGACAGCATCAAAGAATCACGGCCAATGACTTTTGAATAGCCCTCGCTTGCGGGAGAAGGTAGCCCTTGCGCAACAAGGGTCGGATGAGGGTGTTTGCAACATCAATTCTACCGCAGCAAGGTCGATTTCACCCACCAGCCGGGATGCTGGCTGCGGATGACGGCGGCGGCGCGGGCGGCCGCATGACAGCTCTCGAACAGGCCGAAACAGGTCGCGCCCGAGCCGGACATGCGCACCAGCTTGCACCCCCTGGCGGCGGCGATCACCGCCAGCACATGGCTGACGACGGGCGCCAGCACGCAGGCCGCGTCTTCCATGTCGTTGCGGGCCTTTTTGAGTGCCGCGACAAAGGCCTCGACGGAAGCCCCTGCAGTGAAGTCTGGGTGCTTGCCGAAACTGGTACTCTCGCCGGGTTGCAGGCGCATTTCGGCAAAGACGGCGCGTGTTTCGACGGCAACGCCGGGATTGACGAGCACGCAGAACAGGCGCGGCAAATCGAGCGGCGGACCGAGTTCCTCGCCGCGCCCGCGCATCACCCGCGCCGTCTGCCGCAGGCAGACCGGCACGTCGGATCCTGTTGCGGCAGCCGCCTCGATCACTCGCGTATCATCCAGGGGTAGGGCGTTGGCGCGCGCCAGCAGGCGCAAGGCGGCAGCGGCGTCCGAAGATCCGCCGCCGATACCTGCTGCCACCGGCAGCCGCTTGAAAAGGTGAAAGGTCCCGCCTTGCAGGCCTGGAACGCACTGGCTGAGCTCACGGGCCGCGCGCAGCACCAGATTGTCGTCATCCGACCCGGCTGCGCCCGCGGTCGGGCCGTTGACGGTCAGCGTCGTGATTGCGCCGGGTTCCAGCGAGAGCTGGTCGCCGCCGCCCGAAAAGGCGACAAGGCTTTCAAGCTCGTGCCAGCCATCGGCGCGGCGGCCACGCACATGCAAGGTCAGATTGACCTTCGCTGCGGCTTTTTCGACGAGCAATGTCATGGATCAAGCGCCTTGCGAGGCGTTACGCCGCAATCTGGCAACTGCGTCATGCCCGGCCTTGTGCCGGGTATCCACGCCGGGACATCGCTGCATGTTGCAAGAAAGCGCGGGCATCAGGTCGTCTATCACTTCCTCGCGTTATTCGCCCGCACGGCGTGGGTGCCCGGGACAAGCCCGGGCATGACGGCTGAGAGAGGTCAGACTAACCCCCGTTGGTCTTCGGCTTGTCAATGTCGACGGCCGGAGCCGAGGCTTCCGCATCCATGCCCTTTTCGATCTTGCGAAGAATCTTCGGCAGTTCCTCGGGCTCCGGGTCGAGATCGCGCGCATGGTTCCACTGGAATTGCGCTTCGAGCTTGCGCCCGACCTTCCAGTAGGCGTCGCCAAGATGATCGTTGATGACCGGATCGGACGGCTTCAGGTCGATGGCGCGTTCGAGCTGTGCAACGGCATCGTCATACTGCCCGAGGCGGTAATAGGCCCAGCCGAGGCTGTCGACGATATAGCCGTCACGCGGCCGCAACTCGACGGCGCGCTTCAGCATCTTGAAGGCGTCATCGAGATGCAGGCCCTGATCCACCCAGGAATAGCCCAGGTAGTTCAGCACCACCGGATTTTCCGGCACCATTTCGAGAGCCTTCTTGAAGTCGGCTTCCGCCAGCGGCCATTGCTTGCTGCGCTCGTAGCTGACGCCGCGATAGTAATAGGTTGTCCAATCGGACTTGCCGCGCTCGCCCGAGGCTTCGAGCGCTTTCGTATAGGTCTGCGCCGATTCAGCGAAGAGCTTGCGCGAGCGCTGCAGGTTGGCGAGCGCCAGCAAGGCGTCGGGATCCTTGGGCTGGTCCTTGACGATCGCGGCGAGGTGTTCGATCGCCTCGTCCTTGCGGTCGAGCTTTTCGAGCACGAAGGCGATCTGCAGATCGGCGGTGGCTTTCAGCGGCGAACTGGCCGGCATCGCCTCGAACACGTCGATGGCGCGTGCATCCTGCTTGATGCGCTCGTAGGCGTCGCCCAGGCTGATGATAGCGAGCGCATGATCGGGCTGCAGCCACAGCGCCAGGCGCAGATAGATGATCGCCGCGAGCTCGTCGCCCTGGCTGCCGCCGGCAGACGCGAGACCGTACAGCACTTCCGCCGCGCCGGCCGTCGGCGTGCTCACAATCGAATCGAGTTGTTTGCCGGCGCCGAGCTGCTGCATCGCCTGCACCACGACGGGATGCCGCGGCAGCTGGTCGTCGAAGGCCTTGTAGGCCTTCAGCGCTTCGTCATTGTGGCCCTGGCGCGATTGAATGCGGGCATAGGCGTCGACAAGCCGCAAGGTGCCGTTTTCCGCCTCGTAAGCCGAGCGCATCCGCCTTGCCGCCTCAGCGGGCTTCTTGGCGAGGTCGAGGATCAGGGCAGCGTGATAGTCGCGGAACAGGCTGAGCCGGCGATCCACCAGCTTCTCGGTGGTTTCGAGCGCCTTGTTGTATTCACCGGCGCCGGCAAAGGCCCAGGCGGTCAGCAGAATGGACGTGATCTCGCCCTGGCGGAAGCCGCCGCCCTTGGCGAGATAGGTGCGTGCCGCGCCGAACTGGCGGGTTTTGAGGGCGCGAACGCCAAGCGCCAGGTTGGCAAGACCGTTTTTCGGATCGGTGCGCAGAAGCCGTTCTGCCAGGCCCATCGCCTGGGGCATGTCGCCGTTGGCGAGCGAGGACACAAAGGCGCGCTCGATCAGGAGCGGATTGCGCGGGTCGCTGCGCAGGACTTCGCGGAAATACGTCGAGGCGGCCAGCGTGTCGCGCTGGGCGGAGGCCGATAGGGCCGCGAGATAATTGCCGGCGAGGCTGCCCCCGACCTCGAAAGGCGTCGCCACGGCGCGCGATTCGCGCGCGCTCGCAGGGGGACTCAGGCAGAGTAGGGCGAGACCGGCGGCGGCTGCGGTTCTGGCGGATATTCTCACGGCGGATTGGCTTTTAAACAGCACGCGCGTCTCTGTGGTTGAGGGTGGCGACAGGTCTTTCGGAAGCGCGAGTCTTTCGGGAGATCCTGCCGGTCTGCGGGAAACCAGCATTCAGCCGAGAATCCTCGCGGAACATGGCCTTTTTGAGCCTGATCGGCAAGTGGTGGCAGAATCAAACAATTGGCATCGCAAGGGTTGCGGCGAAGGCCCGGCCTGCTGCCAAAAGGCGATTTCCCTTTGCCTGAAAGCGCTCTAAAAGCCAGTTCCAGTCTGCTATTCCAGTTCGCTAACAGGTTCTTTTTGCCCCATGACCGAATCCGATTCGAAATCAGCCACCGTCAAGGCGCGCGTGCCGCGCGGCCTCGCCGATCGCGGCCCGGCGGAGATCGCCGCCACGAATCGCGTCATGGCTGCTATCCGCGAGACGTATGAACTCTACGGTTTCGAGGCCGTCGAAACGCCGTTCATCGAATACACCGAGGCCTTGGGCAAGTTCCTGCCTGACCTCGACCGGCCCAACGAGGGCGTCTTTTCGTTCCAGGACGATGACGACCAGTGGCTGAGCCTCCGTTACGACCTGACCGCGCCGCTGGCGCGCTATGAGGCCGAGCATTTTGACCAATTGCCGAAGCCCTATCGCAGCTATCGCGCCGGATTCGTGTTCCGCAATGAGAAGCCGGGGCCCGGACGGTTCCGCCAGTTCATGCAGTTCGACGCCGATACGGTTGGGTCCGCATCCGTCACCGCCGATGCCGAAATCTGCATGATGGCCGCCGATACCCTGGAAAAGCTCGGCATCAGGCGCGGCGACTATGTGATCAAGGTCAACAACCGCAAGGTGCTGGACGGTGTGCTCGAAGCGGCAGGCCTCGAAGGCGAAGGCAAGAACGCGCAAAAATTGATCGTGCTTCGAGCTATCGACAAGCTCGACCGGCTTGGCCCCAATGGGGTGCGCCTGCTGCTCGGCACCGGACGCAAGGATGAGTCTGGCGATTTCACCAAAGGAGCCGACCTCGCCAGTTCGGCCATCGACCGCATTCTTGATTTTACCGCCGCCAGGGTCGGCACCAATGCGGGCACGCTCGCCAAACTGCGCCAGACCGTCGGCTCGTCGGCGCGTGGCCTTGAAGGCGTCGCCGAACTTGAGGCGATGGCCAATCTGTTCGAAGCCGCCGGCTATGGCGACCGGATCGTCATCGATCCTGCCGTGGTGCGCGGCCTCGAATATTACACCGGCCCGGTTTACGAGGCCGAGCTGACATTCGAAGTGAAGGACGAACATGGCCGCCCGGTGCGCTTCGGCTCCGTCGGCGGCGGCGGCCGTTACGATGGCCTTGTGGCGCGCTTCCGCGGCGAGCCGGTGCCGGCGACGGGCTTCTCCATCGGCGTCTCCCGCCTGCTGGCGGCGCTCGGCGCCATCAAATCGCCGATCGTCACCAGCGAGACGACGCGCGGCCCCGTCGTCGTGCTCGTGCTCGATAAAGATCAGGCGGCGCGCTACCAGGGCTTCGTCACAAAGCTGCGCGCGGCAGGCATCCGCTCCGAGCTTTATCTCGGCTCATCGGGCATGAACGCGCAATTGAAATACGCCGACCGCCGCCGTTCCATCTGCGCGGTGATCCAGGGGTCGAACGAACGCGACAAGGGCGAAGTGACCATCCGCGATCTCGTGCTCGGCGCCGAGCTCGCGGCCTCCACCAAGGATCGCGCCGACTATCTGGAGCTGCGTCAGAAGGCGCAGTTCGCCGTCGCCGAAGACAAGCTCGTCGAAGCGGTGCAGGAGGTTCTGGCCCGGCACGCATAGGGCTGACAATCAAAGCAAATACCGGAGGAAATCATGAGCGAGAACAAGCCACAGCCGATCCGCCGCATCGTCACAGGGCATGACGACAAGGGATCGGCCAAGGTCATCATCGACGGGGCGGCGCAGAACGTGCGCGCCAGTTCGTCGCCCGGCCAGTTCTCGACCCTGATGTGGAGTTCCGACTCCATGCCCTGCGACATGCCTCTCGGCGAAAACGCCGAGGACATGGGCGCGCGCAAGCTCGGCACCTATCCGCCGGTCAACGGTACGCGCTTCATGATCGCCGAATATCCGCCCGGCAATCATCCCCATATGCATCGCACCGAGACGATCGACTATATCGTCGTCATCGATGGCGAGATCGACATGGAGATGGACGAAGGGCGCATGGTGACCCTGCGCCGCGGCGATGTGATGATCCAGCGCGGCACCAATCACTCCTGGATCAATCGCTCGAAAGAGGTGTGTCGCATGGCCTTCGTGCTGGTCGACGCCAAGCCGCTGGGTATCGGCAACCCTGTGCCGCGCGGTGGTGTCGTCGGCGACGAAACCAAGAATAAGAAGTCAGGTCACTGAATACGTAAGTCACTGGCGATGATGGGGACGAACTGGTTCACCGTGAAAGATGCGCAACTGGTCTAGACGCCTCCTGTCCCGCGCGACAATGCAGACTTTATCGACGCTTATTCCAGCGGCCATTCGATTTTGGTGAGGTCACGGGAACCATCGACGATACGCACCACCTGCACGCCGTCGTCGGTCAGTCGGTAAAGCGCAAGCCATCGTTCGATAATGAGCGCCCGCGCATCCTGCGCGATTCGGGGCGCGCGGGACCAAGTTGACGATGCTCTCTCAGAAGCTGACAGGCCTCCTCGATGCGATCATAGATCCGGTCGGCAACGGCTTCGGAATTCCGGGGCGCGATATAAAGCCAGATGCCTAACAGGTCTTCGCGCGCCTCGCGTGTAAAGCGTACCCTGCTCACACACTCACGCTTTCGACGCGGCGAGACGCGCGCGCGCTTCCTGTTTCAAGGTTTTGAAATCCACCTCGCCAACGTCGCCGCTGTCGATGCCTTCTTGCCACGCCGTGCGGAGGTACTGAAGCTTTTCAACTTCCTGCTGCTCGGTCTTTTCCATCAGGCGCAGTGCCTCGCGGACGACCTCGCTTGATGAGGTGTAGCGGCCGGTCATAACCTTAGCCTTGACAAAATTCGCCAGTTCTTCGGTCAGCGATACGTTCATGTTCATAGATGCCTCCATTCACGCCATTCTAGAATTAATGCCTAAGAATAGCAATATTAGGCATTGGCCGATTTGGAAAGCTTGCCTCCACGTGTGATAATATTTCGCAGAAATCCCGCTTGGGTGGCCGATTTTGGCACATCCCTATTCCTTTCCTTGGCGGCAGGGAATTTCAACGCTTTCGTGCGCTGAGCGCTTCCTTGATGATCTGGATCGTCTCGGGCTTCTGGTCGAGCGCGCCGCGCAGCACCTGCAGCACGTCGTCGCCGTAGAGCGGCTCGACCGGACGCTCCAGCTTTTCAGCGCGGGCGCGCAGGTCGCGATCCTCCAGCGCCTTGCGATAGGCATCACGCAGGGCATTGAGCTGCGGCGCCGCGATATGCGGCGGTCCTGCCGTCAGCCGCGCGATATCTCCCTGCGCCTGCACGAGTGCCGCCAGCTCCCTGCCGCGGGGATCCGTGACGAGCGTCGCCAGTTGCGGCGCATCCTTCGCGGTGCCGCCGATCTGCGCCACCATGCGGCCGAAACCGTTCTTGACGAATTGCTCGTAGGACGCGCGCGAGGCGATCGCGCCGGCGATTTCGCCACGGCGCATGGCGATCTGATCGTCCGTGCCGGTATAGCCCGTGCGGATGTTCACCGGCAGCTTCAGGGCCGTCGTCAGGATCACCGTCTCAAGGTAGGAGGCGCTGCCCATGCCAGCAGCGCCGAAACTCAGCGGCTGCGTCTGGTCGACGAGGTCCTTCCAGTTCATCACCTTTGACTGGCTGGCGACGACGATCACGCGCGGATCGGACGCCGCCTTGCCGATCCATGAAAACTGCAGCAGGTCGAACTTGACGTTCGGCTGCGCCGTCAACTGGCTGTACATCAGGCCGATGTTGAAGGTGCCGATGGTCAATCCGTCGGGCCGCGCCGCGTAGATCGCATTGGCGCCGATGAGATGCCCGCCGCCCGGCACGTTCTTCACGACGAAGGTCGAACCGGGCAGATATTTCTGCATGTATTCGGCGACCATGCGGCCATAAGAGTCGTAGCCGCCGCCGGGTGGCGTCGCGACGATATAGTTGACCGTCTTGCCCTTGTAGAAGTCCGCGCCATCCTGTGCGAAGGCAACGCCGCTCAGGAGCGTGGCGGCTGCGGCGCCGAATGAAAGGTGAAGCGCACACGCCCTCATCCGACCTCTGCTCCGCAGAGGCCACCTTCTCCCGTAAACGGGAGAAGGATTCAGCGCGGCCCTTCTCCCGCTGGCGGGAGAAGGTGGCCCTTGCGCAGCAAGGGTCGGATGAGGGTATGTGTGCATCGCGCTCAGGCGCGCAGCGCTGTGAGCATAGCCTCGATATAGTCCGCGCCGCTGGCGATCACGAGCATGCGCGTGTAGGGCCGCAGGTGCCTCATCGATTCGGCCATCGCCGCATCGCTGTCATCCTCGCCCGGCAGGACAAGCCCGACGAGGGACTTGTGATATAGCGCGCAGGCATCGGCGATGACGGATACTGCGCGGGCATCGGCGCCGGCTGTCGTGATGACGACGGCGAAGTCGCAGTGCTCGATTTCCGATACGAGATCCATCGTGCGGCCGGCGAGATCTTTCAGCCAGGCCTTCAGGCCGCTGCCACCCGGCGTTTCTTCCGTGGTGAAGGCGGGGGCGGTGAAAAAGGCCGCGCCGTTCCAGTCCTTCTTGGAAATTTCATCGACGATCTTCGCGCTTGCGGGATCGACCGCGATCACCTTCACCGCACGCTTTTTCGAGTTCGGATACTGGACGCGGTAGCTGGCCTCGCGGGCGGTCGTCATCCGGGCGGATTCGCTTTGCATAGCTGCCTCCAAAAGTGCGGCCCGCCGTTGGAACGGCGGGCCTTTTGCATTCAAGACGAAATCAGACCGAAGCCTGGCGAACGCCCTTGCGAGCGACGAGCGCTTCCTTGGCGCCGTCCTTGTACTGGACGTCGCGCGGCAGCAGCAGCGCAGCCTGGCGCACCTTGTGGTGCTCCGGGTTGACGCCCGGCGGGATCGTGCCTTTATCGGCCAGCGCGCGCGCCGCGCGCATCAGGCGATGACGCGCCATGATGATGCCGTTGTCGGTGCCGACAAGGTTCTCCTTGGTGCGATCGCAGATCGGCCCCATGCTTTCCTGCAGCGAAGCGTCCTGCATGCCGATGCCCTCGATGCCGCTGAAGGTCTTGCCGGCCTTCTGCGCCGCGCGGTCCATCAGGTAGTCATTGGTCTTGTTGGCAAGCGGAATATAGGTGCCGGGCACGTATTTGACGTGAATGCCCTTGCCGTCCTTCATCGCTGCGACTTCCTTATCGGTCAGCGCGCGGGTCGGATGATAGTCGTAGCTCCAGGCCCAGCAGCTTTCGTCGTCGATCGGCACCCAGAAGTGGCCGTGGATCGGATGATCGCCACGCGGCGGCACGCCGGTGTAGCAGGGCATGACCCAGGGGGTGATGCGCCAGTAGTACTGGTTGTCCTCGGCATTGCGGCGCACGCCGATCAGCAGGCCGCCGTCGTTTTCGACCACTTCGAAGACCGGCGACATGTCCTGCATGTTGTATTTGTTGCCGCCAGCGCCCTTGAACAGCGGATCGCTGGAAAGATCGCCGCGATGCAGGAAGGAGACGTGGCTGGAATCGATGCCGCCTTCCATCGCCTGCAGCCAGTTGCACTCCTGGATGCGCTTGGTCATGAACGTCTGGTTCAACGGCACCGTCGCGAATTCGAACTCCGGATGCGGCGGCTGCTTTTCCGGATCGCCCATGTAGGTCCACAACACGCCGCCCTGTTCGATCAGCGGATAGTTCTTCAGCTTGATCTTCTTGGCGTAGCCGGATTCGGCGGGCTCCGACGGCACATCGACGCACTGGCCGTTCACGTCGTATTTCCAGCCGTGATAGGGGCAGCGCAGGCCGCAATCCTCGTTGCGGCCGAACCACAGCGAGACGCCGCGATGGGCGCAGAATTCATCGATCAGGCCAAGCTTGCCTTCGCTGTCGCGGAAGGCCAGCAGGCGCTCGCCCAGAAGCTTGACGCGGACGGGCGGGCAATCGTTCTCAGGCAGCTCCTCGGCGAGGAGGGCGGGCATCCAGTAGCAGCGGAAAAGATTGCCCATGGGTGTGCCGGGATTGGTCTGGCACAGATAGTCATTCTGTTCTTTTTTCAGCATTTTCGCATCCTCCAGACTGGGCTCGGAAACTCTGATGGTTGCCCTTCCGGACCATCCTATCACGAGTTCCCAGGGTCGTTGACCGGCGTTCTGACGCCTGCTAGAACCCCTTGGTTCCTTTATGCGGAACGATGTTCCGCAAACTGTGGTGCGGTTCTACATCGCCGTGCCCGGCCCGTCAATTTAGAACTGGTCTATAGATAACTAGAAGTGGGAAAGTCCAAAACAATGGCAAGAATCGAATTGTGCAAGACCGCCGATGTGGATGAGGGAACGGCGATCCGCGTCGAAACCGGCGACCTGATTCTGGCGGTGTTCAACCTGAACGGCGCCTTCTACGTCACCGACGACACCTGCACCCATGGCCCCGGCTCGCTGTCCGAGGGCCCCATCATGGGCGACAATGTGGAGTGCGATTTCCACAACGGCGTCTTCAACATCAAGACGGGCGAAGTCGTCGAGCCGCCGTGCATGATTCCCGTGAAGACGTACCAGACGGTCGTCGACGGTGATGCGGTGTTCATCGAAGTCTAGGCAGGCGGGTCAGGCCAATGGCGCAGCGCACGAGGGTTCCCATCCTCATCCTCACTGGGTTTCTCGGCAGCGGTAAAACCAGCCTGCTTTCGAAATGGCTGCGCGCGCCTGAATTTGCCGGCGCCATGGTTGTCGTCAACGAGCTTGGCGAGGTCGGTCTTGATGACCGGCTGGTGCAGACCTCCAGCGACGCGCCGCTGCTGCTCGAGAACGGCTGCGCCTGCTGCGCCGCCAGCGAAGATCTGAACGCGACTCTGGAACGGCTGTTCTGGGAACGGCTGCACCGGACGATCCCGGCCTTCTCCTGGGTGCTGATCGAAACCACCGGCATCGCCGATCCCAAGCCGATCATCGCCTCGCTGCAGGCGCATGAATTGATCGCCGAGCGGTACGACATTGCCGGCGTCGTCACCACGTTCGACGCCCGCCGCGGTCCGGCGCAATTGCTCCGTCATCCCGAATGCGTCAGCCAGATCGTCTGCGCCAACGCCATCGTGCTGACCAAGACCGACATTGCCTCGGATGCTGAAATGCAAGCGGCCCGCGCCGCCATCCACGAACTGCGGCCGTCGGCGCGCATCATGCCGTCGGCGCAGGGCGATCTGCCTGCCGCAATGATCGTTGCGGCCGTGCGGGATGGTGAAACGGACGCGCATGTCTGCACTGATGCGTGTCATCATCACGATCATGCGCATCATCACGACCATCATGATCATGTCCACGCCCATCATTCGGACCATGTGACGAGCGCATTTGCACCACTGCCGGCGCCGATCGCATTCGAGGCTTTGGCTGCGGCGTTGCAGGCCACGCTCGCCGCTTATGCCTCTTCGATCCTGCGGGTGAAGGGCACCGCGCGCAGCGGGCGCGACGGTACAATCGAGGTTGTGCAGACCATGCCCGGAGAACCGATCGAACGTCAGGCGCTGGGAGCGGACATGTCGGACGACAAGATGCGCGTCGGCATGACCTTCATCGTACAGGATACGGCGGCGGAGGTCGTTGCCGGCGATTTTGCGGGCCGGCTCGGACTTTCAATGACCGCGCCGCAATCAATCGAGGCGAGGCCGCATGGTTGAAACCCGGTTGGAGACAAGCACGGCATCATTGGAGCCATCGAAGGCCCTGGCGGCGAAATCCGGCCGTCCCGGCCCGCAGCGTCTGTCATCCGTCGGCACCGCCGTACGATTGCTGAAGTGTTTTTCGGAAGGCGAGGCCGAACTCGGCGTCACCGCGCTGTCAAAGAAGCTCGGTGTCGCCAAAAGCACGGTCTATCGCCTGGCTTCGACCCTCGTCGCCGAGGGCATGCTGGAGCAGAACAAGGAAAACGAGAAATATCGTCTCGGCATCGCCCTGTTCGGGCTTGGCGCCCTGGTGCGCCAGCGCATGAACATCTCCAACGAAGCGCGGCCGCATATCTTTGCCCTGCGTGACGCCACCAACGAGACCGTCCATCTCGCCTTGCTTGATGGCGACGAAGTCATCTTCGTCTATGACCTTGAAAGCACGCAGGCCATTCGCATGCGGGCCAATCTGGGCGAGCGCAAGCCGGCGTTTTGCTCATCCGAGGGCAGGGCCATGCTGGCGTTTGAACAGCCGGCGGCGGTGGAGGCCATTCTCGGGCGCCCGCTGCAGCCCAGGACCCCGAAAACCGATACGAATCCAGAGCACTTGCGTCAGGCTCTGGCGCATATCCGCAAGACCGGTTATGCCCTCGAAGACGAACAGTGCGAGGTCGGCATGCGGTCCATCGCGGCGCCGGTTCGCAATGCCGAGGGGCGCGTCGTCGCCGCCATTGGCGTCGCCGGCCCCCAGCAGCGCATGAGCGACGCGATGCTGGAACGGTTTCTGCCGCTGCTCGTCGAGACGGCGACCACGATTTCCGCGCGGCTGGGACACAAGGCCCCCGCTATCTATTGAGCAAGAACAGGACATTGAGGAAATGGCGAAGATCACGATCCCCGCTGCAAATCTCGATTATGAATGCGAGAACGATACGATCGCCCGCGCGGCGGTGCGCCACGGTCTCGGCTTTCCTTACGAGTGCAATGTCGGATCTTGCGGCAATTGCCGGTTCGAACTCATCGAGGGCGAGGTCGAGCACCGGCGCGCCAACCCGCCGGGGCTGAACGAGCGCGACATCGCGCGCAATCGGTTTCTCGGCTGCCAGGCACAGCCGAAAGGCGATTGCGTCATCAAGGTCAGCCTGCGCGACAATTACAAAAGCAAGCATCTGCCGCGCAAGACCGAGGCTGTGCTGGCGGGCATTGACGACCTGACCCACGACATTCGCGAATTTCGCTTCAATCTCAAACAGTCCAACCTGTTCCTGCCTGGCCAGTATGCGCTGCTCTCGGTGCCCGGTGTCGATGGCGATCGCGCCTACTCGATGAGCAATGTCACCAATCTCGGTGATGAATGGCATTTCCAGATCAAGCGCGTGCCGGGCGGCGAGGCGACGACAAACCTGTTCGATACGCTGAAGATCGGCGACAGCGTCGGTCTCGACGGGCCCTACGGCATGGCCTATCTGCGTGAGGAATCGCCGCGCGACATCCTCTGCCTCGCCGGCGGGTCCGGCCTGTCGCCGATGATCTCCATTGCCCGCGGCGCTGCCGCAAGCCCGGCCTTGAAGGGCCGCAGGATCGAATTCGTCTACGGCGGGCGTTCGCCGCGCGACATCTGCGGCGAGGGCATCCTGCAATTGCTCGACGGCTATGGCGATCATATCCACTATCACCCGGCGATCTCCATGCCGGAAGGCGCCGAAGGCTGGACCGGTCATACCGGCTTCGTACACGACATTGCCGAAATGCTGTTCGGCGAGAAACTGTCGGAGTTCGAAGTCTATTTCGCCGGCCCCCCCGCAATGTCGCAAGCGGTGATGAAAATGCTGATCAAGGCAAAGGTACCGGTCGGACAACTGCATTTCGACCAGTTCTATTGATCGCAGCATCCAACACATAAGCGGCGCGCCGGCACCCTTCCAGGGGCGTTCGGCGTGCCGCGATCAGGCAGGAGGAAATCTGACATGTCGAAACTCAAACTCACGCTGGGCTGCTGGAACTACGACCGCACCCGCGCAATTCAAGATGGCTCCGTGCAGCCGGATGGCATCGATATCAACTATCTCGACATGCCCGTCGAAGAGACGTTCTTCCGCATGGCGCGCTATCGCGAATTCGACGTTTCGGAAATGTCGCTATCGTCCTATTCGGTGTCGCTGCATCGCGACCCGAAGCCCTTCATCGCCATTCCAGTGTTCCCGTCACGCTTCTTCCGCCATTCCTGCATTTTCGTGAATGCCAAATCCGGCATCAGGGAACCGAAGGACCTGATCGGCAAGAAAGTCGGCGTGCCGGAGTTCCAGATGACGGCGCCGGTCTGGATCCGTGGCATTCTCTCCGATCATTACGGCGTGCCGGTCGACAGCGTCACCTATCATACCGGCGGCGAGGAAGAGCCCGGCCGCTACGAGAAGATAAAGCTCAACCTGCCGGAGAACATCAAGGTTTCCCCGATCCCTGAGGATAGGACTCTGGCGCAGATGCTGCGCAGCGGCGAGATCGACGCGTTCCACACGGCGCGCAAGCCCTCGACCTATGACGGCGTCACTGTCAAGCGCCTGTTCGAGGACTATCGCCCCATCGAACTCGACTACTACCGCAAGACCAAGATTTTCCCGATCATGCACACCATCGCCATCCGCCGCGAGGTCTACGAGGCGAACCGCTGGATCGCGCAATCGCTGTTCAAGGCCTTCTGCGAGGCGCAGCGCCGCACCTATCAGGACTTGCAGGAGACGGCGGCCCTGAAGGCGATGGTGCCCTGGCTGTCGCATGACATCGAAGAAGCGCGCCGCGAGATGGGCGACGACTATTGGTCATACGGTTTCGAGAACAACCGCTCCGTGCTCGACACCTTCCTGCGCTATCACCACGAGTGCGGTCTCTCGCCGCGCCTCTTGAAGGCCGAGGAACTGTTCGCGCCGGAGACGCTGGAAGCGTTCAAGATCTGAGCATGACGCCCTCGTCCTTCGAGACGCGCCTTTCAGGCGCTCCTCAGGATGAGGGCTTCTTTGAGTATGCGGAAATTTGCAGGAGTATGCTGAAATTTGAAGAAGCCCTCATCCTGAGGAGCAGCGCATAGCGCTGCGTCTCGAAGGACGAGGGCGTCGGCTTCGACGTTTCAATGCTGATGAAACCCTTCACCATCCCCATGATCGTGCCCGTGGTCCGGCTGGATGCGCTCGGCCTCCGCATAGCCGTGCATCAGCGCTTCCATCACCTTGCGCAGCGGGTCTTCCTGCAGCGACAGATGTGCGGCCAGGAAGCCCGCCAGCCGCGCGAAGGCCAGCGGCTGCATCGAGAGCAGATCATAGCGCTTCTCCTCGTCGGCGCTTTCGGCGTCCCTGACGCTGCGCGCCAGCGCGTCGGTGAACAGCTTGTCGATCGCGGCGATGATGTCGTCATTGCCTGAGCCGCGCCGCTCCGCCTGCGCCAGCAGCGAACGGGCGTGGACGAGATAGCGGTCGTACAGCAATTCCTCGAGCCGGCTCGGGCCGCTGTCGTCGTCGTCGCCGCACATGATTCAATATCCTTCCGCGTTCTCCAACTGTTCGAACCAGTCGAACCCCATTGCCTTGATGATGCGGCTGGTGACGACGATCAGGCGCGCCTCGTTATCCGGGTCGGCGTTGAAATGCTTGTGGGCACAATAGGGCGGGATATAGACGAAATCGCCCTGCTGCCATTCGAACTTCTGCGGCTCTTCCGCCCATTCGAATTCCATCAGGTCATGGCAGTCGAATTTCACGTCCCAGTGCAGGTCATAGCCCTTGCCCTCGACCACGTAGAAGACTTCTTCCGACAGATGACGGTGCTTGCCCGAGGCTTTGCCCGGCGGCAGGAACTGCATGTAGATGTCGAGGCAGCACTCCTTCGTATCCATCTTCTCGTGGATGATATGCTTGATCAGCCCGTCCGGCGAGCGTTCGAACGGCATGTCGGCAGCCTTCACCACATTCATGCGGCCGGCATAGTCCTTGCGAAACTGCTCCGACGCCTTCACGGCCTCTTCGTAGAAATTGACATGCCTGGCGCCGGCATGGGCACGGTCTCGTTCGCGCGGGTCGATGATGGACATGGGCTTCCTTTCGAATCTGTCTCTGTCTCGATATGTTCAGGCGGGCAGCGGCGGCAAGGTCTCGAGCTCGCGTTGGTAGACCTCGTCCATATTGGGCCGAAGGCCGTGCCGGGCCAGCGCATCGGCGAACATCCGGCGCACGGCCGGTGTCTCGTCGGCATAGTCGATCTGATTGCCGCCGACTCTCCGGCTGATCCACGACATCGGCACGCCCTGCGAATTGCGCGGGCTGGAGTGTTTGAAGGCGAGATAGCGCGCCGGCGTCGGTCCGCCGTTGAAATGCTGATGAAACCAGGCATTGGGCGGCACGATCAACGTTCCGGGCTTCCAGTCGTAGCGCTTCGGCTCTTCGCCCTCCGGCCACATCAGCGAATAGCCTTCGCCCGACAGCACGATCACATGGGCACCGGGGCCGTGGGCATGGCCCTTTTTGTAGGTGCCGACCGGGAACTGCGAGATATGGCTCGCCATCGAGCCCTTCGCCATGTTGAAGCGGATATGGCCGCCGCCGGCACCGCGCTCCTTCGCGGCGATCAACGGCAGGCTCACAGCATCCGGCACGAAGTTCGTCGTCAGCAGAAAGCCCTTCTGCTCGCCTTTGGCGGTAAAATAATCCGGCTCGCCGGAAAACCGGCTCTTGAAATCGTAGGACGTGTTGAAGACGAAATCGACATCGTCATAGAGATTGAGCACCGAGGGACAGAAGGTGACGCCGACATAGCGCGCCGGATTTTGTCCCGAGCCGTTGAAATGCTGGTGCCGGCAGTTCAGCGGAACAGCGAAAATGGCGCCTTCCTTCCATTCGAAGGTGACGCGGGCGCCTGCGTCGTTCCACACTCTCGTCGAACCGCGACCGCCGAGGATAAGGATCATTTCCTCGAAGAGCTGCCGGCGCGGCGGCAGCTTCCCGCCTGGCGGAATCTCGCAGACATAGCAATCGTTGGACGTGCGCGAGGCGTCATGGTTGATGAAGACGCCCCTGGCGTCACGCTCGGCCCATGGTTTCAGCTCGACGGTGCGCAGATCGGGCACATATTGGGCACCGATGATATCGAGCCCCTGGGAGCGCACCCATCGGCCGTAGGGCGTGTCCTTCTCGGTCGCAAACTTGGCTGCGAGCTCTTCGGAGACGATTGCATCCTTTGCCATGCGAGGCGCCCTGAAATGGAGTGAGGCCGGCAACGCGCCCGATCTCCGCCCCGGTTGGGGCGGAGATCGCGTGCTTTCAGGCGGCCTTCGGCGGCAGGCTTTCGAGCTCGGTCTTGTAGGCGTCGTCCATTTTCGGCGTCAGGCCGTTCTTCGCGAGCTCCTTGGCGAAGATGTCGCGCACCAGCGGCGTCTCGTCGGCATAGTCGATCTGGTCTCCGCCGATGCGGCGGCTGATCCAGGCCTTGGGCACACCCTGGCCGTTGCGGATCGAGACGGTCTCGTGCTTGAAGGCGAGATAGCGCGCCGGCGTGTTGCCGGTGTTGAAGTGCTGGTGGAACCACATGTTCGGCGGCACGATCATGGTGCCGACTTCCCAGTCGTAGCGCCGCGGCTCTTCGCCTTCCGGCCACATCAGCGAATAGCCTTCACCCGAAAGGATGATCACGTGCGCGCCGGGGCCATGGCAATGGCCCTTTTTGTACGTGCCGATGGGGAATTGCGAAATATGGCTGTTCATCGAGCCTTTCGCCATGTTGAAGCGGATATGGCCGCCGCCGGCGCCGCGTTCCTTGGCCGAGATCAGCGGCAGGTTGACCGCGTCCGGCACGAAATTGGTCTCCAGCAGCAGGCCCTTCTGTTCGCCCTTGGCGCTGAAGTAATCCGGCTCGCCGGCGAAGCGGCTCTTGAAATCATGCGCGGTGTTGAAGATGAAGTCGATGTCTTCGTAAAGGTTGATGACCGGCGGCGCATTGGTGACGGCGACGAAGCGGGCGGCTTCCTGGCCGGAGCCGTTGAAGTGCTGATGCCAGGTGTTCAGCGGAATGGCGAACAGCGCGCCGGCCTTCCATTCGAAGGTGATCTTCTTGCCGGAATCGTCCCACACGCTGGTCGAGCCGCGGCCCTCGAGCACGAGGATCATCTCCTCGAAGAGCTGACGCTGCGGCTCCAGCTTCTTGCCCGGTGCGATCTCGCAGATGTAGCAGTCGTTCGAGGTGCGTGAGGCTTCGTGATTGATGTAGAGGCCCTTGCCGCCGCGCCGTGCCCAGGGCTTCAGTTCGGCCGTCCGCAGGTTGCGGATGTAATGCGCGCTGACGATGTCGAGGCCCTCGTCGCGTATCCACCGAAGATATGGTGTATCCTTCTCAGTGGCGAATTTCTTCGCCAGGTCATCCGAAACTACTGCGTCTTTCGCCATCAATTTACTCCTGGCTTTGTGGCGGGGTCTATGCCCCAATTGATCGTGGTCAGCCGGCGCGAGCGCCGCCGTCATCCGCGATCGCGATACATTTTTCAGGGTCTATGCGCACATGCAGCGCCGCGCCGTCGCTCGCCCGCAGCGAGGGGTGCGAGCGTGATTGCAGCATCGCCTGACCCACCTTCACCTGCACGTCGACGAAGTCGCCGAGAAAGACCGTCGTATCGGCGGTGCCGCCGAAGACATTCGAGGCGGCATCTGCCGTGAACGGCCGTTCCGACAATTCGACATCCTCGGGCCGGATCGAAATCGCCGCCTTGGAACCGGCGGAAAACGGCGCGTCGCTCTTCACCAGAATATCGCCGATGGCGGTGTGGATGCGCCAGCGCTGGGTGGAATCGTCGAGGCCCTGTACCTGGCCCTCGATGAAATTCGTCGTGCCGATAAAGTCGGCGACGAATTTCGTCTTCGGCCGGTCGTAGATGTCGCGTGGCGGCCCGATCTGGACGACGCGGCCTTCGTTCATCACCGCGATCTCATGCGACAGCGCCAGCGCCTCGCCCTGGTCATGGGTGACGTAGATGGTGGTGATGCCGTTGTCGCGCTGGATGCGCTTGAGCTCGAAGCGCATGCGGTCGCGCAGCTTGGCATCGAGGTTGGACAGCGGCTCGTCGAGCAGCAGCAGTTCCGGTTCCATCACCAGGGCGCGGGCCAGCGCCAGGCGCTGCTGCTGGCCGCCGGAGAGCTTGGTGGCGTCGCGGTCGGCAAGATGGTCAAGCGCCACCGCGCTCAGCACGCTCATCACCTTGTCACGGATCTGCTGTTTCGACGGCCGGTTCTTGCGCACCTCCAGCGGAAACGCCGCGTTGGCGAACACCGTCATATGCGGCCAGATGGCGTAGGACTGAAACACCATGCCGAAGTTGCGCTTGTTGGGCGGAACGAAGATGCCATCCTTGGAGGAATAGACGATGCGCCCGCTGACTTCGATCTCGCCCGAGGTCGGCCGTTCAAGTCCGGCGATCGAGCGCAGGGTCGTGGTCTTGCCACAGCCGGAAGGCCCCAGAAGCGTGAAGAACTTGCCCTTCGGCACTTCGAACGACACGTCCTGCGCCGCGCGGACGGGAGGACCCTTCTGGGTTTTGTATTCCGTGTTGAGCAGTCTGACGCTAAGCACAGCTTCCTCCTGATCTTGTATTTTTTATGCTCCCGGCTGGCCCATTAGGCAAGGTACGCCGGCAAGGCCTGCGGTGCGTCGCCGATCGTAGCGACATATCGTGAATCGACGCAAGTTTTGCCTGTTTTGCGTGCCTTTCAATGGCTCTTCTCGTCGTGGTCGTTGGCATGGCGGGGTTGGTGGCCATCTTCTTGGCCATGCGAATGTTCGTGCGAATGCACATGATGATGCGCGTGATCGTGATGATGACCGTGCGCGTGGCCATCCGAATGGCCATGGGTGTGACCATGAGAATGGTCGTGAGAATGGCCGTGGGAATGCGGATGGTCGTGCTCATGACCGTGATCGTGTTCGCGGTGATGCAGCACTTCCCGGGCGCGCGGGCCCCGCGGGTCCTCGCTGAACACCAGCGATTTGATCGTGACCGGCACGGTATAGGAGGGGATGCGCACCTTGCCGAGATCGATATAATCGAAATCCATCAGCATGACGCCATCGATGACCAGGATTTCGCTGTTCACCTTGCAGTCTTCCCGCAGCACAGCGCCTAAAGTCTGGGCAACGTCGCCGTCCAGCATCACATAGATCGGCAGGCTCCTGGCGATCTTGTCGGCAAGCCCTGCGGCGATGCCTTGTGCGAAGCCCAGGATGCGCTCATAGGCCGGAGCGCCGCTCCAGCGCAGCGCCAGCGCGATATCGGTCTCCGCATCTTCGAGTTCGAACGCCTTGCGATGGGAGGTGATGGCCTTCGCCAGGGCCTTGGCGTCGACAACGTCCTCTTCGCCGGCCTCGAAGGGCGGCTGCAGCACTTGCAGATTGCGCCGGGGCAGCAACATGCCAGGGTTGGAAATATAACTCGTGTTGCCGGAGAGCTGGACGCTGTACTCGGACGCGCCGAGCGCCGTGGCGCGGATGCACTCCCGCGCCGGCAGCATTGGCCAGGGAAACCGGCCGGCATCGACGTTCCGGCGGATCGCCGCGCCCAGCCGCTTGCCCATGTCGTTGAAGTCGCGCTGCTCGCGATCGTAGACATATTCGCCGACACCGCCGGAAAACATCATGCCTGCTACATCGCCGAAATCGGCAATCGGATCGGTGAGATAGAGATGTTCCACGTCGTGCGGCAGCGGCTTGGCGGTGAGCGCGGCCACCAGGGTTTCGGCCATCGCGTCGGCGACTTTATCAAGGTCCGCCGGATCGATCGTATCGCCGAGGTGCCAGTCGAAGCCGGCGCGCCGTGCGTGCGTGCGTCCCGCCGGGTCGAGACGGACGATTTTACCGTCCTCCGTCACCTGTAGGCGTCCGCCGATATGGACGGCGGCGGTTGCGATGACTTTGCCGCCTTCCAGCAGGCCGAGCTTGGTGGTCCCGCCGCCGATATCGACGTTGAGCACGCGCCGCCCCAGATCGAGCGAGGCCTGCGCCGCGCCTGAGCCATAGGCAGCCAGCATCGATTCCATGTGATGGCCGGCGGTGGCGCAGACGAACTCGCCGCCCTGTTCCGACAGCATCGCTGATATGGCCTGGGCGTTCTCCCGCCGCAGCGCTTCGCCGGTGAGGATGACGGCGCCGGTGTCGATGTCGCGTTTCTCGACACCCGCAGCGACATAGGCCTCGGCGATAATGTCCCGCAATTTTGCATCGTCGATGCGGGTTTCGCTGGCGTAGGGGGTGAGGGAAACGGGCGACAGATAGATCGTGTCGCGGGAGATGACGTAATAGCGGCTGGTCAGGTCCTCGGCCAGGCGGCGCAGATGGATCTTCGAGAAAATGACCTGCGTTCCCGAAGAACCGATGTCGATGCCGACGCTGGTCAGCGTCACATTATCCTGAATCCACAACGGGTTTTCCTCGAGCGGTCCATCCGGCTCGAAATCGTCGTGGTCGTGATCGGCCTCTCCATCGTGCTCGTGATAGAGATACTGGCCCATCGCGTGTTCGGCCATGCTGTGGGAGCCATCAGGCTTCCTGTCATCTTCGCTTGCCATTTGATCCCGATCGTTATGGACCCGGTTGGTCGATCCGGCTCGCAGCTTTGCGCATCGCAGAGCCGGCGGCGGAAAATCCCTATGTGGCTCCGTCGCGCAGGCCCGTCTCTCTGTCAACCGCTTAGTCGCCGCAGGCGCTGGCACATGCGCTATCCTGCACTTTTCTGCCGGTCTGCGCCCTCGTGTTGACACGGCGGGGACTTATGTCCGAATACCAGCGGGACAGTGACGCCGCGCCGGATGGCCGCGCCCGTGAAACCCTGCAT
>Ga0182744_1000905_pt1 | contig 26919 bp, 28 predicted proteins | sample eDN3rd30CKraftMG_FD_128525 | JGI IMG/M metagenome (GOLD analysis project Ga0182744, IMG submission 128525) | Enriched Miracle-Growth compost microbial communities from Emeryville, California, USA - eDNA 3rd pass 30_C Kraft MG (version 2) (version 2) ... | reverse complement strand
CACCCGCGCTTGACGGCACGGAATACCTCTCGCGGAGAGATGGCAGAGTGGTCGAATGCACCGCACTCGAAATGCGGCATAGGGGCAACTCTATCGGGGGTTCGAATCCCTCTCTCTCCGCCACTTCCGCACCAGAGCTGCGGAAACGCTGAAGAAGCCGGATATCAAGGACTTTGAAACGCCTCTCTGGTACAAAGAGGTTGTACAAATGGTCCTGGCTATGTCTCGCCCCTGGAAGCACCCGAAGACTGGCGTATACTATTTCCGCAAAGGCGTGCCCGAACACCTGCGTACCCTCGTTGGGAAGTGGGAGGTCAAGATCTCGCTGGGCACCAAAGTGGCAGATGAGGCACGCGAGCTTCACTCTACCGTCGCCGCCCAGGTAGCCCAGGATTGGCTGCATCTTCAGTCGACAGACGCCTCATCCTCCGTGCCCTCCCGGAACGAACGCATTCTCACGGACCAGGAGATCGTCGGATTGTCTGGCGACCTCTACCGTGAGGTGATGAACCGGCATGGGGAGAACCCGGGGCTCGCTCATGTCTGGGAACAGAAGCTGCGCAAGCTGCAACTTGCACTGCCGGCGCGGTTGCGCAGTGTGGACTTTGTTGCTCCCCTGAAGGCGAGCTGGTCCACCGGGCCTGCGTTGATGGCGGGCCGCATCCTTGGTGAGGACGTTCGAGACTTCATGGATCGTCACGCCATCAACCTTGAATGGAGATGCCGGAACAAGTTCTACCTGGCGGCAGCCATGGCCCTGGCCCAAGCTTACCGAGAGCTCATCAAAAGGGCAGAAGGAGATTTCCGGCCGGATCCAGATGCTGCCCGCTTTCCTGCCTCTCCTTTGGTGGTGCCGCAGCCTTGCGACTGGCAATCACTCTACGAGGAATATCGGCAGAGCGTTGAGCCCGCCGCGGCGACGGTGAAGCGTCAGCTCGGGGTTCTCAAAAAGTTCTTCGGATTTCTGGGGCACGTGGATCCGCGCCGTGTCTCGGAGGAAGATGTGCGGCGTTGGCTGAAGCACCGCCTGACCGAAGGGAACGTAGCGCCGCAGACCGTCAGGGACGCGGATCTTGCGCACCCGAAAACCCTCTATATCTGGGCTTTGAGCGAGAAAAAGCTTCACCACAATCCCTTCCGCGATATCAAGGTCCGGGTGCCGAAACAGGTGAAGCTGCGCGACCGCGAATATACCCATGACGAAGCAGAGCGCGTACTGGAAGCCAGCCTGCTACCGCCCTCTGCGCGGATGACTGAGGAGGGCGCTGCAGCCCGCCGCTGGATCCCCTGGCTATGTGCCTATTCGGGAGCGAGGGTGAATGAACTCACCCAGCTTCGGGCCTCCGACATCTTCCTGGAGAAGGTGCCCGACGGCAGAATGGTCTGGGTCATGAACATCACTCCCGAAGCCGGCACGACGAAGAACAGGGCGGCTCGGAAGGTGTCCCTCCATCTCGATCTGATCGATCAGGGCTTCATTCGCTATGTTGAACGTCGAAAGGGAAGACATCTGTTCTACCTGCCCGAGCGTAGAAGGGGTGGGTCAGATGCCAATCCACAGAACAAGAAAGTCGGTGAGCGTCTCGCTGCCTGGGTGCGTAGTGACGTAGGCATCACTGATCCTGGCATCGACCCCAATCATGCTTGGCGGCATTTGTTCAGGTCATGGCTTCTTGCTGGCAAGGTTCCGGGGCAAGTCATCGATCGAATTGACGGTCACGCACCGCGCACGGTTGGCGAGAGTTATGGCAGTGCATGGCCAGCCGTCATGCTGGACGCCGTTATGGCGATCCCACCGTACTTGACCAAAAGGATGGATATCCGTTCAGGCGGGACGGCTCAGGATATTTAGCGCTCTCATTCCAGCGCCCCCCCGCCGAGCATTGGGCCACCAGCCGGGGCTTCCACTTCGAACAGGGCCTGCTCTGCCCTGTAAGTTGCGTGTTGGTCCCGGTAGATGCCGGTGATCACCAACCCCTCCTAGATCACTCCGCTAAGCGGGCGGCGCGGCACCGGTAGGGCTGTGCCAGTTCGAGTGGACGGAGGCTCTCTTCAGGTGCAGGACATCTATTCCGCTTGCTCAGCGCACCGGAGTGATACTCTCGTCCGCTTTGCGCCCTTCTCGGTCGTTGGAAGGTTGCCTTGGAGCTCCCGAAAGCCGCCGAATCCCGTACCCTCGGGAGAAGACAAGAACACGGAAGATCAATTGAGGTCCCATGAGTGCTCGCCTGACAACAGCTATCAGGATCGGTGAGGCTGCAAGGGCCATTTTTCGAAAGACTCGCAGTTTCCCCTTGCTAGAAGACTCAGACCTATTTTCAGGCTGCGGCCATTGCCAGTTCGATGCGATGGGCCGGCGCGGATATCGATGTGATCGTTAACGTCCTTCGCCGTCTTGGACTGGCGGGAAAAGGTTCCGAGAGCGCTGTCTGCCGGGTAGGGAGATGTGCTGATGGGTATTCTGTAGCCCGGCCAATCCCACAAAACCCTTCATTCCGGTAAATGAGCTGGGAGCAACAGCGAAAGGTTCGCGCCTTCGCCATCGTCAGTCATTTTGAAACTGCCGTACCCACCGAGGTCGCGGGCGCGGCGCTGCATATTGCCAAGCCCGTTTCCGGTGCCTGCGTGACACGGGCCCGTCACGTCATTGAACACCTCCAGTACGGCTCTTTGGTCCTGCGTCGCTCCGCCTTCGATCGCTATGCGGCGGGCCGGGCCATGCCTGATGGCGTTGGTGACGGCTTCCTGGAGGATGCGCAGCACGGATAGTGCGTTTCGGGGCGTGACGCCCGCTACATGGGGAAGGTTTTCGGTGGACCAGTGGAATACAATGCCCAGCCGCCGAAGTTGCGGTTCGAGCCGTTCACGAAATGCGGCGAGGGCGGCGCGCAGGTCGCCGTCGCCAAGATCGAGCGAGTGGACCACCAGCCGCAGATCGTCCAGTGCCGCCCTCGCGGCACTTTCGATCTCCTCTCCTCCCCGTCCGTCGCGCTCGGCCAGCGCGATGATGGTGGCCAGATGCCCGCCCATCCCGTCATGGAGGTCCTGCATGAGACGTTGGCGCTCATGCTCGCGCACAAGCTGGGTGGCCTGCGCCCTTTCCTTTTCATGCAGCAGGTTGAGCTCCGCTTCCTGTGCCGCGAGCCGCTGCCGCAATGTTTCGTTGGCATTGTCCAGCCCGTTCAGGCTGCGGGCCAACCGGCTCATCAGGATGAGCATGATCGCCAGCAGCATCAAGGTTCGCACATATGCAGCCAACAGGAACGGATCGTCATATAGCCCGGTTACCACCAGGATGTCGTGTAGCCCGAACCAGACCGTCAGCGCGCTGGGCACTGCTAGAAGCGCGGCATCCCAATTTCGCGACCTGACGAATTCATGGATCAGCAGTCCGGCGGCCGCCAGGTACGCGGCCAAGCCGATGGCGGCACTGATCAGTCCGACCACGGGAAACGGGACCAGGCTGGTCTGCCCAAGCAGAAAAAGCACCGCCGGCACGACCACGATGGCCGGCAGCAGCGGCCGCGGGCGCCGCCGCCCGGCAATCGCCAGGGCCGTGCCCAGCGCCATGAGCCCCACAGCCGAGATGGCCGCCGTCGACTGGAATTGCTCCCGCGCCCCGAAGGGGACGAGCGGCGATTGGGTGAGAACGACAAGCAGGCTGGTGATCGAGATCACACCGAGCCAGCGAAAAACCGTATCGTGCCTGCGCACCGTCCAGATGGTAGCGATGCCGATCGTCAGGACGATGTGCAGCGTGAATGTCATGGCGCGAACCTGCTCGATCAGGAAATTCGAGAGCCTATAGGTCGGCATCACCGCATCGGCCGTGCCCACGCTGACCTGCGAGAGCCGCGCCGGCAGCCATCCGACCTCTCGGGTTTGCCGCAGAACGATCTCGTTCTCACCGGCCCCGACCACCCCATCGGGAATCCGCGCAAGGAACGAATATCCGCTCGCGGGGACGGACCAGGCGGTATCGAGCGCCGACATCGCCCTTTGCCCGTTCACCCAGGCTGCTATTGAGTGACGGGCGGCGGGGATGAAGACGAACAGTGCCTCGTCGGAGGTCTCGACAACCTCAAAGGAGAGGCGATAGATCCCGGTCGTCAGATCGTAGAGCGCTTCCGGCTTCCAATTGTGCGGCAGGGCCACCGCCGCCCCGGCATTTTCTTCTTTGAGACTGAACTGCGCTTCCGTGATGGTCAGTACGCCTTCGGGCGGCGAGACGTCGATGAGATTGGGCAGCATACCGATAGCGACGATGATGGCGATCAGGAAAAGCCACGCTTTTACCCGCTCGGGTGACCCCATCTCCGTCACAGTTGGATGAGCCCCAGCCTTGCCGCTTCAAAGACCGCCTCGGACCGGTTCGACGCCTGCAGTTTGCGATAGATGTTGCGGATATGGACCGGGACGGTCTGTCGGGAAATTCCCAGCTTGTCGGCCAGTTCACCATAGGTGAAGCCCTTGGCGATACCCCACAGGATATCCATCTCGCGCTCGGTGAGGGAGGGTCTCTCCGACTCCTCTGCGCCCGAGACATGAACCCGCTCGGACAGGCGGCGAACCAGGACCCGCGCGATGCGTGAGGAAATCGGCGAGCGGCCTGCGATAACGTCCCTGATAGCTTCGATCAAATCCATCGAATCGGCATCCTTGAGCAAATAGCCTGATGCCCCGGCCTCAATCGCTTCGAGCACTGACCGTTCGTCCGCCAAGACGGAAATGACCATCGCCTCGGCCTTGGGCTGCTGTTTGGCCAGCAGCCGTATCGCGTCGATGCCGCTGCCATCAGGCAGCCTGAGGTCGGTGATCAGAAGGTCAATCTCATGGGTTCCGATCGCCGCAAGGGTTTCCGTGAGATTGGCGCAAGCCGCGCAAAGCTCCGCCTCGGCCCAGCCGCCAACGATCCGCGCCAGGCGCTCGCGTATGGGGCCATCGTCTTCGGTCAGCACTATTTTGAGCGGGCGCGTCACCATCGGAATTCTCTCTTAGTCCGGCCGCGCCCTGCCAGGCAAGCACGGCAGATCACTTCGCTCCGGCCATACCATGTTCATGGTATTCAGCAGGGACCCTGCACGCACTTAGGGTCCGCCCACCACGAGCACAGGGGGACCATATGGACGGCACGGGGGCGCTTGGGAAATTGACTGGTGCGCAGAAGCAGGCGTTGTTCGCCCATGCGCACAGGCGTTCCATGGCACGGGGCGAGGTGCTGTTTCGGGCCGGCGAGCCCGGCGACATGCTTTGTGTGGTGACGCGCGGCGTCTTGGCCTGCTCGGCCAATGGTGATCCGACCGTGTACCGGGAAGCCAAGACCGGCCACATGGTCGGCGAACTCGCTTTCTTCTGCGGCGGCGATCAGCGCGAGACGGTCGCCGCCCAGCGCGATTGCGAGGTCCTGGTAATCTCGCGCCCGGCATACCAGCAAGCGCTTGAGGCCGATCCCAGCATCGCCGCGGCGTTTCTCAGCTTGGTCGCCGAACGGCTTCACACCAACGATGCGCGCCACGAGCGCCGGCCCGGCGGCCCGCGGCGTGCCATCAGCTTCGTGTGTGGAGGACACGAGCTGGTGCCGCCTGCCTTCTTTGATCGCCTGCGCACCCGGCTACAGCGCGAGGGGTACACGACGCTCGATCACGCAACAATCTCGGACAGGTTCGGCCGACGCGCAATCGACGATCCCCCCGTCGCCGCGTGGCTTGACCGGATCGAGGACGATTCCTCGCCCGTATTCTATTTCGCCGACGAGACGCTGACCGACTGGACGGACCTTTGCATCCGCCAGGCTGACGAAGTGGTCCTCGTCACCAGCGGTGATGCGCCCAGAACCGAACTGACAGCCGTCGAAAAACTGGTGGAAAAGCTCCATCCGCAATCGGCCTGCCGTCTGGTCCGCCTGCACGACCGCCGCGCCGGCGTTGTCGATGGCACGGCCTCCTGGCTCGCGCGCACGCCCGTCTTCCTCCATCACCATGTATCGCTCGAGGACAACGCCGATATCGATGCGCTCATCCGCTTTCTGACCGGCCGCGCCGTGGGGTTCGTCGCCGGCGGCGGCGGGGGCTATGGGCCGGCCCATGTCGGCATCTACCGCGCCTTCCGCGAGCAGGGCGGCACCTTCGATATCTTCATGGGCACTAGTGTGGGCGCTGCGATGCTCGCCGGTTTTGCCTTCCTTGGCGAGCACGACACCCTCACCTCGGGCACGCACGACATTTTCGTGAAGAGCCGCAGCTTCAAGCGCCCAACCTGGCCGCGCTATGCGCTGTTGGACCACAAGGCATTCGACGACGCGCTGGCGCGTGCCTATGGACCAGAAACGCGTGTCGAGGACTGCTGGAAGCCGTTCTTCGCGATCGCCACAAATCTCTCTGACAAGCGCATGGAGGTGATCCGGTCGGGCCTCCTCTGGCAGGCGGTCCGCGCCTCAAGCGCCATCCCCTGCCTGCTGCCGCCCTTTTATACCGACGACGGCAAAATGCTGGTGGATGGTGGCGTGATGGATGACGCTCCGCTTGCTCCCATGCACCAGATCAAGACCGGCCCGAACCTCGTCGTGCATTTTGGCCGCACGGGCGGGCAGCGTTTCAACGTCTCCTATGCGAGCCTGCCGGGGCGGAGCAAGCTGCTCGCGACGCTTCTCAACCCGCGCGGACGGCTGCCCCGCGCGCCGCGCGTCTTAAATGTCCTGTTCCGTACCATGTTGGCCCATCAGCGCTACGAATTGCCCGCAACCGAGCACGATCTTCTTCTCACCCCACCAGCCTTCCCCGGCGCCAGCATGATGAGCTTCGACCATCATATGGACGTGTTCAACGCCGCCCACCTTTGGGCTCGGAAGGAGATCAAGGCGCGGATGGACGCCGACGACGTGGCTATACAGGCCATCCTCCGGCGCAATCCCGCTACGCAGGAAGTTAAAGCCAAGTCCGATATGCAGGCGGTGGCATAATCTCACCGGAATCCTTCCGGGGCGCTACTCGGCGGCAGAAGCCGGTCCGTCATGTCCTGGCACGTGCGCGCCGCGAAACGGCGCAGGGGTTACAAGGCGTCTCCAGGTCGCCGAAGTCGGCCACGGCTTGCTTAATGACAGGGCGCTGAGCTGCTGCTGCTGCGCATTGGAAGCAGCTTCGTTGACCGACCGCTTTAGGGGACGAATCCTGAACGGCAGGTTGTCGAGCGTTGCCCGCCAGAACCAGACAGACAGCTTCCGGCCCCGTGCTGAACACCCCGCCACATTCGTTCCCTTTCAGGCCATTCTGGCCACAGGAGAACAACAATGGGTGTTTCACCATACGACGCGGTCGCCAGAGGGCAGCCCGCCTGGAACGCTGGCCGGCAGGTTGGCGCCAAACGAGCACTGAAGGTTCGGCAGATCTGGGCGATCCGCTTCTTCTTGGATCGTGAGGGGCGCACGCGGGATCGAGCGCTGTTCGACCTGGCGATCGACAGCAAGCTGCGAGGCTGCGACCTCGTGAAGATCAAGATCGGCACCTTGGTTGCAGGTCCACAGATTAGGGCTCGCTCCATGGTGATCCAGCAGAAGACGGGCCGGCCCGTCCAATTCGAGATCACGGCAGATGCAAGGGCAAGCCTTCTCGCCTGGCTCGAGCGGCGAGGAGGGTCCGTAGACGACTTCGCCTTCCCCAGTCGGATCAATGCAGCAGGTCATCTGAGCACCAGGCAGTATGCGCGCTTAGTGGATGAGTGGGTGTCGGCCATAGGCCTGCGCAGCGAGGAATACGGAACGCACTCGCTCAGGCGTACAAAGGCCTCGATCATCTACAAGACTACGGGAAACCTTCGAGCGGTGCAGATCCTGCTCGGCCACAGCAAGATCGAGAACACCGTCCGCTACCTCGGGGTCGACGTCGAAGATGCCCTCGAGCTCGCCGAAGCCACAGAGGTCTGAGAGGCCGCGGCCCCGCCGCATCGGCGAGGTCGCTCAATATGTCCGTGTCGGGGTGGAAAGGAGACAGGCAGGTTTTGGCTCGACCTGTCGGAAAAGCAGACACTTGGCGACTTGCGTATTGCGGGCCGTAAGCGGTCAGGCACCAAAATAACAGAAGAGAACAATAGCGGCCAGTCGGCAGGCCGAATACGGTGCTACCGGGCCACTTATGACGGGCTGGTTCCCGGTTTGAGTTCTGGTGGGTCCCATCTGGACTGATCCCCGTTAGATGGCCACGCATGCCCAAATTCTCTGCCCGCCGCTGAAAGGCGAAAAGCATCCCAGGACTTAAACTTTCGGCTCGTTCAGCACGAATGGGACGACCCATACGCGCAGCCGCATGGCAAATTGTCAGCGTCACTCCGGGACTAAGGGCTCCGACGTGATTAGGCTGGAGCGCAGTAAATCCCATACAGAGTCGTCAGAACTTGACGGACTTCGTCTGACTCTAGGGAATATTTGATCTGTTGCCCATCGCGGCGTGTCTTTACGAAGCCCCAGGCTCGAAGCTTGGAAAGGTGCTGGGAGAGTGGCGACTGCCCAAGGTTCACGCGTTCAGCCAGTTCGCCGACATTGAGTTCCTGGTCGATCAGATTGCACAGGATCAGCAGTCGCTTTGGATTTGCCATGGCGGTGAGTAGCTGAGATGCCTTGTCGGCATTCTGCTCCATTTTTTCCAAATCCATCTTGATCATATTAGAACCTGCGTATATATGAACTTGCGAATAAGTTGCTTATCGCGCTTCCCAAGGCGGTTTTCAAGGCACTTCTTGAAGAATCGTCGAAGTACGGCAGCAGCTCGCTCTCGAACCATTCAGCCTTGCTGCTCACAAACGCAAAGTTCCGTATTGATGACTGAATTCACACCAATTCCCGCGCTTATCGGAGGCAGCCTGATTGGCCTTTCTGCTGTCCTGCTGATGGCGTTCCACGGCCGCATCGCCGGTATGACCGGCATCCTGACCGGTGTTCTTCCACCCGCAGCCAAAGACTGGGGCTGGCGCGCCGCCTTCCTGCTCGGTGCCATTGTCGCGCCGATCCTTGTTCCGATCCTGTCGGGCTATGAAGTGCCATTCGCCTCTCCCGTTCCGGTCATCTGGGTAATGGTTGGTGGCCTGCTCGCCGGTATCGGGGTGTTCTTCGCCTCCGGCTGCACCTCCGGTCATGGCGTGTGCGGCATTGCACGTCTCTCCGGGCGGTCGATTTCCGCTACGGCGACTTTCATGGTTGCCGCCGTCGCCACCGTCTTTGTCATTCGTCACGTCCTGGGGGGCTTCTGATGCAGCGTATCGTTCTTGCCGGTCTCTTCGGCCTCATCTTCGGCACCGGTATCGCTATTTCCGGCATGATCAATCCAGCCAAGGTGCTGAATTTCTTCGACATTGCCGGCAACTGGGATCCGTCCCTGCTTCTGGTCATGGGCTCGGCCCTGACCGTGGCCGCAATCGGTTTCCGCTTCGTCCTGCGTCGCGAGCAGCCTTTGCTCGACCAGCAATTCCACTTGCCGACCAAGCGCAAGCTTGACGTTCCGCTGATCGGGGGCTCGGCCGTGTTCGGTATTGGCTGGGGCATTGCCGGCTTCTGCCCCGGCGGCGCCATTCCGGCCCTCGGCCTTGGAGATGTCTCGGCCTGGGCCTTCGTGGCCGCCATGATCGCTGGAATCCTGACCGCTCGCACTTTGCGCCGTTTCGCCCAGCAGCGCGTTACCCAAACAGCCTGACCCTCAAGAAGGAGTTTTGAAAATGACGACCATCCCCTTCACCCCCGACATGACCCTTCGCCCGGAAGTAACCGCGTTCTTCGACGCGCCGACCAACACGATCTCTTATGTCGTCAAGGACCCGGCTTCGCAGTCCTGCGCCGTCATCGACTCGGTCATGGATATCGACTATGCCGCCGGCCGCATCACCTATGATGGCGCCGACAAGATCATCGCCTTCATTAGAGACAATGGTCTCAAGCTGGAATGGCTGATCGAGACCCATGTCCATGCCGACCACCTCTCCGCCGCGCCCTATATCCAGTCCAAGCTGGGCGGCAAGCTCGGCATCGGCGAGAACATCGTCACGGTGCAGGAGACCTTCGGCAAGATTTTCAACGAAGGCACCGAGTTCCAGCGCGATGGCAGCCAGTTCGACCGCCTGTTCAAGGACGGCGACAGCTACCAGATCGGCGGCATGACGGCCCATGTGATGCACACGCCCGGCCATACCCCGGCCTGCATGACGCACACGATCGGCGACGCATCCTTCGTCGGCGACACCCTGTTCATGCCCGATGGTGGCTCGGCGCGTGCCGACTTCCCCGGCGGCGATGCGCGCACGCTTTATCGCTCGATCCAGCGCGTTCTGGCGCTGCCGCGCGAAATGCGTCTCTTCATGTGCCACGATTATGGCCCCAATGGTCGAGACATCCAGTGGGAGACCACTGTTGGTGATGAGATCGACCACAATATCCATGTGGGCAAGGGCACGGACGAAGACACATTCGTCCAGATGCGTGAAGCCCGTGATGCCACTCTCGCCATGCCCAAGCTGATCATCCCGTCGCTGCAAGTGAACATGCGGGCTGGCCAGCTTCCGCCCAAGGACGAGGACGGCAAGACCTTCCTCAAGGTCCCCCTCAACGGGCTGTGATGCCCCTTCACAGCGCCGGCCCCTCGCCCTCGAATGGCGAGGGGAACAATTTCACCTTGATCAGGAATTACGAGATGAATATCCGCCAGCTTAGCCCCGACTTCTCAACCTCCGGCCAGATCACGCCCGAACAGGTTACCGAGCTCGCTGCAATGGGCTTCAAGTCCATCGTCTGCGCTCGTCCAGACAACGAGGATCCCGGCCAGCCCGACTTTGTTGAGATCGAAGCTGCTGCAAAGGCGGCGGGTCTTGCGATCACCCATATCCCGGTTTCCGGCATGCTGGGCGAAGGCCAGATCATCCGCTTTCACCAGGCCTGGGAAGACATGCCCAAGCCCATGTTTGGCTATTGCCGCTCCGGCGGTCGTGCCGGCAGCCTCTACGCCACACTCGACAAGTAAGCGCACCGGCCTTCGGGCCGGTTTCTTCCTCCCGGAGCCTTTGCCGTGCGTATAAAATCCTACTTCCCCATTCTGGACTGGGGCAGCCGCTATAACCGCCAGACCTTGACCAGTGACCTTGTGGCCGCGGTGATCGTGACCATCATGCTGATCCCGCAGTCGCTGGCTTACGCCCTGCTGGCAGGGCTGCCTCCGGAAGTGGGTCTATACGCCTCGATCCTGCCGCTCGTTGCCTATGCGATTTTCGGCACCTCGTCTGCCCTTGCGGTCGGGCCGGTTGCCGTCGTCTCGCTGATGACGGCAAGTGCCGTGGGCAAACTGGCCATGGAAGGCACTGCCGACTATGCCAGCGCCGCCATCATCCTGGCCCTGATCTCGGGCGCCATGCTGACGCTTATGGGCCTGCTACGGCTCGGCTTTCTGGCCAATTTCCTGTCGCACCCGGTGATCTCCGGCTTCATTACAGCCTCTGGTCTCATCATTGCCACCAGCCAGTTGGGCGGCCTCCTGGGCATTAGCACCGAAGGCCATGCTCTTCCGGGCCTGTTGTCCTCGATCTGGACAAATCTGAGCTCGATCAACATCTATACGCTCATGATCGGCGGGCTGGCGCTGGGCCTCCTGCTGTGGATTCGCCTCGACCTCAAGAACTGGCTCGCCCGCTTTGGCGTGCCCAAGAACGTCGCCACGATCATCGTGCGGGCCGGTCCGGTACTCGTCGTCTTCCTCACCATGGTGCTGTCGGTGATCTTCGATCTGGGTAGCAAGGGGGTCGCTCTGGTGGGTGACGTGCCCCAGGGCCTGCCCATGCTGTCGCTGCCGAGCTTCAATCTCGACACCGTCCAGCAATTGCTGGTGCCGGCGCTGATCATCTCGATCGTGGGCTTTGTTGAGTCTATCTCGGTCGCTCAGACCCTGGCGGCCAAGCGTCGCGAGCGTATTGAGCCCAATCAGGAACTGATCGGCCTCGGCATGTCTAATATCGCGGCCGGCATTGGCGGCGGTTATCCGGTCACCGGCGGCTTTGCCCGCTCCGTGGTCAATTTCGATGCCGGCGCTGCCACCCCCGCGGCAGGCGCCTTCACCGCCATCGGGATTGCCGGCGCAACGCTGTTGCTGACGCCCTTCCTCGCCGTCCTGCCCAAGGCGACGCTGGCTGCAACCATCGTGCTCGCCGTTCTGACCCTTGTCGATTTCTCGGTGCTCAAGCGCGCCTGGGCCTATTCCAAGGCGGATTTTGCCGCCGTAGCCATCACGCTGGTCGGTACATTGCTGTTCGGTGTCGAAGTCGGGATTGCGCTTGGCGTTGCCGCTTCAATCCTGATTTTCCTCTATCGCTCGTCCAAGCCACATGCGGCCGTGGTCGGTCAGGTGCCGGGGACCGAGCACTTCCGCAATATCAAGCGCCACACGGTAGAGGTCGTTCCCGACATCCTCTCCATCCGTATCGACGAAAGCCTCTACTTCGCCAATGCGCGCTATCTCGAAGACCTCGTCACGGGCCTCGCCACGGAAAACCCCGGTCTCAAGGACGTCATCCTGATGTGCTCGGCGGTGAACTTTATCGACATGTCGGCACTCGAAAGCCTCGAAGCGGTCGAACATCGCCTCAAGGACCTCGGCATTCGCCTGCACCTCTCCGAGGTCAAGGGACCGGTGATGGACAAGCTGGCTGGTACAGACTTCCTTGAACACCTCTCCGGGGAGGTCCATCTCAGCCAACACGGCGCCATTCGTTCGATCCTGGCCCAACGAGACCCCGCCCCCTCCGGGAGCGAAGACGGACAGGATCGGGTGCTGGAAATAACGACACGGCAATAGGAGAACCGGACGATGGCCCACGTAGTCTGCACCAAATGCAACGCAACCAACCGCCTCGCTGAGGGGCAGGCCGCCGACCAGGGAAAATGCGGCAAGTGTGGTGCTGCGCTGTTCGACGGTCATCCCGCCGATCTTGCAGCGCCCATGCTCGAAAAGCAGATTGCTAAGTCAGACATTCCTGTCCTTGTCGATGTGTGGGCACCCTGGTGCGGCCCATGCCGCATCATGGGCCCACAGTTTGAGGCGGCAGCGCGCGAAGCTGAGCCGGCAATGCGCTTCGTCAAACTCAATTCGGATGAAAACCAGGATCTGGCGCGGCGCCTCGGCATTCGCGGCATTCCGACCATGATCCTCTTCCGCTCCGGCAAGGAAATCGCCCGCGTCTCCGGAGCCATGTCGAGCACCGATATTCTCAATTGGGCGCGCAACGCCGCACGGTGAGGGAGTCGATGCCGAAAACCGATATTGGGCGAGCTGTTTAGCCGATTCGGCGTCAGATATTGTCGCAGGAACCTGGCGATCATTGCAAAAGGAGTAAGATGGTGAGCCGTCTCTCGCATTCCGAAGTTCACATGGTGCATCGAATTGGCTGGCTGCGCGCCGCTGTCCTTGGGGCGAACGACGGACTGGTATCCACCGCCAGTCTCGTTGTTGGCGTCGCCGCAGCTGGGTCCGGTCGCCCCGAAATCCTGATCGCAGGTCTTGCCGGCCTGGCCGCAGGCGCAATGTCTATGGCGGCCGGCGAATATGTTTCCGTGAGTTCGCAGACGGACGCGGAACAGGCCGATCTCGCCCGGGAACGGGCGGAGCTTGAGACCGTGCCGGAAAGCGAACTGGAAGAGCTGACCCAGATCTATGTCAGTCGGGGGCTCGATGAGGATCTGGCCCGCAAGGTCGCCATCCAGCTGACCGAAAAGGATGCCCTGGGAGCCCACGCGCGCGACGAATTGGGCATTTCGGAAACCGTTACAGCCCATCCCGTCCAGGCCGCACTCGTCTCCGCACTGACCTTCGCGGTGGGTGCCATAATCCCGCTGATCGTCGTCTGGCTGGCTCCGGCGACGCAGATCACTATAAGCGTAGCAGCCAGCGCCATCGTCGCCCTCGTGATCCTGGGTGCAATGGGTGCATCTGCCGGCGGAGCGGCAATGACCAAGGGCGCCATCCGCGTGACCTTCTGGGGCGCCCTGGCCATGGCCGTCACCGCCGGGGTCGGCATGATTTTCGGGGTCACTGCCGCCTAGTGAGGCAAAGTTCGATATCTCGAACGAATGTGTTCCCAAGAAATATTGAGAAAGGTATCGAATTAGCCCACCCGCTGCGGCAGACAGAAAAGCTGAGAGGTCAACTGGCCGTGGCGTCCAGCTTCTCGGTTTGAGGATGATGGTGTCCTCCCGAAGCCGTACAGGGCGCTGAGGGTGTCACCGCCGGGCTGCAGAACAGAGAAAGTTCGACCTCAAACCCAGCTTGGGGCCGGTTCTGCATCGTGAGGCTACCGCCGAGTTTTGCCATTGCCGCCTCGACGATGGACAATCCGAGCCCACTCCCGCGTTCTGCACCATTCTTGCCACGGTAGAAACGCGTGGTTGCATTGGACAGTTCATCAGCTGACATGCCCGGGCCTTCGTCAACGACGGCTGCGTACATCTTACCTTCTTTTGCACCCAGTTTGACGGTCACCTTCTGACCGGGCGATGAAACAAGAATGGCGTTCTCTATCACGTTTCGCAGCGCCAGACGGAGCAGCTCGCTGTTGGTTGAGATAGGGGGGTCGGGCTGTTCGATATCGAGATCGACCACCACCCCCCTGTGTGTCTGCAGAGGCAGAAGATCCTCAGTCACCTCCCGCGCCACATTGGACAATGGGAAAGTCGAAACCGGCACCTCTGTCTCCGGTATATCGATGCGCGCCAGATCGAGCAGCTGTCGGACCAGGTGGTCGGTGCGATCGACGCCACGCAAGATTTGCGACAGAGCCTTCTCACGAATTTGCTCGTTCTTGCTGGCCAGGGCGATTTGCGCCTGGGTTTTGACGCCGGCGAGCGGTGTCTTCAGCTCGTGAGCCGCGTAGGCAGTAAAGGAGCGCTCGTGAGTGCGCGCGCGCTCTACGCGTTCGAGCAGTGCGTTCAGAGCGGTTACGGGCGGCACAAGTTCGGTGGGTACGCCAGCTGCGTGCAGAGGTTGCAGGTTCGAAGCGTCCCGACCGGACAAGGCGTCTGCCATCTTTTTAAGGGGCTTGAGGCCTCTGGAAACAGACCACCAGATTAGGCCACCGACCACCGGCATGATGAGCAAAAGCGGGAGCAAGAGCCCTTTGATGACGTCTGCGATCAGATTGTTGCGGAAGTCGACCTTGTCCCCAACAGTGACGCGAATACCTGCGTCGTGGTTGATCAGGGTATATGAGCGCCAAAGTTCGCCATCGATTTCTCTCTCGACGAAGCCTTCGGTGCTGCCTGCCAAGGATTCTGGTGGTGCGTTGTCAGAACTAGATACAAGGTCGCCTTCAAGCGTCCAGATTTGGCATGTGAGCTGTCGAGAATAGCCCTCACCCTCCTGGAAAATCGACGACCGATTGCTTGACGCTGCGAAGGTTGTCGGGCGCTCCCCCATCATGGAGCTGACCATGCGCGCCGATTCCATCAAGCGGGAGTCGAGGACCTTTTCTATCTGGGCTTGCGTGCTGTGGTAGCTCCAAAGAACACCAGCGATCCATACCGCACCTACGGCGGCGATCAGGGCAACGATGAGGCGGGCACGGATAGAGTTCATTGCAGGGCCTTTGTTGCGAGCCGATACCCTACACCACGCACGGTTTCGATGCTTTCTCTCCCCAACTTGTGTCGCAAATGGTGGATGTGCACTTCGACTGCGTTGCTTTCCACCTCCTCCTGCCAGCCGTAAAGAGCATCCTCAATCGCACTTTTCTCGACGATGCCCCCCGCGCGTGACATGAGGAGGCGAAGCACCCCAAACTCCCGGCGGGTTAGCTCGACATCGATGTTGGACTTGCGCACGCGCATCCTCGCGGGGTCGAGCGCAAGGTCACCCCAGACAATTTCACTTGAACCACGCCCCTCGGCACGCCGGATTATAGCTCTAAGTCTTGCTGCGAGCTCGTCGAGGTCAAATGGCTTGCCGACATAATCATCGGCACCAGCATCGAGACCTGCAATCCGTTGTTCCACCTGATCTCGTGCGGTCAGCAAAAGTACTGGCTTGGTTTGTTCGCTTTTCCGCCACTCCCGCAGGAGGTCCAGGCCGGAGCCGTCCGGTAGCATCAGATCAAGCACAATGGCATCGTAGGGCGTCGTGCTGGAAGCGGCTCTTCCATCCTCGACCGTCGAGACGGCGTCAGTGGTAAAGCCCGCCAGTTCCAAACCTACTGAAATGCCGTCTCGAAGAATGCTGTCGTCTTCTACGATCAAGATTCGCATGCGAGCCCTTCCTTACAACGGCCAGTCTGCATTCCCGCCTTAAGGCTGACTTAAGGAGGCATTGCGACCAGCGGGGCTCCTATTGAATGGGAGGTCCGCGTGACACGTCTTCTAGCAGCTGTATTTGCGCTTTTCTTAGCCATCGTGGCAGGAGCGGCAGCGGAACCGCCCTTGCAGCCTGATGAAGCATTCCGTCTTACCGTGGAACGGTCATCAGACGGAGAGCTGCAGCTAAGCTGGGAGATTGTTGAGGGCTATTATCTCTACGAAGAGCGGTTCGCCTTATTCGACGCTGAAGGGGATGTTCCTTTCCGAGCGAGCAAACCCACGGTGCACGATGATCCCTACTTCGGCGAAACCGGTATTTTCTATGACCGCGCGACCCTGACCGTGCAAGAGGACGTCACCGGCGTCCTCACCGCTAACTATCAAGGCTGTCAGGAGGGGGGCATCTGCTACATGCCCCTCACCGTTCAGGTGGACCCCAAAACTCTAGCAGTTCTGTCAGACGATACGTCGGCAGGCGCGCTTTCGAGTTCTCTTTGGTCAATCCCGGAAAAGCAGACTGTAACCGATGCCGCTCAGAATGAGACGCTGCCAACCGAAACAGTTGCGACTGACAACATTACGGACGTGCAGCAGCCGGTCGGCCTGGTGGAGGAACTCGTCCAAACCGGCGGACCGTTTTGGATGCTTGCAGGCTTCCTGCTGTTTGGGCTGCTGCTGTCCCTGACGCCCTGCGTGTTCCCGATGTACCCAGTGGTGGCAGGGGCGCTCTCTCGCGAGGGACAGACGCTGACAGCCGCGCGCGGCTTTGGGTTGTCTATGACCTACGTAGTCTTCCTTGCCCTGGCCTTCGGGCTTGTTGGCGCGATTGCTGGCTGGACCGGTCAGAACATGCAGATGGCTCTTCAGTCACCGATCACGATCAGTGCCACGGCCGTCATCTTCGTGGTGCTGGCGCTGTCGATGTTCGGCCTGTTTGAATTGAGCCTGCCCTCCGCTTGGACTACCCGGATCACAATGGCCACCACGGGATCGTCAGCCTCCTATAGGTCGATGGCAGTGCTGGGCTTCTCGTCGACTTTGATCATTGGCCCCTGTGTAACTGCGCCGCTCGCCGGGGCGCTCATCTACATCGCTCAGACCGGAGACTGGGTGCTAGGCGCGATGGCTCTGTTCGCCCTAGGCATTGGTAAGGGCATCCCCCTGATCCTGCTTTCGACCCTAGGGGCAGGCTATCTGCCAAAGGCGGGCGCCTGGATGGAGAATGCCAAAGTCATCTTTGGTTTCTTGTTTCTCGCCACTGCAATTCTTGTCGCCACACCGCTTATGCCGATGGGGCTTGATCTCGCGCTTTGGGCGGCGTTGCTGATCCTTTTCAGTGTCTACCTGTTCTCAATCGTCAAGCCGAGCGGGCGACAAAGCGTGCAACTCGTAACCCGTGCGACCAGTCTAGGCGCTGGCCTCTATGCGATAATGCTTGCTGTTGGCGCCGCTTCGGGTGGCATAGACCCGCTTCAACCATTGGCGCATCTTACGGCGAGGGGCACTGCTGTTCCTGCCGAGCCCCTGGTGTTCTCAGAAGTTGAGGATAGCAAGGCGCTGGAAGATGCCCTGGCTCGTTCAACCCAGGCTGCACGGCCTAAACTCGTTTATTTCACTGCGGACTGGTGCATATCCTGCCGTGTCATCGAGCGTTCGGTTTTCGCCGATCCTGCCGCGCAAGGAATGCTCGCCGAGTTTGATCTGATCAAGATCGATCTCTCTCGGCCGGATGCCAACCAGATGTCTCTGATGGAGCGGCTCGCCGTCATCGGCCCACCGTCGATGCTCTTTTTCAACAAGCATGAAAGCAATCAGCCACAGGCTCGGCTGATCGGGGAAATCGATGCGACTTCCCTCCGGCAAACCGCTCTCTCAATCCTCAACTGATCCACAAAGTTTGGAATACAAAATGGTCACAAAACCCATGGTAGCGGGCCGACGCCTGTCTCGTGCCGCCGTGATACTCTTAACAGCGACTGCCCTGGCAGCTTGCAACACGACGGGCACAGACCCTGCGAGACGCAATGTGCCCCAGTCAACGCCTGCCGTCGATCCAATGTATGTACAGATGTATGCGGCAATCGACGACGGGGAGTACCAGATCCCGGCCGTTGATGTTTCCAAAATCGACCCGAAATATCTTCGGCAGGTGGTAGACTACACCTCTCCCTATCCGGTTGGGACCATCATCGTAGATCCCTATAGTCGCTTCCTCTACCTGACGCTCGAGGACGGCAAGGCGATGCGTTACGGGATCGGGGTCGCCAAGGCAGGCCTCGAGTTTGAGGGCGAAGCGGATCTGGCACGCAAGGCGAGTTGGCCGGGCTGGACGCCGACCCAGAATATGATCCAGCGCGAGCCTGAAAGATATGAGCCCTATGCGGGCGGTATGGAAGGTGGGCTGGAAAACCCATTGGGAGCTAGGGCGCTTTACCTCTACCAGAATGGGCAAGACACTCTGTATCGCATCCATGGCACGACTGAGCCGTGGAGCATTGGGCAGGCCGTATCGTCAGGCTGTGTCCGTCTGTTCAATCAAGACATCATCGATCTGCACAGCAGAGTGCAGCCGGGAACGCGGATTATCGTGCTTGGTCCGGATGGGAAGGATTCCGGCGAGACAGGAACCCAGATTGCAGGCATCGAGGGGGTATGATGAGAAGGCGGAACTTCCTGGCGGCTGCCGCAGCAGCATCAATAACACTTGGCAGCAAGGGGATCTCACAGGCTCAAACAGGGCTAACGGTTGATATGGTCCACTTCGACCCGGTAAACCCCGTTCTCGGCAATCCGAACGGTGATGTGACCATGGTCGAGTTCTTCGACTACCAGTGCCCCTATTGCAAGAAAGGGCATCCAGACGTCATGCGGGCGGTCGAAGAAGATGGCAATGTGCGCTTGCTCATGCGCGACTGGCCAATATTTGGCGAGGCGTCAGTATACGCCGCGCGCATTGTTTTGTCTGCCGGTAGCACCGGTTACGGAAGCGCACTGGAGGCGCTCTTCCGCACGGAAGGCGCCCTCACGATCGCGCAGACTAATTCTTTGCTGGCGGAGGCTGGCTTTAACGTGCCAGCCTTGGAAGCGGCCTACCGCAAAAACGCCGATACCATAGATGGCTTGTTGGGACGCAACATGGGCATAGCCGATGCATTCGGCTTTAGCGGTACGCCCTCTTTTGTCATCGGTACGCAGCTGTTTTTTGGATACCTGGATCGACCGGCGATTGACAAAGCCATTAAAGCGGCGAGAGGCGCGTAACCGGAGCGGATAGCGGGTCTTTGGTTTGCCGCCGCGGCCCTGGCCGCTGGCGGCTTTTTACGCACTGAGGCGAGGCGCGACAGTCATTGGCCGCCCAGTTCCGCTATGCCAGCCAGCAGGGCTTCGCGAGAAATCTCCCCCATATGCAGGGACCGCAATGTTCCGTCGCTGCCGATGAACAAGGTTACCGGCATGCCCATGACCTCATAGTGCCGAGCAAATTCCCCGAGGGGGTCAAGAATAATTTTGTCGATGTCGAGCCCCACACTTGTCAAATACCTATCGATCGTCGCTGCGTTTTCGCCCTGATTGACGAAGACGATGTCCACGTCCTGAACGGTGGCGGCAACCTCCGTCATCATCGGCATTTCGCGCCTGCAGGGCGGACACCACGTGGCCCAAAGATTCAGCACGGTCGGCTTGCCCGTGAGCGCTTGCGGATCGAAAGGGGTGTTTGCCAAAGTTCTGAACGTGTCGCCGCTGGGCAAGGGTAGCGCGGGCGCGCCCCCGGTCAGTGCCAGCATGCTCAACGCGACATACCCTGCCGCAGCACTTGGCAGGGCGGACCACAGGGCAAGCTTGAGTTGTCGTCTGAAGGTCCAGAGAGTGTAGATGACTGCCATGGCAATGCCGGCAGCGATCATGAAGCCACCCTGCCAGATGTAGAGGACGCGGATAGGCTCTTGTGCAAAGCTTGATATGTGCTCAAGCACATGCCCGAGACGTGCACCGATCACAAAAGTGGCAGCCGCTCCCCAGGACCAGGACGAGAAGCGGTTGTTGACTTTGCGGCCGAGCACTTCACCGCCAATGAGGAACACCGCTATCGCCAGGATGGCGGCGAACCGATCGGGGGCGAACACCAGAGGGCCAATGGCTACGAAGTTCATTTAAGTGGGCCTCCCGTCGAAGAAGGTAGGCCCACAGGGCAACAAAGTAAGCGATCGTGCCATCAAAGCGGTCCAAAAAGCTCTGCCATCACGGCAGAGCTGGGCATGCCATGGGAGATAATGAGAGAGCCATCTGCCCTTCGACCGACTACGGCGGGTGTGCCTCCGAACCCCAAGTCGCTCATCAACGTCATGTTCGCATTTAACGTCGCCAACGCGGCATCCGAAATGTCTGCAACAGCTTTAATGCCACCGCTGTCCCGGTTCGTCTCGTTGTAAGCCAACGCGGCTGCCGGGTCGGTCGATTCCAGGATTGCGGCCGCCTTTCCCGCCGAGTCCGGACGAATTATCCCAACCATGACATGGCGGAGCTGAACTGATCCCGATTCCACCCATGGACGCGATGCGAGCCACAACTGATGGCAGAAGGGACAATTGGCATCGGTAAATGTATAGACGATCCGGTCAGCATCGACGCTGCCCTCAGCGATCCATTCGGCATTCTCAAGAGCGTCCCAGGTGCTCTGTTCGATTGGCGCGGTTACGACTTTTCGCAATTCCGCTTCAGCGGCTGTAAAGCCGTTCGCGTCAACCAGAGTGCCCACGATCGCGTAGTTCGGGTCGGGCAGCACATAGATCGCTACCGGGTCGCTCCCGGCACTGGCACCATAGGCCCGGAGGCCGCCCGGAACATCCATTTCACCGTGGATTGTCAGACCCTGTGCCTCCAGTGCTGCGACGGCTGGGGATGTCACCACAGCTTCAATCTGTGCATTGGCGCCATTGCACCCGGCTAATGTGATCGCTGCTGCTGCGACCAGGGGAAATTTCCACATTGGAGTACAACCTCTTGTTTAGTGAGGTTGTCGGTTGGATCTGCAAGCTTAAGGCAGCATTAAGGGTAAGGTCGCCCACGAAAGGCCATGGCCGCCTCCTTTCATGGCTCGACCGCAAGCAAACCTTCTGTTGTCGACGCATCCCAGCATCGCGGCCATGCCAGTCTACAGGGGCATCGTCGACCGCGTGCGTGAGATCGCAAGCTTCCTTGACCAGGATTGCTGCGGTGCTCGCCCGGAACTGTGCAACTGTTCGGCCGCCATAGGCAATGCCCAGGCGCTTCTCGTCCTGACCGACCAGACGATCCAGCACGGCGGCCAAAGTGCTTTCGACTTCGACATAGGGCCGAGTTGCGCAGGCGTTCATGTTGGGTTAGTAATCATTTCAACGATTATTGAGATATTGAAATGAAACTCAACGAACAGCAAGCCCTCGATGCATTTGGTGCCCTGTCGCAACAGACCCGCCTCCAGATGGTCAAGGCGCTTGTTGTCGCCGGTCCTGATGGACTGGCTGCCGGTGCCGTTGGTGCGCAGGTCGGCGCCTCGTCATCGAGTGCCAGCTTCCATCTCTCAAATCTAGAACGTGCTGGCCTCGTCCAGTCGCACCGCGAAGCCCGGTCGATCATCTACAGCGCCAATTACGATGCGCTCGCCGGTCTGGTCGATTTCCTCATGATGGACTGCTGCCAAGGCCGCCCCGAGGTCTGTGCGCCCGTCGCCAGGGAGCCTGCCTGTGCCTGCTGACCAGTTCCGGCGTCTGGGCGCCGAAGCGCTGGGAACCGGCCTGCTGGTCGCAACCGTCGTCGGTTCCGGCATCATGGCCGAGCGTTTGACCAGCGACACCGCCCTCGCCCTTCTCGGCAATACCATCCCGACCGGCGCCATCCTCTTCGTGCTCATCACCGCATTGGGGCCCGTTTCGGGCGCCCATTTTAATCCAGCCGTCTCCATGGCCATGGCGATGCAAAGAGCATTGTCCTGGCGCCTTGCCGGCCTCTACGCGCTGGCCCAGATCGTGGGTGGGGTATGCGGCACGGCAGCCGCGCACCTGATGTTCGATGTCCCCATGCTTGTCATTGGCGATCAAGTTCGTAGTGGGCCATCGCAATGGTTCAGCGAAGGCCTGGCCACCTTCGGCCTGGTGGTCACCATTGTCATGGGCATCCGGCATCGACCCGCTGCCGTCGCTGCCATGGTCGCCGCCTATATTGTCGCCGCGTATTGGTTCACCGCCTCGACATCCTTCGCCAATCCTGCCGTGACCATCGCCCGCGCCCTGACCGACACCTTTTCGGGCATTCGGCCTATCGACGCCCCTGCCTTTATTGTCGCGCAGCTTGCCGGCGCCATCCTCGCCCTCGGCCTTTGCCGGTGGTTCACCCCCAACGAACAGGCCGCATGACCATGACCACGATCTACCACAACCCCGAATGCGGCACGTCCCGCAACACCTTGGCCATGATCCGGCAATCGGGAGTCGAACCGACCGTCATTGAATATCTTAAGACGCCGCCTGACCGCGCTACCATCACAAAGCTGGTCGCCGATGCCGGCCTGACCCTGCGGCAAGCACTACGCCAGAAGGATACCCCTTTTGAAAGTCTTGGTCTGGGCGATCCCTCCAAGTCAGATGCCGAGCTGCTGGATGCCATCGAAGCTCATCCAATTCTGCTCAACCGCCCATTCGTGGTGACGCCAATCGGCACGCGCCTCTGCCGTCCATCCGAATTGGTCCTCGAGGTGATGGAAAACCCGGCCATCGGTGAGTTCGTCAAGGAAGACGGCGAGGTCGTTCCGGCCCAGGGGAAGCGCATTGACTGACTTGCCGAACATCTCGCCGGGCGCATTTGAGGTTCCCGATGCCGGGCGCCTGGCCGTGACCATCGCGCAGCACAAGCCGCGGATCCTCATGCTCTATGGGTCTTTGCGGGAACGGTCTTATTCTCGGTTTCTGACGCTCGAAGGCCAGCGCCTGCTGGAAGCTTTTGGTGCCGAAGTCAGGGTCTTCCATGCCAATGGCCTCCCACTGCCGAATGATGCGCCCGATGATCATCCCAAGGTGCTGGAACTGCGCGAAGCCATGCTCTGGTCCGAGGGCCAGGTATGGACGAGCCCCGAAAGGCACGGTGCCATGTCGGCGGTGATGAAGGCCCAGATCGATTGGATTCCGCTGCCGGGCGGCGCCATCAGGCCGACGCAAGGCCGCACGCTGGCCTTGATGCAGGTATCGGGCGGCTCCCAGAGCTTCAATGCGGTCAACCAGATGCGAATTCTCGGCCGATGGATGCGGATGGTGACGATCCCCAACCAGTCGAGCGTGGCCAAGGCCTATCAGGAATTCGAGGAAGGCGGTCGGATGAAGCCTTCGTCCTTCTATGATCGAGTGGTCGATGTCATGGAAGAATTGGTCAAGTTCACCATCATCAATCGCGGCGTCTCCGGCTACCTGACTTCCAGATATTCGGAACGCAAAGAGGCGGCAGCCAAGCTCGATGAAAGGGTCGGCCTCCGGTCGATTTAACCCCATGGCCGATATCGCCGCACCCGCGCCTGTCTCGGGCAAGTCCTCGTTCATCACAGGCCTGGGCGTTGCTCAGATCGCAAGCTGGGGGTCGCTCTACTATTCCTTCCCACTCATTGCCACCGCCATGGAAAGCGACCTGGGTTGGGACAAGACCCTCATCTATGGCTCAGCCACGCTGGGGGCCTTGTTGTCGGCCATGCTGGCGATCCCGATCGGGAAGGCGATCGACCAAGGCCACGGGCGCCAGGTGATGGCCGGCGCATCGGTCCTGGCCGGCCTGCTCTTGGCGCTGTGGGCCCAGACTGACAATATCGTGCTGTTCTATGTCGGCTCTGCCGGCGTCGGCGCATTGCAAGCCGCCACCCTCTACGAACCGGCCTTCGCGGTTGTCGCTCGCCGCGCGGGCCCTGGCCATGCCAGAAACGGCATCACCGCGCTCACGCTTTGGGGCGGCTTCGCCTCGACGGTCTTCGTGCCAGTCGTGCAGGTTCTGCTCGATCTTTATAGCTGGCGGGGGACGCTGGAAGTCCTGGCCGCCGTCAACATCCTGTTGTGCGCCACGCTCTATCTCCGTGTCATCGACCCGACCCAGGATGCCCGGCGCGATGCGGTGATGCTGGAAGCGAAACCGCGATCTCATCTGGGCGATGCATTACGAAACCCGGTCTTCTGGTTCCTGGCGGCGAGCTTCACCGCCTATTCCGCCAGCTTCTCGATTTTGCTCCTGCACTTTTACCCGATCATGCTGGAACGCGGCTTCAACGAATATACCGTCGTGGCGGCTATGACGTTCATTGGCCCGGCGCAGGTTGCTGGGCGGGTCTTCATCATGGCCTTGGGCAAACATGCCACCGCCAGGCGCATCGGCTCTATGGTCGTCATCGGTTTTCCCATCGCCATGGGGCTGTTTGCCTGGGCGCCCGCTGAGTTCTGGTTTGTCGCCGTCGCCGCCCTGATCTACGGCGCAGCCAATGGCATCATGACCATCGTGCGCGGTATTGCCATTCTCGAGATGATATCGAAAGAGGCCTATGGGGCCATCAACGGCGCCCTGGTGGTGCCGATGACCGTAAGCCGCGCCCTATCACCGTTGGCAGCAGCGGCATTGTGGTCGGTCTCTGGCAGCCATGCCACGACCATGACCGCAGTGGTCGCTTTGGCCGCGCTGATGGTTCTGACGTTTTGGGCGTCCGCAGCGGCTTCGAAGTGGCGTCAGTGACTTTCCGGAATAATCGGCAGCTTTCGGGTCAAGGGCTCGCTACTTCCAACGACCGAAATGGGGTCGGGATCTGCCGCTGATAAGACTGCCATATTCGTTCTCTTCATGGCCGCTTCGGCCAGAGGAGAAATGTGATGGGTATCTCACAGTACGACCCTGCTGCTGCAGGAAGACCTGCTTGGAATGCCGGTAGGCAGGTTGGCGCCAAACGTGCATTGAAGGTCAGACAAATCTGGTCAATTCGCTTCTTCCTTGACCGAGAGGGAAGGATGAGGGACCGAGCACTTTTTGACTTGGCTATCGACAGCAAGCTTCGAGGCTGCGATCTGGTGAAGATCAAGATCGGCACGCTCGTGGCGGGACCTGCCATTCGAACTCGTTCGATGGTAATCCAGCAGAAGACAGGCAGACCCGTCCAATTCGAGATCACCGCTGACACAAGGGCCAGCCTGCTTGCTTGGCTTGAGCGACGCGGCGGGACGGTCGATGACTACGCCTTTCCAAGCCGTGTAGTGCACGATGGTCATCTGAGCACCCGTCAATACGCCAGGCTGGTGGACGAGTGGGTCACTGCAATCGGGCTGACGCCTGAGGAATATGGCACCCATTCGCTGCGCCGTACAAAGGCGTCGCTCATTTACAAAGCCACAGGCAACCTTCGGGCCATCCAGATACTTCTTGGCCATAGCAAGATCGAGAACACAGTTCGTTACCTTGGCGTGGATGTCGACGACGCTTTGTCGTTGTCAGAGGCAACCGAAATCTGAGCAAGCGACTTCGCCGGCAGCCGGTTGTGCTTCGTCGGCGAAGCGCCCCAATCCGGCCTTTCAAAGAGGCAAGGTGAGATCCCCAAAGCTGCCAGTCCGCTTACGTCGCCCCGATCGTCTATAGGATGGATTACGGAATGGTAGCTTCCTGCAATGCAGCCTCTGAACGCGGGCGTGGCGGACCGTGGCAGCGCGCATTGTGCCGTCAGAGCGGCCGAGACCACCCGTTAGTTAGGTTGGCACTGCTCCCGACACCGGTGCTCGCCAACCACGCGGAACGCACCGGCTAGGCCCGCTCGCTCACCCTCCCTGCTGCCGTGAGAAGGAGAGCAGTGGGACTAACCTGCACATCGATGCGCTGGCCGGTGATCCGGTCAAAGCAATGGAGCGCCGCTGCGGGAAAGCTCAGCCAAACCGTCGCGCCATCCAGCGATTGTTCGCCCGCCGGCAACACAACGGCGACTTCCTTGCCATCGAGGTTGCAGTAGGCGACGCGCGACCCGCCCAGCTCCTCCACGAGATCAACCGTGGCAGGGAGGCCGGTGCCGACCGTCGTGGAGAGCGCGATGCTCTCGGGGCGAATCCCTAAGGTTAGGGTCGTGCCGTCTGCCAGCGCAGTCTGGCCGATTTCTGAGCCGCCGAAGCTGTCGAGCAGGACCCGGCCGTTGTCTGAGACTGTTGCTGGGAGGAGGTTCATGGCCGGCGCGCCCATGAAGCCTGCAACAAAGACCGAGGCCGGTTTGCGGTAGATGTCGGTGGGCGAGCCGGTCTGCTCGATCCGGCCAGCATTCATCACGATCAGAGTATCGGCCAAGGTCATGGCCTCCACCTGGTCATGCGTCACAAAGATAGACGTCGCCTTAAGCCGCTTATGGAGGCGCTTAATTTCGATGCGCATCTGTACGCGTAGAAGGGCATCAAGGTTGCTCAACGGTTCATCGAACAGGAAAACGTCGGGCTCGCGCACAATGGCGCGGCCCATGGCGACACGCTGCCTTTGGCCGCCGGACAATTGCGCCGGCCGGCGATCGAGAAAGTCGGTAAGGTTGAGAATTTTTGCCGCCTGCTCCACGCGCTTGTCGCGTTCCGCCGCGGGCAGCTTGGCAATGCGTAGCGGAT
>Ga0182744_1000902_pt1 | contig 26947 bp, 27 predicted proteins | sample eDN3rd30CKraftMG_FD_128525 | JGI IMG/M metagenome (GOLD analysis project Ga0182744, IMG submission 128525) | Enriched Miracle-Growth compost microbial communities from Emeryville, California, USA - eDNA 3rd pass 30_C Kraft MG (version 2) (version 2) ... | reverse complement strand
GCGATCGAGCGCGATCAGAACAACATCCGCGACTACGACCTCGCGAAGGCGAAGCGGCTGACGCTCCTCAAGCTCGTCGGCTACACCGAGACGGTGCACACGCTCCTCGACCGACTCGACCCCTCGGTCGACACCGGCATCGTCCTGTTCGGCGGCCGCGCGAAGGACCTCCCGTACCCCGGCTCGACGACCGTGTCGATCATCAACGGCGGCGTCATGGGCATGGTCAACACCCTCGCCCTCGAGCTCGCGCCGATCCGCGTGAATGCGATCCACCCGGGCATCATCGGCGACACGCCGTTCTGGGCGGGCAAGCCGGACGGCGTTCTGTCGGGGTACGAGAACCGCACCCCCGGCGGCAAGCTCGCGACGACCAAGGACGTCGTCGACACGACGATGTTCCTGCTCTACTCGAAGGGCCTGTCGGGCCAGAACCTCTACGTCGACCGGGGCTGGACGCTCACCTGAGCCGGGCTCCCATCGGCTGAGAGCCCGGGTGCATGCGCCCGGATTCGTGATTGTATGATGAACGTACATCGCGAAGCGGCGATGACCGCGTGCTCGACGTCGAGAGGAACACGATGACCGTCACCGAGGTCGCCCCCTACACCGAAGAGGAATATCAAGCCCTCGAGGACCGGCTGATCCAGTCGGCGCGGGACCTCATCCCCGACCTCATCGCGGCGGCGCCCGAGGCGGAGAAGCTCACGCACATCCCGCCGCACATCCAGGAGAAGCTCGAGGCCGCCGGCCTCTATCTCATGTTCATCCCGCGCGCGCACGGCGGATACGAGGTGACGCCGACGACGTTCGCGAAGGTCGTCATCGAGCTCGCCAAGGGCGACATGGGCATGTCGTGGAACTTCTGCCTCTCCGCGAACCATGCGCTCATGCTCGGCAACTGGTTCCCCGTCGAGGTCCACGAGGAGCTCTACGCGGGCGGCAAGTTCAAGGCGGCGTCGATGTACGCGCCGACCGTCAAGGCGGTCAAGACCGATGGCGGCTACACGCTCAACGGCGTCGTCAACTACTGCTCGGGCATCCCCTACTCGACGCACTTCCTCGGCATCGCGCAGCTTGAGGGCACCGGCCCCGACGGCGCCCCGCGGGTCGGCACCTACATCGCGCCGGCCGGGACCTACGAGATCCTCGACGACTGGGGCACGACGCTCGGGCTCAACTCGTCGGGCTCGAACTCGATCCGCTTCACCGACGCGTTCCTCCCTGAGAAGTACGTCCTCGAGGACGCGGACATGTCGTTCTACCACTTCACCGACTCGAAGAGCCCTGGCGAGGAGGCGTACGGCAACCCCATGTACAACGCCCGCCACATGTCGTCCTTCGCGCTCATGCTCGGCATGATCTGCGTCGGCGCCGGCTGGGGCGCGCTCGACGAGTACGCGCTGCAGATGCGCAAGCGCACGACGACCATCCCGCCGTTCATCCCGCGGCCGGAGGACCCCGACTTCCAGCGCTGGTACGGCGGTGCGAAGGTGCAGCTCGTCAAGGCCGAGTACGCGGTCCTCGCCTCCTGGGCGGAGTGGGAGCGGCTGACCAGGACGCCCGGCGAGGGGGGCGGCAACTCGTTCTCCGAAGCGGCCGACAACGTGCTCGGCTGCGTCGGACGCGACGTCATGCTCGACGTCTGGGAGGTCGTCCAGGAGCTCTACAAGTCGATCGGCTCCGCCGCATCGAAGCGGGGCGAGCGCTACGAGCGGATCTTCCGCGACATGGCGCAGGCCGCCGGGCACCGCAATCCGCAGCTCAAGGACATGGCGTACCGCTTCGTCGCCAAGGACGACTTCGGACTGGCGAGGTTCTGATCATGACGAACGCGGCGAAGCTTCCTGCGGAGTTCGAGCAGTTCCCGCTGCGCACGGTGCGCGGCGGCCAGTTCTGGATCTCCGGCGAGATCGTCGAGGGCGCGGACGGCCTGCACCGCCAGCGCCTGCCGCTCTATGTGCAGTGGCAGGCGCCGGAGACCATCACGAAGCCGTACCCGCTCGTGCTGGTCCACGGCGGTGGCGGGCAGCTCTCCGACTGGCTCGGCACCCCGGACGGGCGTCCCGGCTGGTTCGACCACTTCGTCGACGCCGGCTACCTCGTCTACGGCGTCGACCGCCCCGGCCACGGCCGCTCCTGGGCGCACCCCGACCTCGCCGGCGAGATCGGCGGGATGTTCGCCTACGAGCTCGCCCTCGGTCTCTTCTCCGCGGACATCCCCGGTCACGATCAGGGCGTCTGGGCGAACGCGATCGGCGATCCGACCCTCGACCAGATGGTGCCGGGCATGGGCTACATGCTCGAGGACCTCGCCGAGTCGCAGCGCCTCGACCAGGACCGCATCGCGCGCCTGCTGGACCGCATCGGCCCGGCGATCCTCGTGACGCACTCGGCCGGCGGCCCGGCGGGCTGGCTCGTCGCGGACGCGCGCCCGGACCTCGTCAAGGGCGTCTTCGCGCTCGAGCCGATGGGTCCGCCGTTCGACGGTCCCTTCGCGACGCTCGACTACGGGATCACCAAGGCGCCGCTGACCTATGAGCCCGCGTTCCCGGGCATGGAGCAGCTGCGAGCCGCGGAGCCCGGCGAGTACGTCCTGCCGAACTTCGCGGGCATCCCGATGGTCGTCGCGGTCGCCGCGGCGTCGCCGTTCACCTCCTGGGGCCACCTGATGAGCGACTTCATCAACGCTCACGGCGGCAGCGCGGAGTTCCTCAACTTCGCCGACGCGGGCGTGCACGGCAACGGCCACGCGCCGATGTTCGAGAAGAACTCGGCCGAGGCGATCCAGCCGATCCTCGACTGGATCGCGAAGATCCAGTAGTCAGCGCTGCGGGAAGATGATCCCGCAGGTGTCCGCGCGGGACTCGCAGTTCGCCCGTGCCTCGTTGATCTGGTCGAGCGCGTAGCGACGGGTGACGATCGGCTCCCAAAGGAAGTCGCCACGCTCGAGCAACTGCGTCACCCGCGGGATATCTCGACCCATCCGCACGTTGCCGTTCTGGCAGCCGAGGACGCGACGGCTCTGCGCTCCGATCGCCAACTGGTCGAGCGAGGCTCTCGATCCGACGCCGGCGTAGCCGGTGAGGACGATCGTGCCCGCGCGGCGGGAGACGTCGACCGCGAGCGCAGCCGCATCGACCGGTCCAGCGGCTTCGATGGCGTGATCCGCGCCCCGCCCCGCGGTGAGCGCCTTGACGACGCTGATCGGGTCCTCGACGGCCGGGTCGACGACGTGCGTCGCCCCGACCATGCCCGCGAGCTCTCGTCGATGCGCGAGCGGCTCGACCACCACGATCGAACTCGCACCCGCGATCCTCGCGGCCTGGGTGGCCCACAGTCCGAGGTGCCCGGCCCCGATGATGACGACGCTCTCCCCGACGCCGACCTGCGCGGTCGTGAAGACGGCGCCGAAGCCTGTGAGCAGACCGCATCCGTACATGGCGGGGACCTCGTCGGGCAGATCACTCTCATACCGCCAGACCTGATGCTCGGAGAGGTTCATGAGCTCGGCATAGCCGGCGACGTTGCCCGCTCCCTCAAGGGTGTTCCCGTCGCCGTCCATCGCGACCTTCGGGAAGCCCTCCGGGCGATCGAAGAGCTCCGAGCACTGATCGGGCCGTCCGATCGAGCAGTAGTAGCAACGACCGCACTCCGGCGTGCTCGGCACGATGACCCGCTGGCCCACGGAGAACTCGGTCACCCCCTCGCCGATCTCCTCGACGATCCCGACCGACGCGTGCCCGAGAATCGTCGGGAGCTGCTTCCCATTGATCCCGTGCTGGCTCAGGATGTCCGTGCTGCAGAACGGCGTCGCACCGGTTCGCACGATGAGGCGCCCGGCTGTCGGCGGGAACCACTGGATGTCGTCACGGATGACGAACGGAGTGTCGTACTCGTAGAGGACTGCTGCTCGAGGCATTCGCTGCTTCCTAGATCTCGGTGCCGGGCGCTTGGTCGTGGGCGTTGATGCTCCCGGTCCACACGGGTGCGCCGCCGATGCCCACCGGGAGTCGCAGCAGACGTCCGGATCCCCAGTAGGAGTGGCCTTCGTGGTTCTCTCGCCCGGGGCCGCCGTCGGTGAGGACGAGTTCGGTGCCTCGGAACGCGCAGTTCGTGAGCACTGTGCCGAGCTCGATGAAGTCCGCTCCGGAGCCGTCGGCGCGCACCACGTGGAGACCCCCGGACAGCAGGGTCGCGACGTAGATGTCGCCGTTCGCAGCGATCGCGATGCCGTCGGGCATGTGGCCCGGCTCGAACACGTGGAGGACGTCGTCGGCGCCGCCGGGGGTGCGCCGGACGAGTCGACCGGTGAACGACTCGACCCAGAGCACCGATCCGTCGGCGGCCACCGCGATGCCGTTCGGGTAGCCCGTCGTCTCCAGGAAGGTCTCGCCGGATCCGTCCGCGTCGAGGACGTAGATATAGCCCGGGTCCCGGCCTTCTGGATTCCAGAGGCCGGGATCGGTGAAGTAGAGCCGGCCGTCGGGCCCGAACGCGAGGTCGTTGGGCCGATTGAGGCGGCGGCCGTCGACGACGGTCGCGACGGTCTCTGGTCGCTCGCCCTCGCGGACGCGCTGAATCGAGCCGGGTCGCGTGTCGTACGAGCGCAAGCCTCCGAGCACTCCGCCGTTGTTGGCGACGTAGACGTAGCCGTCGTCGCCGAGCGTGGCACCATTCGGGTAGCCACCCGGCTTGGCCCAGATGGTTTCGCCGCCGCCCTCGGTCCACGCATTGAGGAGTCCTCGATAGGTGTCGGTGTAGACGATCCGCCCATCGGGCAGAAGGACTGGGCCCTCCGCGTTGGTGACGTCCTCGACGAGGACCTCGGTCTCCTGCATCATCTGGTCTCCTGCGTGTCGGTTAGAGCGTCGGTCGTGGGCCGGGCACTCGCCCCGCCCACGACCGACGACTCACGGAGTCATTCGGGGTTGTTGAACATCTGGTCCAGCAGTCCCTTGGGAATCCAGTCACCACCGCTGAGGGTGTCGCCCTCGGAGCTGAGCGGCGCATCCGGCACGACGTACTTGCTCAGGTTGTCGTTCGTGATGACCGTCGGCACGACGGGGATCTGGTTGGTGATCGGACCCTCGCCGGCGAGCACTCGCATCGCGACGTCCCAGACCGTGTCGCTGCCCTGTTCCGCGGTCTCGGCCAGCCCGACACCGACGTAGCCGTTCTCCGTCATCTCGCGATCCCAATACCCGAAGGACCCCGCGGTGCCGCCGATGTCGATGATCAGCGGGAACGGCCGGCCCGTGTCCTCGAACGCGGACCAGACGCCGGCGCCCATGGTGCCGATCTGCACGACGGCGTCGATGGGCTCCGGGTGCGAGGCCAGGAACGTGATGAGCGCCGACTTGGTCACGGAGTTGGAGTAATCGCCGTTGACCGTGCCGACGACATTGACGTTCGGGCACGACTCGAGTGCCGTCTCGACCGCTTCGACACTGATCGTCGTGATCGAGATGCCCTCGATCCCGGAGACGATGATCAGATTGCCCTGACCGCCGAGCAGCTTCATGCCTTCGGCGAACGGGAGCGAGACGCGGTTGTACGGGTTGTTGCCGACGTTGACCGCATACGGCGAGGGCACGTTTCCGACCAGCGTGACCGTCGGGATGCCCTGCTCCCCCGCGGCAGTCACGGGCGCCGCCATCGCGTCGCCATCGAGCGGATACATGAGGATGATGTCCGCCCCGTCGTCGACGAGCTTCTGATAGCCGGCGATCTGGTCGGCGGCGGTCATGGTCGTCGCGTCCGCCGGCATCTGGATGTCGAGCTCGCCCTCGACGAGGCCAGCCTGCTTCGCCTCATCGAAGAGCTCCTGGAACACCTCGACGGTCGTCGTCGCCCAGGCGTTCGCGACGGGCAGGAACGACAGCCCCACCTTGTACGGCGGCTCGCCCTTCGGCTTCGCGTCGGCCCAGGCACTCGCGAGGATCGGCGACGGGAAGCCGTTGAACGCGTTCTGCAGGTCGGGGGACAAGGTGGGGACGATCCCGTCGGGATCACTGACGGGAGGCAGTGCAGCGACGGTGCCGCAGTCTCCGAGGTCGATCGGTCCGTCCGTCGCCGTGCCGCCCGGGGCGGCGGTCGCGCAGGACGCGAGCCCGATCGCGAGCACGGCGACACCCGCCGAGGCGGTCAGTCGAAGGCTCGCGCGCTTCCGGTTCGGACGTTCGGCGTCCTCACCGGTTCGTGCGGTGCTGCTCAACATGTGATTGCGCTCCTTTTCCTGTTCTTCTCGACCCTGCTTCGGTGCAGGGACTGCTGTACGCGACGAGCTCAGACTCGATCGCCGAGCCGGCGCTCCCGTCCGTAGATCGCCATGGCCACGAGGATGATGACGCCGTACATGAGCTGCTGGTCGGCCGAGGTCATGCCGTGGCCGGTCATGACGGTGGTGACCATCGTGAGCAGCAGCGCGCCGACGAGGGTCTTGGTGTAATCACCGGGGCCGCCGCCGATCGTGCCGCCCACGATGACGGCGGTCAGGCTGATGAAGAGATAGGGGCCGCCCAGACCCGGGTTCACGTTCCCCGAGAACGACACGAGCATCACGCCGGTCAGGGCGGAGCAGAGTGCGCTGAACGCGAAGGCGTAGATCCACACCCGGCGTGTGCGCACGAGCGAGTACTCGGCAGCCATGGGATTCGCGCCGGTCAGGTAGAGCCGCCGTCCCGCGGCAGTGCGCTTGAGGAAGATCCACATCGCGATCGCGACGAGCAGCCAGATGAAGAGGATGGGTGGCACGGGGATGCCGAAGGTGGTCCCGATCGGTGATGCGAGTCCCTTCAGCCAGTCGGGCGCCTCGCCGGCGACCGCGAGTCCGGCTGGACCGCGGACGATGCCGAGCGCGAACGAGCCCATGGCGAGGGTGACGATGATCGGCGGGACCGAGAAGCGGTGGCAGAGGTACCCGACGAGTCCGCCGAGCACGAGCGCGCCGGGAACGAGGATCGCCATGCCGCCCCAGAAACCGATGCCGAGGCTCGTCGCGACCTGCGTCACGAGAAGGGCGCCCGCGACGATGAACCCCGCGACGGACAGGTCGAAGCCGCCGACGAGGATCGCGACGGTCTGACCGACCGCCGCGAGGCCGGCGAGCGAGGCGATGACGAGCACTGAGACGAGGCTCTGCGGACCGCCGAAGCCCGGCAGCGTGATCACGCCGACGAGGAACACGATGAGCAGGAGCGCGATCTGGAGGATCGGCACGCGGCGCTGGGCGGCGACGAGCCCCCGGGCAGTTCGGTGCCCGGCACCGGCGTTGATCGCGGTCTGGATCACGGGCCCGTCGTTCATGTCCGTGCCCCCTTCTTCTGGCCGAGGAGTATGGAGCCGAGCACGACGGAGACGATGAGGAGCGCCCCGTAGACCATGGGCAGCCAGGTCGGCGGCATCCGGAGGTCGGCGAGCACCGACTGGATGAGGAAGATCGCCGCGGCGCCGAGCAGCGCGCCGACCACGCTGCCGCGGCCGCCCGTGAGTGAGACGCCGCCGAGCGCGGCGGCTGCGATCGCCATGAGCGTGTACGCGCCGCTCGTGCTCGAGTCGGCGGTGCGCACGAGCCCGACGAGGACGAGTCCGCCGAAGGCGGCGAACGCTCCGCCGGTCGCGAATGCGATGACCCGGGTCGCCGAGACGGGGACGCCGGCCGAGTAGGCGGTCGCATCGTTGCCGCCGATCGCATAGAGATTGCGTCCGTAGGACGTCGACATGAGGATCGCCCAGATCGCGACTGGGATCGCGATGCTCACGAGTGCGGCCGGCACGGGTCCGAAGCTGCCGGACAGCGAGGTGACCCAGTTGTCGCCCTGCATGAGGACGGGCCGCGGCGCGATCTTGAGGTTGATCCCGATGACGATGAAGTACGCGGCGAGCGACACGACGATGGGCGACAGTCGCAGGATCACGATGATGAGGCCGATCGCCGCTCCGACGGCGCCGCCGAGCAGCATGACGATCGGGATAGCCTCGATGCCGCCGAGCCCCGAGGGAATCAGCACGCTCACGAAGAAGATCGCCGAGAGGGTCATCACGGGGCTCGTCGACATGTCGATGCCGCCGCGTCCGCTGATGATCGACGGGGTGCTCGCGATCGCCGCGATCGCGAGCGGCGCGAAAGAGGCGAGCAGGTTCGTCCAATTGATGTTCGGCTGGATCGAGATGTTGACGATGAGCAGGACGACGACGAGTAGCAGCGCAAAGGCATAGGTGTGGCGCCGCAGCAGGGTGCGGATCCGTGCGCCGACGCTCATCGACCGCTCCCCTCGTCGCTGAAGAAGCTGCCGACGAGCCGGTCCCGGTCGAGCTCGCCCTTGGTGAACTCGGCGGCGAGCTCGTTCTCGCGGAACACGAGCACGCGATCCATCAGCTCGATGTGCTCCTCGACCTCGGTCGACAGCATGACGACCGCGAGGCCCTGCTCGGTCAGCTCGCCGAGGAGTGCGTAGAGGTCATGCTTCGCGCCGATGTCGATCCCACGCGTGGGGTCGTTGAGCAGCAGCACATCGGGATCGGACGCGAGCCATCTCGCGATGATCACTTTCTGCTGGTTGCCGCCGCTCAGCGTCCCGATGCCGTCGCCGGGGCGCCCGAACTTGATCTTGAGCTTCGCGGCGTAGCGCTCGAACCGGGCGAGCGCTGCGCGGCCGCTGAGCAGCCCGGCTCGGCGGTCGATTCTCAGCGTCGCGGCGTTGAAGTTCTCGAGGATGGACATCCAGCCGAAGATCGATTCCGCACGCCGCTCGCGCGGGACGTAGGCGATCCCGGACCGCTTGGCGGCGTACTTGGAGGCGACCGTCCTGGTGCCGGCTCGCGTGTGCCGGACGACCTGGCCCTCGGCCCCCGGCAGGCCCCAGAGCGCCCGGATGAAGAGGTCCTGGCCCTGGCCCTCGAGGCCGGCGAGCCCGACGAGCTCGCCCGCTCGCAGCGTGAAGTCGATGGGATCGGATCCCGTCGCGAGGCGCAGGTCCCGGGTCGAGAGCACGACCGTGCCATGCTCGCGTCCGTCCGATGTCGTCGCTCGCCGGTCGGTGAGGCGATCGCTGCCGGTCATCAGCGTGACGAGCTGGGGTGTCGTCCAGTCGTCGTCGAGCGTCGCGACCGTCTCGCCGGAGCGCAGCACGGTGAGCCGGTCGGCGATCTCGCGGACCTCGTCCATCCGGTGCGAGATGAGCACGACGCCGACGCCCTCGGCGCTGCGCTGCCTGAGCACCTCGAAGAGGCGTCCACGGGTGTCGAAGTCGAGGGCGGAGGTCGCCTCGTCGAGGATGAGCAGCCGCGGCTCGCGCAGCAGCGCGCGAGCGATCGCGCAGGCCTGACGGTCGCTCAGTTCGAGTTCGCCGACGAGCGCGTCGAGCGATGGCGGGATCTCGACGAGCTGCGCGAGCACCTCACCCGCGAGCCGCTGCTTCTCGCGCTTCGAGCGCCGCGTCCCGAAGAGGCCGTCGGAGCCGAGCCAGAGGTTCGCCAGCACGGTCTGCGTCTCGACCGTGAGGACCTCCTGGAAGACGGTCGCGATGCCGTTGCGCAGCGACTCGTTGGGAGACCGGAATGCCTTGTGCGCGCTCCCGCCGATCTCGATCGTGCCGGCGTCGGGCGCGTGGACTCCGCTGAGGATCTTGACGAGCGTGCTCTTGCCGGAGCCGTTCTCGCCCATGAGCGCATGGATCTCGCCGCTTCGGATCTCGACATCGGCGTTGCGCAGCGCGACGGTCGGCCCGAAGGCCTTGCGTATCCCGACCATCCGCACAAGGGGCCCGGTCCCGGCGGCACCGAGCGCGTCCGCAGTGTCAGGGGACCCGAGGTGCACGCAATCTCCTTCGACCGGCGTGGGCTGTGTCGACGATCGAACCCTCGATTCGACCGATGGTCATACAATACCACTAAATGTGCGCTGAAACGTACTTACTGTCTTTTATCGCACAATCGTTGGGGACCCCGCGGTCGCGAGACGTCGCAGCTCGTCGAACATCGCGTACGAGGGATCGGCGCGGTCCCAGGTGCCGTTGGGGTAGCGGCCCATGACGTCGCGACGGTCCTCGCTCTCGGCTTCGAACACCCAATCGACGACCAGTTCGCGCTCGCGGATGCGCCATTCGCCGTCCCGTCGCTCGAGCCGGTCGAGGTACCGTCCACCGCCGACATCGACGCGCGGGGCGTCCTTTCGCCGCTGCACCCACATCACGTAGGTCTCGCTCGCGGCATGGTCGCCGACGACCTCGATCGTGCTCGTCGTCAACTGGTGGAGGTGGGCAGTCCAGTGGCGGGCGTGCTCGTCGTTGCCCCAGCGAACCAGTTCCTCGGGGGTGCCGTGGAACGTGCTCCCGTGGCGGTCGTGCGCATCAGGGTGATAGACCGTCGTGACCAGCTCGACGTCGTGGCGGTCGATACCTCGCGAGTAGCGCGCCAGCGTCTCGCGGATCTCCTGCTTCGCGATGAGTTGATCGAGTTTCTCGTCTCTCGTCATGCCGGTCATGGTGTTTCCTCTCGGATGCGGATCGTCCGGGCGCGGGCGGCCTGAATGTCTATTCGGTATCTGGCAGTTAGTGATGCTCAGCGCACACACTACTCGCCGATGGCGAAAGGCGTCCGGCTAGGAAGCGGCGCGGGACGCGGCGTACTGGCGATGCGCCTCGTCCGCGGCCCGGAGCAGTTCGTCCTTGACGACCCCCTGCAGCGCCTCGAGCGACGTTCGGACCGCGTTCGTGGAGATGGTGAAGGCGCCGATCACCGAGTCGTCGGCGTTGTGCACTGGCACGGCGATGCCGCGAAGTCCCGGGACGTACTCGCCGTCGGTGATGGCGAACCCGGCCTCGCGCACCTGCGCGACACGATCGCGCAGGTGCGATCTATCGACGACGCTGTGCTCGGTATAGGCCAGTCGATGCTGGCCATCGAGGTAGGTCTGGAGCTCGCCGTCGTCGAGGGCGGCGAGCAGCACGTACCCGGCCGACGTGACATGCGCGGGCGCTCGTGCCGCGCGGCCGCCGGTGAAGCTTCGCCACTCCTCGGAGAGCACCATGTCGACGTGGTACACGTAAGGCAGGGTCAGGACCGCGAAGAATCCGGGCAGGCGCAGCTTGCTCGCCGCGCTGCTCAGCGCCGGGCGCAGGATCGATTCCAGGTCGAGGGCCGACAGGTACGACCACGACAGGCTGAGCGAGCCATCGGAGATGCGGTAGCGACGATCGTCGTACTCCAGATGGCCGAGCGCCGTGAGAGAGCGCAGCAGACGGAGCATCATCGGCAGGCCGATTCCGGTCGCACGACAGACCTCGCTTGCCGTGACCGGAGCATCCGACTCATCGATGAGCTCGAGGACGGTGAGCGCCCGGCTGAGCGACTCCAATGGGTCGGATCGCTGGCCCGGATCCCCGGTGCTTGAACCCGTAAGCGCAGGCACGAGCAAAAGATACCCGACTGGCGGAGATTAAGATCGCCACATGCCGGAGCCATCGCAGTCGCTCAGGGCGGTGGAGCGCGGGTTCGCAGTGCTCAGCGCACTCGCAGACCCGACCGATCCGCTCTCGGTGAGCCAGGTCTCCGCCAAGGTCGGGTTCTCTCGCGCCGCGGTACGGCGGGTACTGCTCACGCTCTGCGAACTCGGGTACGTCACGGAGTCCAAGCCCGGGCACTACGCACCTCGAGCGAACGTGCTGCGCCTCGGCTGGCGGACGCTCGCACTGCGGTCCCTCGCGGACCTCGCGCGACCAGTGCTGGAGGAGTTGTGCGAGCGGACCGGGCACATCGCAGTGCTCTCGCGACGGCTCGGTGTGGAGATCATCGTAGAGGCCGCGATGGTTCCGCGCGATCGCAACGTCTTCCATGTGTCGGCAGGCGATCGGCTCCCGCCCATGACCTCGGACGCGGGACGACTGCTCTATTCGAACGAGGACTTGCGCGACCCCGTGGTGGAGTCGCTCCTGCGCGGCAGCGGAGAGACGGCCGCACGATTCAGAGCCGCGGTCGAGACGGCGGAGACCGAGGGATACTGCCTCGTCGACCAGGAGATGGAACCGGGCCTCGTCTCGCTCGGCGTGCCGGTTCGCGGCCGCGAAGGCTCGATCCCGGCGGCGCTGAGCCTCTACGCCTATGCGGGCACCATGACCGCCGCCGCCCTCCTCGACCATCTCCCCGTGCTCGCAGAAGGATCGGCGAGGCTGGAGAGCGACCTGCTGCGCGGTGCGGCTGCGTTCGCGCTCCAGTAGCCAGCGTCGGACGCTCGGGCGCGTGTCCCTACGCGATCCGGGAGTGCTCGCCGAGCTCGTGCCAGGTGCGGTTGTGGTACACGAGCGGGCGGGCTTCCGCGGCCGACGCCGCTGGCTCGGCGGGCTCGGGGTAGTGCGCGTCGGTCGCGTTGACGACGACGAGGGTCGAGCTGCCCGCGGTGAAGCGGTTGACGATCGTGCCGCGGATCCACGCGTGGGCGGACGGGATGAAGGGCTCGCCGGTCGGCAGGCGATCCCAGAGCGCGGTGTCGGCGAAGCGGTCGATGCCGCTCGTCGCGAAGCGCCTCGCGATCTCCGTCTGATCGGCGCCGAGCAGGTGCACGACGACGGAGTCGGAGGCGAGGATGCCGGGGGTCGCCGAGGAGAGCTCCGAGACGGAGAAGACGAGGAGCGGCGGTGTCGCGCTGACCGAGAAGACCGAGGTCGCGGTCATCCCGACCGGCCCGTCGCCCGGATCGGCGGTCACGACCGCGACGCCCGCCGCATGATTGCGGAAGGCCGCGCGGAACGCGTCGGGAGTGAGGCCGTCGGGGGCGAGCGTCGCGTCGGGCGCGAGCGCGGCCTCGGCCTGCGCCGGCTGCGTGGTCTGGTCCATGTGCGCCATCCTCGTCGGTTCGGCTCGGTTCGCGCGCGTCGGGTCGTCGCGCATCGTCACATCTGGAGCGGCTGACCGCTCAGCACCCGACCGAGGTTGGTGAGCAGCACCTCGGGCATGTAGCCGATATGGGTGCGGTACATGGCGGCGTCCTGGTAGTACTTGCCCATCCGCTTGCCGGCGAGCGCGACGGACGAGGTCCCGCCGTACATGAACGCGGTCTCGATGGCCTGCTGCGCGAGCTGCGCGGCGCGGACGATCTGGCCGCGGATGCGCACGTCGTCGGCGGCCGTGAACTCGGCGCCGCCCTCGGTCCACGCGGCGTTGAGCCGCATGTACTCGCGCAGCGCGCCGAGCAGCAGGGTCTGCGACGACTCTGCCGCGGAGACGATCTCGCCCGTCCAGTGCTGGTAGTACTGCGAGTCCTTGCGCGGGCCGCGGGGCGCGAAGCTCGTGCCGCGCTCCATGAGCTCGAGCCACTCGTCCATGCAGGCGAGCGCGTTGCCGACCTGGGTCTGGGTGAGGCCGGCGATGAACACGGCGGAGGTGCGTCCGAGGTAGAGCGGGTTCTGGTGCAGCTGCCAGCCCGGCGTCCCCTCGTCGCCCCAGACGATGTCCTTGAAGTTGAAGGGGACGGCGTTGTGCGCGGGGACGAACACGTCGTTCATCTCGATCGAGTTCGACGACGAGGCGTGCAGCCCGATCGTCTTGCCGAAGCCCCAGTCGTTCATGATCGTGAACTGGTCGCGGGGGACGATGAACATCCACAGCTGGGTCGTGCCGTCCTCGAGCGTCACGGGCGCGACCGGCATCGAGTGGGTCGCGTAGGTGCAGCCGGAGTTGTAGTCCCAGAGACCGCTGAGCCGGTAGCCGCCCTCGACGCGCTCGACGCTCGACTTGACGGGGAAGGCGCGCGACGGGGAGATGAAGGGGTAGGCCGAGCCGAACGCCTCCTCCTGCGCCTGCTCCGGGAAGTGCGACGCGAACTGGTAGGCGTGGCTCGCGCCGAGCTCGAAGGACCAGCCGACTCCGGGGTCGCCCCGCGAGATCTCGATCGCCACCCGCATGAACGTCTCGAGGTCGACCTCGAGACCGCCGTAGCGCTTCGGCCGGAGCATGTCGTAGAAGCGGTGCTCGACGAAGTACTCGTGGATCTCAGGGCCGTAGGTCCCGAGCTGCGCATGCTCGTCCTGCAGCTCGCGCAGGCGGGGCCGCAGGGCGCGTGCCGCCTCGACGAGCTCCTCGGGCGTGGGCTGGTAGCTCGCGAGGCGTTCCTTGAGGAGTGACATCTTCGTCTCCGTTTCGGCGGGACGTCCGTCCCGACTGGTTATAGGTATTGTAACTATAAGTCGTGGCTACACTCAAGTCGTGCCGGAAACACAGCCGTCGAGAGCCGATTCGCTCGGCGAGATCGGCGAGCGCATCATCGAGGTGTTCCGCTTCCTCCAGCACGAGGTCACTGTGCCCCGCGACGGGATCACGGCGATCACGCGCTCCGAGGCGGACATCATGCGCATCATCATGGAGCGGCCAGGCACGACCGTGAGCGAGATCGCGCGGGCCTTCGGGCAGCACAAGAGCAACACCTCGACCCGGATCGCGGCGCTCGTGGACAAGGGCCTCGCGCGGAAGGAGAACGCGGTCGGCGACGCCCGCGAGGTCCACGTCTACCCGACGGACGAGGCGCAGGAGAATCTCGACCGCTATCGAGAGGTGTGGGCCGAGCACTTCGGTCCGCTGACGGCGGCATCGGACGCCGAGCTCGCGAGGACCGCGGCCATCCTCGCCGAGCTCGCCGACGCGCTCGCCGCGGCGAGGCGCTCCGGCTAGAACTCGGTGAAGACGCCCGTGACGTCATCGAGTGCCATCGAGCGACGGAGGGCCTCGTCGGCCTCGTCGATCCGGTAGTCGCGGGTGACGAACGGCGTCGGGTCCAAGGCGCCGCGCTGCAGGTAGCCGATCCAGCGCGGGAAGTCGACATCCGGCGTGATGCGGCCGTTCTGACAGCCGTGGATCTCCCGACCGGTCGTCGTGAGCAGCCCCTGCGGCAGGATCACCTCGGAGGTGGCGTGCTGGACGCCCATCAGCACGACGGTCCCCGCCCGGCGTGACATGAGCACCGCCTGGCGCTGGGCGATCTCCGGGCCGGCCGCCTCGATGACGACGTCGGCGCCGCGGCCCCCCGTGAGCGCGCGCACCGCCTCGATCGGGTCGAGGGCCGTCGGATCGACGAGCCGGGTCGCGCCCATCGACGCGGCGAGCCCCCGGCGGCCGGGATGCCCGTCGATCGCGATGATCTCGCCCGCCTCGGCGAGCCGCGCCCCCTGGACGGCCCAGAGGCCGATGTGCCCGAGCCCGACGATCGCGACCGACTGCCCGGGCTTGACGTGCGCGATGTTCTCGATCGCGCCGAGCGCGCTGGAGATCCCGCAGCCGAGCAGGCATGCGGACTCGAAGGGCAGGTCGTCCGGCAGTCGATGCGTCTGCACGCCGAGGACGAGCATCCGCTCCGAGTAGGCGCCGACGAGCCCGGCCGCCCGCACCTCGCGGCCGTCCGGGAGGTCGGCGACGACGGGGTTCGGCGCCCCGCCCATGAGCAGGTCGCACTGATCGGGCCGCCCGATCCCGCAGTAGAAGCACTCGCCGCACTGCGGCGTGCCCGCGACGAGCACCCGATCGCCGGCGTTCAGGTGCGTCACTCCGGTGCCGACCGCCTCGACCGTCCCGACCGCGGTGTGTCCGAGCACGACGGGCGGGATCGTCCGGCGCATCGCCTTCCACCCCATCCAGTCGGTCGAGCAGAACGGGGCCGCCGCGGTGCGCACGAGCACCTGGCCGGGACCGGGCTCGCGCATCCGGATCACGCCGACCTCGAAGGGCTCGAGGTAGCCGGTCATGACGGCCGCGCGGGCGTCGGCGCTCATTCCGGCTCGCCGCCGCTGTGGATGAGTCTGGCGACGTGGCCGCGCAGGCGGATGAACTCGGGGTCCTCGCGCGTGGTGATCTGGTCGCGCGGCTCGGGCAGGTTCACGGCGATGTCCTCGGCGAGGCGAGCCGGGGGGCGGGAGAGCACGAGGACGCGGTTGGCGAGGTAGACGGACTCGTCGATGTCGTGCGTCACGAAGAGGATCGTCATCCCGTAGGTGTCGCGGATGCGCAGGACGAGGTCCTCGAGGCCCTCGCGGGTCTGCGCGTCGACGGATGCGAAGGGCTCGTCCATGAGCAGCAGCGTCGGCCGGTAGGCGAGCGCCCGGGCGATCGCGACGCGCTGCTGCATGCCGCCGGACAGCTGCCACGGGTAGCGCTTCGCGAAGCCGCCGAGGCCGACCGCCTCGAGCGACTCCTGGATGATCGCCTTCTTCTCCGCCTTCGTGACCTTCTTGCCCTCGAGCGGGAACCCGACGTTCTTCTCGATCGTCAGCCACGGCAGCAGCGAGCGGCTGTAGTCCTGGAAGACCATCGCCATGCCGGCCGGCACGCCGCTGATCCGGTTGCCGTCGACGATGACGGCGCCCTCGCTTGGGCGCAGCAGGCCGGCGAGCGTGCGCAGCAGGGTCGTCTTGCCGGCGCCCGAGGGGCCGACGATCGAGACGAACTCGCCCGGCTGGACGGAGAACGCGAGGTCGGAGATCGCGTGGTGCGCGCTCGCCCCGCTGCCGTAGACGTGCGAGACGTGGTCGACGACGAGCGCGGGCTGGACGGTGGTGGTGTCGGTCATGTTCCCTACCTTCAGGCCCGCGACTTCGACTGGCGGTGCCAGCCGAGGAGACGGCCCTCGATCCATTCGAGCAGCGAGTTGATGATGAGGCCGAGGATCGCCAGCGCGAGCATCCACGACCACATGTTGAGCAGCTGGAAGCGGCCCTGCGCCTGCACGAGCATGTAGCCGACCCCGTCGGTCGCGAGCATGAACTCCGAGACGATCGCGAGCAGCAGGGCGGCGGTGCTCGCGATGCGCAGGCCCGCGAAGATCTTCGGCATCGCACCGGGCAGCAGGATCCGGAACAGCCGCCGAGCCGGGGAGATCTTGAAGACCTTCCCGACGTCGAGCAGCGTCTTGTGGACCGAGCCGACGCCGACCGACGTGTTGATGAGCACGAACCAGGAGACCCCGTAGGCGATGAAGACGACGCGCATGTCGTTCCCGCCGCCGAGCAGGATGATGAACAGCGGCAGCGTCGCGGTCGCCGGGATCGAGCGCAGGAACTCCACGATCGGGTTGATCGTCTCGCGCGCCCCCCGCCACAGGCCCATGATCGTGCCGATGACGATGCCCCAGACCGCGCCGATCGCGAAGCCGAGCGCCATCCGGCCGACGGTCTGCAGGAACTCGCCGTAGAACACCTGCTGCACGGCCTTCGGGCTGCCGAAGAGGAGGTCCCAGAGGTTCGCGATGATCGCGAACGGCTGCGGGAAGAACGGCGCGGGCGGATTGAGCATCGTCACGAGCTGCCAGATGCCGATCACGGCCGCGATCGGGATCGCGAAATAGGCGAAGGAGACCAGGGCCCGCTGCCAGCGCGGGCGGACCGCGGGCCGGCTCGCGCGGGCGGCGAGTGCGCGAGTGCTCGTGTCGGTCATCACACGCCGTCCCTTGCGCTCGACTCCCAGCCGAACCAGCGGCGCTCGACCCAGCCGATCAGCAGGTTGATGGCGAGGCCGATGATGCCGGCCATGATCGTCGCGGCGAGCACCGAGAGATAGGTGTCGGCGGCCTCGACGTAGGAGCCGCGCTCCCGGGAGATGAAGGCGCCGATGCCCTGCGCGCCGCCCGCGATGAGCTCGACCGTGATGACGACGATGAGCGCGATCGACGAGGAGATGCGGATGCCCGTGACGATGAACGGCGCGGCCGACGGGATGACGATGCGGCGGATCACGCCGAAGCCGCGCACGCCGAAGCTGCGCGCCATGTCCTTCGCGAGCGGGTCGACGTCGTGGACGCCGTAGAGCGTGTTGAACATGATCGGCCAGACCGCCGCGAAGACGACGATGACGAGCTTCATCTCGAGCCCGTTGCCGAGCATGAGGAGCACGAGCGGGATGAGCGCGACCGGCGGGATCGGGCGCATGAGCTCGATGAGCGCGCGCGCCGCCCGGTAGATCGGGTTGAAGAGGCCGAACAGCGCGCCGAGCGGCACCGCGATCACGATCGAGATGAGCAGCCCGAGCAGGTAGGTCAGCAGGGTCGCGCCGACATCGGCGCGGAAGGCCTCATCGCCCCAGAGCGTGAACGCCCGGACGATGACCGAGGAGAACGGCGGCAGGTACTTCTGGTCGACGATCCCCGAGCGCGAGACGATCTCGAGGATGATCGCGAGCCCCGCGACGCCCGCGACCCCGCGCCAGACCGCGCCGACCCGGGGGGATCGACGCGTCTGGCGCGGGGCTGCGGTGGTCGTCACTGGACTCAGCAGTTGTCGGGTGCGGCCAGGGTGTGGTCGGCGAAGTCGATCGACTGGCTGAGCAGGCCGCTCGCCTCGTAGACCTCGACGTTCCGGTTGAGGGCGTCGATCCGGTTCGTGGTCTGGAAGTTGACCATGACGTCGGCCTTCGCCGCGGCCTCGGGGGCGCCGAGGAAGGACTGGAAGTACTCCTCGTAGAGCGCGCGGTCCTCGTGCAGCGCGCCCTGCGCCGCGAAGATCGAGCACTGGAAGGCGGCGATCGTGTTCGGGTTCTTCGCGACGAAGTCGGTCGAGGAGATCCAGCCCGACTCGGCCATGCCCTCGTAGGCCCCTGCACCGTAGTCGAAGACCGGGGTGGCGCCGGCGCCGAGGACCGCCGCGAGCGTCGGTCCGACCGCGCTCGACGCGTCGATCGTGCCCTGCTCGAACGCGGCCGCGACCTCGGAGTAGGGGAGCTCGACCCAGTTGACGGAGTCGGGGTCGAGGCCCTCGGCGATCATCGAGTCGCGGAGCTTGATCGCGTGCGAGCTCGTCAGGGAGATGACGTTGACGGTCTTGCCCGCGAGCCCGGCGAGGTCCTCGATGCCGCTGCCGGCGCGAGCCATCAGGTAGCCGGTCTCGGGGGTCGAGGCCCAGCCCTCCGCGACGACGACGAGCGGCAGGCCCTGGCCGATCGCGTCGATGACGCCGAAGTAGGACGCGTTCGCCGAGGCGACGTCGCCCGAGACGACCTGCGTGATGGCGACACCGCTGTTGTCCGCGGGCACGAACTCGATCGTGAGCCCGTACTGCTCGCTGAACTTGTCGGCGGCGACGATGAGCGGGATGAGACCCGGGCCCTTGATGCCGGTGATCTTGACGCTCGCGAGCTCGGGCGCGTGCGGATCGACGGCGGCCGTCCCGTCCTGCGTCGGCTCGTTCGTCGGTGCGGGGGCGGCTCCGCCGGAGCAGGCGGTGAGGAGCGCGGCGACGCCGACGGCGGCGGTCGCGGCGATGATGCCGCGGGTCCTACCGCGGCGCAGTGCAGATGTGATCATGATGCGTTCTTCTCTCCATCGAGTGCCGAGGCGCGGCAGTTTCGGGCGATCGTATGGTGATCGCGGCGCGAGGGCACGCCGATCCGGTGGATTGTCATACAACCCTAGTGCCAGTGCCGCGCGGCGGCTCAGGCGGTCGCGCCGAGCAGGCGGAGCGTCGTGGCCCCGTCCTCCGCGAGCGTGCGTGCCGTGTAGCGGCTCACCGCGCCGATCTCCCGCTGCGAGATGCGCGGCACGATGCCCTGGACGATGCGAGCCGTGAAGCGGATGCGCTGCAGCTCGCGCTCGGGGGCGAGCTGCGTGCGCCGGAACGCGGCGAGCCTCCCGTAGACCACGCGGACGACGTTCTCGATGGCGACGCTCTGCGCCCCCTCGAAGAGCACCTCGTAGAAGGCGTCGCGGTCGCGGTGGATGTGCCGCAGGTTCTCGCTGCAGGACGCGGTGTCCCCGAAGCGGGAGACCGCACGATCGAGGGCGCCCACTTGGCGCGCGCTCGCCCGCGAGGTGAACTTCGCGACGAGGAGCGGTTCGACCATCGTCCGCAGCCGGTACAGGGCGGCCGCGTCATCGTCGAAGAGCTCGGTCACGCGGGCCCCCTGGCTCGGCTGGAGCTCGACGAGTCCGCGTCCCGCGAGCACCTGGAGCGCCGCGCGGGCGGTCGAGCGCGACACGTCGTAGCGGTCCACGAGCTGCGACTCCGTGATCCGGTCGCCCGCGCGGTGGTCGCCGGCGATGATCTCCTCGCTGAGGAACATCGTCGTCGTTTCGACTGCGGTGCCGACCGGGCTGGGCATGAGACGCTCCTTGTCGTCGCGGACGAGGCCGCCGGCCAGTATGCCGGATGAGCCTGGCCGCGCGACTCAGTTCGCGCGATAGGCCGTCCTCGCGTTCGCGTTGTACGGCGCGGGGAGCACGGTCGCGCGGAGGTCGACCTGGCTGTGCGGCGGCAGCTGCGGGCGGGTGCTTCCCTCCGGCTCGCCCCAGCGCACCGTGACCTCGGTCCCGGGCTCGGCGAACTCCGCGTCGATCATCGCGAGCGAGAGGATCGCGCGGTCGGGCTCGATGAACCCCGTGTCGACCGAGACGCCGATGGGGCGTCCGCTCGCGAGCACGGTGTCGTAGTGGAAGCGCGCGCCGCGCGACTTGGGCACGTCGACGAGGCGGGGCGGCAGCGTCTCGCCCGCGACGAACTGCGCGCGGTAGATGTCCGCGACGTCGTTGCCGTTCCAGTGCAGCGTGACCTTCTTGCGCGCGGGGGCCGCGACGAGCTCGCGCAGCGCGTCGCGCCCCACGAAGTCGTGCTCGAAGGACACGAGCTTGCCGTAGCCGATGTCGTACGGCGTGACGTAGTAGTCGCGGATGTCCGGACGCGCGTAGCTGCCGGCGAGCGAGCCGAGGTGTCCTGCGGGGAGCCACTCGCGGTAGGCCTTCGTCTCCGCCGAGTCGTAGATCGCCGGAACCGGGAGCGAGATCCACGCCGACTCGAGCGTGTTCGTGATGTAGGCCCGGTAGCCGACCCGGTCGAGGCCGAGCGGCGTGCCGACCTTGAAGATCTCGTCGCGGACCGCCTCGCCGTCGGCCCAGGGCCCGAAGATCTCGAAGCCGGCCTGGCCGGCCATGCCGTGGCGCAGCAGCCAGACGGGTCGGCCCGCGATCGTGGCCTGGGCCATCCCGAAGAAGCGCGTCTGCGGCAGGGGGCCGTCGAGCGCGCCCTCGACGATCTCGAGCGCAGCCGGTCCCTGGACCTCGTAGCGGAAGTACTGGGGAGGTCCCTGACGGAGCCACGAGTTGTCGTCCCAGATGTGCTCGACGTCGTACTGCCCGCTCGCGATGTGGAACTCGATCCACTTGAGGGCGGTCGGCAGTCCGACCAGGTCGTACACGCCGGGCTCGAGGTGGAACAGGATGCCGTCGGCGATCAGGTGCCCGTCCGGCGCGACGACGACGTACTGCTTGGCGCTGCCCGGGGTCAGCGTCGAGAGGTCGTTGACGCCGAGCTCCGAGAACAGGCGCAGCGCATCCGGCCCGCGCACGATGAGGTCGACCATGTGGTGCGACTGGTCGAGGAAGGCGGCGGCCTCGCGCCAGAGTCGCACCTCGTAATGCCAGTTCGAGAACTCCCACGGCAGGAACGTCATCTGCGGCGCCGGCTCCCGCCGCAGTGCCGCGACGGGCCCGCCCGCCGCCTGGATCGCGTCCTCGACGCTCGTGATCTCGCTCATGATGCCTCCCGTATCCCGCCCGCTGCGGGCGCACCTGGAGGCTAGGTCGCGGTCCGCCGTCCGCGCGCCGGATCCCGGGGGATTGTCATACAGCGGCGTCCGCCGCCGGACCGGTCAGCCGACGGACTGCAGCGCGCGCAGCGTCGCGGCGCCGTCCTCGTGGAGCATGCGATGGGAGAACAGGCTCGCCGCCGAGCACTCGCGGCGCACGATGCGCGGCACGACGCGGCAGATCGTCGCGGCGTTGATGCGGATCCGCGTGAGCTCCTGGCCCCGCGAGAGCCGTTGCCGCCGGTAGACGCCGAGCCGTGCGTACTCGCCCCGGACCGTCTGCTCGAGCGTCGTGCTCGCCGCCCCGTCGAAGAGCACCTCGTAGAAGCCGTCGCGGAGCCGGTGGATCCGGCGCAGATCCTCCGACGCTCGCGCGGTCTCGGCGAAGACCTCCATCGCGCGGTCGAGCGCCGCGACCTGGGGCACCGTCGCGCGCTCCGTGAACTTGTGGATGAGCATCGGCTCGACGGCGCTGCGGACGCGATAGAGCGAGACCGCGTCGTCGTCGCTCAGCGCGACGACGCGGGCGCTCTGGCCGGGCGACAAGGTGACCAGGCCGCGCGCGGCGAGCACGAGCAGGGCGGCGCGCGCGGTCGAGCGCGAGATGTCGTAGCGCGCGGCGACCTCGCCCTCGACGAGCTGGTCGCCCGCCCGGTAGCCGCCGTCGATGATCGCCTCGCCGAGGAACGAGACGGTCGTGTCGACCGCGGTGGGCGCGTGGCCCGCCATGGTCTAGAGCGCGCCCTTCGCGCCGCCCGCGGGGACCGGCGTCAGCGCGATGATCTCGGGGATGCCCTTCAGCAGGGGCGTCGCCCGCTCGGCGAGCGCGGGCAGGATCGAGCTCGCGCGCCCGTGCTCCTCGGAGAGGGCCAGGCTCGCCCACTTCTCGATGAAGTAGATGTCGCCGTCCTCGTGGACGTGCAGCGAGTAGAGCTCGCAGCCCTCCTCCTCGTGCACGATCGGCACGAGCTCGGTGAGGACGTCGAGCACGGCCTGGGTCTGCCCCGGCTTCGGCGTCGCGCGGACGATCATGACGACGGGCTCGGACATGGCGCCTCCTTCGGTCGCGCGACGATGCGCGACGTGTCTCGGTCGGTCAGTGGGTCAGTCGGTCTGCGCCTCGACGGCGCGCAGCTGCTTGAGGGCGGTCTTCGCGGCGTTGCGGACGTGGGTCGCGCAGGCGCGTGCCGCCTCGGCCGCCTTGCGCGCCTGGGCGGCGTCGGCGATCCGGCGCAGCTCCCCGACGATCTCCTCGGTGCGGCCCGGCTCGCCCATCGAGGTCGCGCGCAGGAGTCGGACCCGAGCCTGCAGGCTCTCGACGATGCTCTGCAGCGCGGGGCTCGCGGCTCCCGCGACGATCGCCTCGTAGAAGCCGTCCTTCGAGTCGAGGATGACCCGGATGTCGTTCGATCCCGCGGTGAGCCTCGCGAAGTCGTCGACGGCGTCGACCATGCGCTGGATCTGCTCGTCGGTCGCGCGCTCGACGAAGCGCTCGACGAGGAGCGACTCGAGCACGGCGCGGATCTCGTAGAGGTCCTCGGCCTCGTCGAGCGAGGGCGCGGAGACGACCGCGCCGCGCTGCGGCACGACGGTCACGAGGCCCTCCGAGGTGAGCTCGCGCAGCGCCTCGCGGACGGTCGTGCGCGAGACGCCGAGCTGCTCGATGAGCTCGCGCTCGACGAGCCGCTGTCCGGGCGCGAGCCGGAAGTCGAGAATCGCGGCGCGCAGCGCCCCGATCACCTGCTCGCGGAGCGGGGCCGCCACGCGGTCCACGGGATTGCCGGCCCATGCATCGGAGAGCGCGTTCGCCGTGTTGACCATCTCGCCTCCTCCAAAGCCTGGGATGGGCCGATCATAGTGTCGACCGGGTGGGCTTCGGTTCACGCCTCGCTGCGTTGGGCCGGGCCGCCGGGGCCGGTCGCTGTATCCGTATACTATCGTCAGACAATCCTGGTTGGTAGCCGTGCGGACGAGGCAGTCCCCGTGCGGCACCGGGAAGTGCGATCGGAGACGTTTCATGACGTACGCGGGCCTGGAAGGCAAGGTGGCGATCGTCACCGGTGCGATCGGCGGGATCGGGACGGCGGTCATCGAGCGCCTCTCGACGGCGGGGGCGAAGCTCGTCGTCGTCGACCTCGACGAGGATCGGGCGAAGGCGGCCGCGGCGGCGCTGCCGGGGGAGGCCATCGGCGTCGGGGCGGACGTCTCGACCGAGGCCGGCGTCGACGCCTATATGACGGCGGCGATCGAGACCTACGGCTCGGCGGATCTGCACCACCTCAACGCCGGCATCGCGGGCACGCCGAACATCCAGCTCACCGACGCGACCGTCTCCGAATGGGACGCCGTCATGGGGGTCAACCTGCGCGGCCCGTTCCTCGGCACGCGAGCGGCCTTCCGGCACTTCATCGAGACGGGCAGGCCCGGCTCGATCGTCGTCACCGCCTCGATCGCCTCGCTGCGCGGCGCGCACGACCTGCTCGCCTACACGACGTCGAAGCACGGCGTCACGGGGCTCATCCACGGGGCGGCGGTCTACGGCGGCCCCATCGGCGTGCGGGTCAACGGGGTCGCGCCGGGCATCGTCCCGACCCCGATCTTCGGCGAGGCGGGGATCGCCGACATGCGCAAGCGCGCGAGCACCTCGCCGCTGCGTCGCGCGGGCGAGCCCGACGAGGTCGCCGCAGCGGTCGCGTTCCTGCTGTCCGACGACGCCTCGTACATCACGGGCGCCGTGCTCTCGATCGACGGCGGCGCGAGCGTCCAGAACACGAACCGCTACGGCGGCGGCGCGGGCCTCTGGGATCCGGCCGACCTCGACCGCGAGATCCTCGCCGCCTTCGGGGACGCGTAGTCCGGCGCGATTCGAGCAGCGTCAGATCGTCATACAATTGCAGTGAGTTTCAAGGGAGAAACATCGCCATGACCAAGTACGTCGTCACCGGAGTCGGTGGCTACATCGGCAACGCCGTCGCGGAGAACCTGCTCGCCGACGGCATCCCGGCCGCCGACCTCCGGGTGACGAGCCGCAGCCCCGAGGCGCTCGGGATCTGGCGGGCGAAGGGCGCCGACGCGCGCGAGGCCGACTACAACGACAAGGCCTCGCTCGTCGCGGCGTTCCAGGGCGCCGAGCACCTCTTCCTGGTGTCGGGCATGGACGCGGGCCCGACCCGCCAGGTCCAGCACACGAACGCCGTCGAGGCGGCGATCGAGGCCGGCGTCGGGCACATCGTCTACACCTCGTTCAACGGCGCCGAACGCCCCGAGGTCAACTCGGTCGAGGTCGCCGACCACAAGCTGACCGAGCGGCTCATCGCCGAGTCCGGGATCCCCTACAACTTCCTGCGCAACAACCAGTACGCCGACGCGATGGCCGAGAACCAGGCCGCGATCGCGATCACGACGGGCCAGAGCATCGGCAACAGCGCGGACGGCAAGGTCGGCTTCGTCGCCCGCGAGGACGTCGCGGAGGTCGGCGCGAAGGTGCTCCAGGGCCTCGGCGAGCCGAACACCGGCTACGACGTGACGGGCCCCGAGCTGCTCACCTACCTCGACGTGACGAACCTCATCATCGAGCTGTCCGGCGCGGAGATCGCTCACGTCGACCTCGACGACGATGCGATGTACGCGATGTGGGACTCGCTCGGCGTGCCGCGCGACTCGGCGACCGGCGACTTCACCAACTCGCCCGTGCCGTGGTCGAGCGACGGCATGGTGACCTTCGGCCGGATGATCCGCGACGGGCACCTCGCGGTCACGACCGACGTCGTCGAGCGCTTCACCGGCCACCCGCCGAAATCGCTGCGGACGCTCATGGAGGAGCGCCGGCACACCTGGCCGGCCGCCCCCGGGGAGGTCTGAGCGGTGGTCGCATCCGACGAGTACGAGGTCGTCATCGCGCAGTACGGCACCCGGCAGGGGCACCGCGCGGAGGTGTATCTCAACTACGGCATCTACGGTCAGCCCGACGGGCCGATCGGGATGGACTACTTCGTGTGGGTCATCCGCAACGCCGAGCGGACGATCCTCGTCGACGTCGGGTTCTCCGTCGCGGGCGGGGAGAACCGCAAGCGCACCTGGGTCAAGTCGCCCGAGGAGATCTATGCCGCGCTCGGCATCGACCTCGCCGCCGAGCAGACGATCATCGTCACGCACGCCCACTACGACCACATCGGCAACCTCGACAAGTTCCCGAACTCGCGGATCCTCATCGCGCAGGCCGAGTACGACTTCTGGGACAGCCCCATGGGCGGCCGTGCGCAGTTCGCCTGGTCGACCGAGGACGAGGAGATCGACGCGCTCAGGGCGGCGCACGCGGCCGGCCGGGTCACGACGTTCTCCGGATCGATCCAGGTCGCGCCGGGCATCGAGCTCATCGAGTTCGGCGGGCACACGCCCGGCATCAGCGTCGTCAAGGTCGCGACCCCGGACGGCACGGTGCTCCTCGCCTCGGACACCATCCACTACTACGAGGAGTTCGACGCCGATCTGCCGTTCGCGTTCGTCGCGGACCTGCCGCAGATGTACTCGGGCTTCGACCGGATCCGCGCGCTCGTCGAGGCGGGCGAGGTCCAGCACCTCGTGCCGGGTCACGACCCGGACACCCTCAACCGCTTCAACCGGATCGAGGACGGCCCACTCGCCGGAATCGCAGCGACCATCGGGAGCAGAACGTCATGACGCAGCGCATCGGATTCATCGGACTCGGAAACATGGGCGGGCGGATGACCCGCCGCGTCGTCGACGGCGGCGTCGCCGTCCTCGGCTTCGACATGAATCGCGACGCGGTCGTCGCGGCGGGGGCGACCCCGGCCTCCTCGGCCGTGCAGGTCGTCGCCGAGTCGGACGTCGTCCTGCTGTCCCTCCCCGACAGCAAGGTCGTCGAGCGCGTCGTCCTCGACGACGCCTTCATCGCGGCGCTCCGGCCGGGCCAGATCGTCGTCGATCTGTCGACCGCCGCGCCGAGCTCGACGCAGGCCATCCACGCGCGGTTCCAGCAGCTCGGCGTCGAGTACCTCGACGCGGGCATCTCGGGCGGCGCCGCCGCGGCCGAGAAGGGGACGCTGACGCTCATGGTCGGCGGCTCCGCCGACGCGCTGGAGCAGGTGCAGTCGACCTTCGCGCACTTCGCGACGAACGTCTTCCTGCTCGGCGGCCCCGGCGCGGGCCACTCGACGAAGCTGCTCAACAACTTCCTCAACGCGATCGCCCTGTCGGCGACCGCGGAGGTCATGGTCGCGGCGAAGAAGGCGGGTCTCGACCTGCAGACCGTGCTCGACGTGCTCAACAGCTCCTCGGGCGTCAACTTCGCGACGCAGAACCGCTTCCCCAAGATCATCAACGGCGACTACCTCAAGGGCGGCCTGACGAACGCGCTCATGACGAAGGACGTCGTGCT
>Ga0182744_1000901_pt1 | contig 26955 bp, 36 predicted proteins | sample eDN3rd30CKraftMG_FD_128525 | JGI IMG/M metagenome (GOLD analysis project Ga0182744, IMG submission 128525) | Enriched Miracle-Growth compost microbial communities from Emeryville, California, USA - eDNA 3rd pass 30_C Kraft MG (version 2) (version 2) ... | reverse complement strand
GCGCACGCGACTGCGCACCACATCGGGCTCGTAGGCCCATTCGCCGCTCGCCGGCATCACGCAGACGCTGCGGACGAGATGGCGGGCATCGGCCACATCGGCGTCCGAGCCGCGATAGACTTCGATCTCGAAGTTCGGAAAACGATTGCCGTAGGGCGTGAGATAGAGGTTCTCGAGGACGACGTAGGACAGACCGCGGAACGCCGGTGTGCGGTCGGCGCCTTCAACTGCCTGGATCAGCGGATCGGGTGATTGTGTCTCGTCGCCGTAATAGGTGCGGATATCATCGACATGCTCGGGATCGAGCGGCATCTTGTCGAGCCAGATGCGATAGATCGAAGTGATCGGCGCCTCACAGACGCCGAGCGCAATATCGGCATAATAATGGTAGCTGGTGTGCGTGATGGTTTGCGTTCCTCCCCCACCACCGGCGCTGCCTTTGCCGCCACCGCCGACCGTCTCGGTTTCGGTGCGGACGATTTCACGAATACCGCGGACCCAGATGATATTGGCAGGCACCCGCATGCGGCCCCAAACCACCGGCATGGTTTGGCCATAGGCCGATCCCGACAGGTTGAGTTCAGTGAGCCGTGTGCCTTCGACCGTCCGACGATCCTGCTGCGGTCCGAACAGCTCGCGGTCGAGAATGCCACCGACATAGGCGCCGAACAGCGCCCCGAGCGATTGGCCGAGCCCTCCCGCGATGCCGCCGCCGAGCACCCCGCCGGCGAGCGTGAGAACAAGCTGGGCCACGGTTCACGTCTCGACTTCGAAGGTGAGGTTTGGCAGCCGGTTACCGAACGGTGTGATGGAGAGCCGCTCCATCATCACATAGGCGAGCCCGCGATAGGCCGGCGTGCGAGCGATGCCTTCAACGGCCTGAATGAGCGGGTCGGGTGCCTGCGTTTCATTCCCGAGATAGACCCGCATGTCGCCGACCTTATCGGTCTCGAAGGCATTGCCGTCGGCGAATACGCGACGCACCGCAGCGATCGGCCCGGCGCAGAGCCCGACGGCGACATCGGCATAATAGTGATAGGTGACGTTGGTAACGGTCTGGCCGCCGCTGCCACCACCCTTGCCGCCACCACCAACCGTCTGCGTATCGGTGCGAACTTCCTCGTCGAAGCCGCGCATCCAGATTATATTCGCAGCCATTCGGCCCTTGCCGTAGAGCAGCGGAATCACCGCGCCGTAGCTCGACGACTGCACGCGCAGATCCTGCATACGTGCGCCATAAACGGTCTGGCTGGCCGTACCGCCGAATAGCTGCTGATCGACCATGCCGCCGACATAGCCGCCAACCAGACCGCCGATCGCACCGCCGAGGCCGGGCAGCAGCATATTGCCAAGCACATAGCCACCGACCGTGAGGACGATCTTGGCCATGATCAATCCGCGATCCCAGGCACCCGGAACGCATGGCGGAGTTTTGCCCGCCACCATGGCGAGAAATCGTGCTCGACCACCTTGCCGGCTTCGCGGTAGCAGTGGATCAGCCCGTCGCCTGGCGCGACATAGGCACAGTGGTGCGCCGGACCCTTGCCGGCGCCGAACAGCAGGATGTCGCCGGGCAGCACGTCGGTCACGTCGATTTCGTGGGCGTGTGCCTTGAAGCCGAGATACATGCGCGGCTCGGCGCGGTAGAGGTGCCACGTCTCCGGATAGTCGAGTGGGATCGTCACCTCGCCGACGAATGGCAGCGCCACGCCGCGCACGAAACCGATACAGTCGCAACCGACACCCTTAAGAGATGCCTGATGGTGCCAGGGCGTGCCGAGCCAGCTCCGCGCCTCGGCGATCACTGCATCTCGGGTGAACATCGGCATGAGGCAATCAGGATCAGTAAGAAGTGGCCTTCGCGAGCACGGATCTTCGGTGCTGTCCGGGACCGCGTCAGCGGTCATCACCCGCGCACCGGATAGGAGAAGACCTTGTCGTTGCCCGGAATGTGCGGCTCGCCGCGGAAGTTCAAAATATTGCCGAAACGGGCATGACAGGTCTCCGGGGTCTTATCGCAGCCGGCGACCAGCCGGACCTGGTCGCCGACTGTGATCGGTCGCGGCATCGGTGTGAACAGCTGGATCGATTGGCCGTTGTGCTGAAGCACTTCGGTCGCCGTACCCGCGTTTGCGCCGGTCAGGAAGGAACAGACGCCGAAGGTGTAGAAGCCGGTCGGCCGTGCCGTCGGGACCGTGAAGGTGTCGCCACTGGATACAGCGCTGATGACGAGTTCGTCTGTCAGCGGAGCCAGCATGACCTTGCACTCGACGCTGCCCAGATTGGTACGACAGAGCCGTGAATAGAGCTTGCCCGCAACCTGCTGAAGGCGATTCGCGATGCCGCGAATCTCCGCCGAGAAACGATTGTCGGCGCGCTTGACCTCGCCAAGCGAGCCGCGACGAAGGAGCACGCGACCTTGCGACAGATCGGCCCAGTTGACGAGAAAGATGTCGATCTTGGCGCCGTCGAACAGACCGGCGGAGATGTCCTCTGCCTTGAGCGCGTCATCATCGAGAAACCCGTCCACATCGAGGTTGTCGACGGACAGATCGGCGCCGGATTTAATCGCGCTCGGCAAGAAGCCGGTTGCAGCTACATAAGTCAGGCCATCAATGACGAGGTTGCTATCGTGATCGGTGAAGCCGCGCGCCCAGCCGTCGGTCCGCTCCAGGCGCCAGCACGTCGCAAGCGTCGTCACCTCGCCGGCAAGATGTGCGGCGAGCGCGGCAGATATGGTCTTCATGGATCAGGCCCTGATTTCGATTAAAGCGATCGAGGAAACCTGCTGGATGTGATAGGCGACCGCGACCACCGGCAGATGATCGGTGTCAAAGCGGACCGGCACGTCAAACAGGAAGTCCGCATAAGGCTGTGTCGCGGGCGCAAGGCCGAACGTAATCAGCCCGGTCAGGTGGTCGACATCGACCGATACCGGATTGCCGCCGACGCGAACGACTACGGTGCCAGCCTCGGGCTTGGTGATGACGCGCTGATCCGCCGAAGGCCCCGAGGCGTATTGCTTGGTCAGCTGCCAAATCAGCGGATCGGTGGTCGGCGCGAGCGGCTGGGCTTCGGCTTCAAAATCGTTCCAGTCGCGGAAACGGAAGCCGTAGGCTCGGCCCTTGCGGGCGCGGAAGAAGGCGATGACCTCAGCCATCTGCTCGCGGGTACGAATGCCGGTCGAGATGTCGTATTTGGCACGCGCCGCCGACCAGTTGACGTTGCGCTGCTCGAAGCCGGAAGCGACCGCAATGATGTCGGTCGAGAACTCGGGGCCACCAGTCGCTCCGCGTGCGACAGCATCCGGAAACCGTATATCGTGAAATCCGCTCACAGGTTGCGCTCCGCGCGCCGCAGCGCGGCCGCCATATCAGCGGTGATCTGGCTCTGGGCCCGCCGGAACGAGGCAGCGTCCGGCGTCGTCACCGCGAAGTTGAGGACGATCGGAGCCTTCGCGCCGCGTTCATAGGCGGCGGCTTCGCTACGGTTGAGCACTCGCTCACCGCGCTGCAGGATTGCGGGCACCTCGTCGGATTTAAGGAATGTGCCGTCATGGAAGCGGGGTGCGTTGTGGAAAGCGGCCGCCGGGACGAGGCGCAACGGTGCCGAACCACCGACAATGCCGCCAAAATGATAGATCGGCGAACCGAACAATTTTGCGGTCGCCGCAACCGGGCCGACCCCACCACCGCCGCCGAACAGACCGCTAAATAAACCGCCGAACAGGCCGCCGGCATTGTTCAACGTCGGAGCGTTGTCGCCGAACAGAAGATTTTTGAGCGGATTCAGCACCGCGAGCTTGAGAATTTCCTTTTCGATGTCGGCGAGTGCAGCCCGTCCGGCCTCCGCCCAGGACTTCCAGTCGAGCTTGCCTTGCGCGAGCAGATCGGCAAAGCGGTTCATCGAGGACTCGAACACGCTTTGCCAGCCCTGGGTGAGTTCGCGGGCACGGTCAAGCTGGGCGTTGAGCGCGGCCTGGCGTTCGGCGTTGGCGAGGATGATCTGCCCCTCGACGCTCGCCGCCGACAGACCCTGGCGGCGCAGATCCTGCTCGGCCTTGAGCCGCGCGATGAATTTATCCTTTTCCTCAACACTTCGGCCGACAAAGGCGATCTCGGCCTGCGTCTGCTCGATTGCAAAACGCTGGTCGCGTGCCGTGTCGCGCAGGACCTTTGCTGCCTCCGCCAGGACCCGGTTGCGGGCTTGCTCAATCGTGAGCGCGGCCTGTTCGGGCGTCACCGTCTGGCCGATCAGCTCGATCCGGGCGCGCTCGGCTTCTAACGCCGCCCGCCGCGCCGGCCCGATGGCGGTGACAAGTTCGATCTCGATCTGCTGCAGGCGGAGTTTACGCGCCTGCGGATCGACGAACTTGGCATTCTCGCCGGAATAAGTCGCGAGCGCCTGTGTGACACGACGATAGGCGTCTTCGACATTCTGCAGATTATCGACATTTTTTGCCGCAAGCGGGTCTTCGAGCAATTTACCCAACGAGCCACGCAGCACCTCCAGCTGGCGGATCGTCTCGGTGCCGGGGATGATGTCGCGCACCGCCTCGCCGACTTTCAGCGAAAGAGCGCGCGCCTCCGCTTCGATGCGGCCAACATCGGCCTGGTGCCTTGCATCTACAATGCGAGCACGAAGATCATCGGCTTGTCGCCGAAGCTCCGCCAGGACCCGCGATGGCGCACTGTTCGAGCCGCGCGACAGCGCCGCGATACGCTGCTCGATTCGGGCGAGCTGCTCCTCGGATGTGCCGCCGCCAGCGGCGCGGTCGATGGCCCGACCAACGGCGTCATAGGCGTCCGAGGCCGAGCGCTTGACCGCGTCCCAGGCACGACCAAGCGCGGTCGTCGCCTGCTCGGCATTAGCAAGGCTACCGCGCATCGCCTCCAGCAGCACGCGCTGTGCGCTGGTGCGGTCGTTCTGTTCGGCAAGACGCCGGATATAGGCGCGCGTTCGGTCATCGAGAAAGCCGAGCTGCGTGTTGAGCTGATCTGCCCCGCGCACCGGGTCGGCAAAGGCCTCGGCGAGGGACTTGACCGCCGCGTCGACATCGCTGCCGACGGTGACGGCATAGTTTTTGGCGACCGCGATCAGGCCGGTAAAGTGGTCCTGGCCGATCCGCCCGGTGCGCAGGAACGCCGTCTCCATCTCGCGTGCAGCGGCAACCGACACCTTGCCGGCGGCAGCACCGACCTGCGCGATACGATTGAGGTCGGCGACCGTGGCGCCAGCCGCGCGACCGGCGCCGGCAAGCCCGACTTCCAGCTGTTTCTGGCCCTTGAGCCATGCGTCATAAGCGGTCGCACCTGCGATCGCCATTCCGACCGTCGCGCCGGTGAGAAGCCGCACCGGAGTGATGACGGCGGCAAGCGCGCGCCCGAGGCTGCCGGCGATGCCGGAGAGACCGCCGGACTCCGCACCGAACGCCTTACCGAGCTTGAGCGTCTGGATGGTGAGCCGTCCGAGCGGTACCTCGCCGGTTACCGCCGCATCGGACGCCAGCCGGAACGTCGTGATCAGCGCCCGAATTTGGCCACCGGTCAGATTCGACGCATGGCCAAGCTCATTGAGCGCATCGGACGCCAGATCGAAGCGTTCCCTGGCGAGCGCGACCGCCTCATTATGCTCCTTCGTGGTAATAGTGCCGGCTTTGAGCAGCGCAGCCGCTTCCGCGATTTCGGCGTTGAGCCGCTTTTGTGCCGCACCGAGCGGGTCGACCTGGGCGCGCAGCGCCGCAGTGCGCCGCTCGAGGTCTTCCGATGCCCTAGCTGCGCTTTCAAACACCTCGGCCGAGTAGCGCGCAGACTTTGGCGTGGTGTCAACACCGAGCACCGCGTTGAAATTACGCTGCGACTGGTCGGCGCTTGCCGTTTGTCGCGCGGCTTGCGCCAGGCGCAGCAAACGCTGGGTCTGTCGATCGGTGGCACTCCCGGCGGCATCCATCGCGGACGCGACGCCGCGAAACGCGCTCGTGCCGGCCTGCCCGACCTCGTCGAAGGCGCGTTTGACCTCCGCCTTGCCCTCGACACCGAGGCGGATCGAGACGTTTGTTGCTGCCATCGTTCGCTCAAAATCGTGATGGGCTCAATCAATCCCGGTCGTGGGCATAGCCGCGCACGATGATCGGCTCGATCTCGGGTAGCACTTCTACGAGCAGCGGAGTGAGCGCGCCCATGGCGTCGGCCAAGAGCAGCACGGCGCCAAAATCCACGGCGTAGATGCCGCCAGGTGCTGCGCGCACCTGACCTGCGGCGCGGCGCAGCACCTCCCAGGCCGCGATGCCGTCGGGCGTATGAACCGCATGCTCTTGATACGGACACTCAGCACACGTCGTCGTGCACGCCGCGCAATAGCCATCGCCCCCACCGAAGTGCCATTCGGCGAGAGCGATCAGACGTTTTTTTCCGCAACCTGCAGGATTGCCGGCGCGACATAGAGGCGGTCGATCGCGTCGAACAGCGGCCAGAGATCGAGCGCGGCATCGACGTGGTCCGGGTTTGGGCCGACCGGATTGCCATCGGCATCGCCAATGCCTTCCCATGCCGCGATGCCAGAGCGCGCAAGCGCGGAGGTAAACGCTAGCCCGGCCTGGATCTCGGCATCTTCACCACCCGCGCGCAGCACCTCGGCCGCAGCGGCGCGCGCGACAAGAATGGCGGCGACGGTAATGGGGCGGAACCGCACCCGCACGCCTGGAACAAGGTCGAGCCAGAACGGCTCGCGGTCGATGGATAGCTTGAGCATGGTAGCGTTCTCCGGGGAACTGGCGATTCGGATTGAGTACGCGGATCGCGCAGACGACAACTTGACGGACTACGCGATTCGCGTAGAATGACGATGGAATTTGAATGGGACGAAGCCAAGAGCGACTGGACCCGCCGCGAACGCGGATTTGGGTTCGAGGAGGCCGCACTATCTTTGAAGGATCGGTGCAGACCACACACTTGACGACCGGCGGAACTATGGAGAAGAGCGCCTTATAGCGGTCGGCGAGGTTGCCGGTGAGGTGCTGGTCGTCGTCTATACTGACCGGGGCAGCGTGAGGCGGATCATCTCGGCACGATACGCCAATCGAAAGGAACGGATGACATGGCAATTGTTCGCAAAGCACTGAAGACGATTCGCGCGACCAAGCCACGCATCGATCATGCGAAGCTGCGCGCCACCGCCGATGATGACATTGTGCGGCAGATCGCCGAAGATGAAGACACTGCGCCTGAAGTCACCCTTGACATGCTGATTGCACCCGCAAATTTACGCCGGCGCTTGAACATGACGCAGGAGCAGTTTTCTCTGGCACTTGGCGTTCCGGTTGCGACCTTGCGCAATTGGGAACAGGGGCGCAACGCCATCGATCCCGCAGCCCGCTCGCTTCTCTTGCTGGTTGCTCGCGATCCCAAAGGGGCATTGGCGGCGCTCGCTGCGGCTCGTACAGCAGCCTGATCAATACGTCGCTACGTCGTTCATCAAGACCGCAGTCATGGTCTTGTTCAGAACCGGGTCCTTGACCGCCTGAAACGCGAAAGTCGCCTGAATACCGCCGGGACCGGAGATCGGCAGCTTCGGGCGCGGCAGGTGGACCTCGTGCAGCGTGAAAGTGAGTGATTTTTCAGCATCGATCTGCCAGCCGAATGAGAGTTCGCAGGCCGCACCACTCACAGCCTGATCGAGCAACGTGGTGTCGGCAAAGCGTACGACAATATTTCCCGTCGCAGCCACCATCGCAGGGTCTGCATCCTCGATGCGGCCATCAGGGCGGATGACTTCGACCTTGTCGAGGTTGTTGGAATAGCTGAGCTCGGCTGAGACAACATGGCCGAGCGCCATGCCATCGCGTTTGATCTCGCCCATGAACTGCGAGAAGCGCTCGATAACGGCCTCCGCCGGTGTGCCTGCGCCCGTGGACGTGCCCTTCGTCTCACCTTGTGCGATCAGGCTCATGGTGGCGTTCAAGAGACCCGAGCGCTGCATCTGGATGCGCATGGTGTTGGCGCGGGCGCCGACATTCATGCCATAGCTCGGCACCTCCGGCAGTCCGATCTCGATCGCCATCGAAGGCAGCGCCGGCGCTCCAGAGATGAAGGTGTGCACATAATCAGGTGCGATCCCTGTGGTCGTTGGCGCGCCGAACAACAATTTAAGCCAAAAGCCGAAATTGCGCAGATCAACCGGCACAACGACATCGCCTTCGTTGTTGACCACGTCGCGGCTCGGCGGCAATGGCTCACGCCCGAGCCCCAACAGATCGCTCTCGATCAGGTTCTGCTCGTCGCCGAGGCCGGACGACACAAACGGCAGTTTGTGAAATCCGGACGCCGGCGGCGTGCCGTAGGTAGCTTCAAAAGCAACCGCCACCACCACGTTGGCGCCTCGGGCGCGAGCCATGTCGATCTCCCGGAATGAGGTTGATGATATTCAGTTCAGTGGATCGGGCGTGGCATAGGTTGCAATGAGCACGACATCGGCCCAGCGTCCGGGCAATGCTCCGGAGCTCTCGACATCGGCAGCGGCCGGCGCCTCGGCTTCGATGAAATCGCATAAACCCCACAGCGTCCGATTGACTGCAATCTCGATCCCAATCCGGCCGAGTATTGCATCGAGTGTCTGTTCGCGCGGGCCGATCCCTTGATGCACCGCGACTTCGATCGGGATACGATGACTGAAGATGTAGGTTAAAGGCGACAGTGTCGCTTCGGGCTCACCCGGATCGCCATCACGGATAATGACGAGGCCGCCCGGCGGTAGCCGCTCGGGCTTCGCCAGATTGCGTTCGACCTTCGCCTCGGGCACTGCCGCGGTGATCAGAGCGACGATGGCATCGAGCACCTGTTCACGTTTGCTGGTCACGGCACGGTCACGATCAAAATGGCTGCGATGAAAGCGAGGGATGGAAGAATAGTGGCCGTTGCCATTCGCATGATCATCTCCAATACTGCGCGAGGATCGGACCGACGCGGTTTGCCCAGCGCTGTGCGATCGGCTCGACATCGAGCCGCTTGCGTAGCGTGACCTGCGGCACCAGGATGAATACGACGACGGTCGATCGACCTGTCAGGCGGGTGAACTGCTCGCCGTTGCGGGTCCGACCGGCGTTCGGCCGTGCCAGCCCTCGTTTGCTCAGCCGTGCGTTGTCGACAACCAGCAGCGACGGCTTTCCGCGACGATAGACGAAGCGCAGCCGCATGCCGGTGCGCCGCTCGAAGCCGCCGGGCGTAATCCGTGCACGAGCGCCGGTCGTCGTCAGACCAGTCGCGCCCGCGGCCGGCGTCGGGATCGCAAGCCAGAAACCGTTCTTCGAGCGGATGGTTACGCCGCGATCGAAGACGTCGACAAGGTTCGGTGCCTTCGACCAGATAAAGGCAGCCGCATCGAGGCTTGTGCCGCTCTCGGGAAAGGTCTTGCCGCGCCAGGTGTTGGCGAGTCGACGTCCGAGGCCGGCATCGACGATATCGGCGCGGAGATCGCCCTTGAGCCCATCGGTTACCTCGCGCATGGCGCCGGTGACCGAGCGCGCTGCCTGTATTTCGTTGTCAGTGAGAATTTTAGCGAGATCGTTGGCCTTCAACGTGAAGCGCATCAGTTCAACCCTGCAATGAGGCCTCGCAGACCCACACCAGCCGCAGGCTGTCAGCAATGGGCGGCGCAATGATTTCAAAGGTGTCGCCATCGAACTCGACCGTGTCGCCGCTCGCAGGTTCTGCAACCTCCGAGCGCCGCACATCGATGAGCACCGTCGGCAGGATTGCTCGGCTGTCGCCAAAGCCGACGATCTGGTCGGGCCGCCGTACGGTGACACGAACAGCGACGCCCGACCCCACCCCGCCCGGACGCCAGATCGCGACGCGGGCAATATTCGGGTCGGCGAACAGCGCATCGATCGCCGCGGTGAATGCGTCCACCACGATAGCTTAGTTGCTGGTAGTAATCTTGACGGCGAGGCGCGGTCGCTTGTTGATCGGCAGTGGCGAGGCCTCGGTCTTGACGTCGATGGCGCTACCGTCCAGCCGCGCAATCTGGCGGGCATAGATCGGCAGCCCCATGGTGTTGACGGTCTCGATCAGGTTGGCCGGCGCACCATAGGTCACGAACGTGTCCATGGTACCGAGCGGGAAGGCAATGCCTTCGCCCGCTGGAATCAGCGTCTCGATTGCGCCGGTCGAGAGCGTGACGGTGGCGTTGTATTCCTCAAACACGATACCGGAGAACGGGAAGCGCCGGCGAGTGTCCTCGCGCAAGGGCTGCGCCCCAGTTGCGGAGAAGTATTTGTATGCCTCCTCGACCCTGGCGTGACCGATCAGCTTGTCGAAGAAGCCGGGGCTGACCAGCGCGAGCACGCCGGTCATGGTCTCGCCCTTGAGCTCTGTTTCGATACTGCGAAGCACCTCACGGCACTTGGCCTGGACCTGGGTCGCCGCAGTGCCGAGCACGAAATCGACAGACTGCTGCGCCAAGCTGAACTCATCGAAATAGTCATAAAGGGTGACGCCGGCACCATCCTTGACGACGCCGCGCAGTGCATTGACCTCCATGTACTCACGGGTCTGGGCATGCTTCGCCCGCATGCGGGTGAGTTTGCGCTCCATGACGGTGGCAAGCGGATCTGCGGCATCCGCGACGCCGAAGCCACGCACGCCCTGGATATCCTGTGGGGTGATGACGTCATCGTGCGGAATCCACGGCACCGTGAACGAGCGCATCGAGCGGGTATCGCGGTTGGCGACGGTAGCCGGCCCGCCCAGTGGCACGGTCGGCAGCAGGTTGAGCACGCCCTCGGCCTGCTCGATGATGGCGCTACGTTGGGTGATGCCCTCAAAACGAAACAGACCCATCTCGCCGAGACGGGTGTAGATGTTAGGCAGGATGTTGATGGCCTGGGTCATCTCGGCAAGCGTGTAACCGCCAGCGTCGAAAGGATTGATCATCGGAGCCATGGGGTTGGGTCTCCTTAAAAAGGACCGGGCCTCGATGGAGGTCCATCGAGGCCCAGCCAAGCGGGGAGGTTCAGGAAAGATCAGGCGGTGTCGCGGGCGACGATGCCGGCCGCGGCAAGTTGTGTGTGCTTCGCGGTCTTCTCGGCCGCCTGGTCAACCGAGGCATCGAACACGAGTGCGGCCTTGGAGACGATCGCCGGACCGCGCGCGACGACGAGGCCGGTCTTATCCGCGTCCGTGGCGTCGACGGCCTCGATGAGGACGGCGATCGCAGTCTCGGCGCCCTCGTCGCCGGCGAACTGGGCGGCTGGAGACAGGCGATACTTGCCAGAGGCGGTGATCTTCCCGAGCACCGAGCCAAGCGTGTAGTTGGTGCCGGCCTTAAGGGTAACGGTCTCGCGGCTATAGTTGCCATTGAGCTCGTATTTGAGCAGGTCGCCAAGCGTCGGCGCCATGATCAGTGTAGGCATGTCGGGGGCTCCTCAAGTTTCCATGATCAGACGCGCGCCGCTGCCGCGCGCTCTCTGGCACGCCGCACAATCGGACTATCGCCAGTAGCCGGGGTGGAAGGGGCGGCAGCGATCACGGTGGTGGCCTCGGTCCGCGCAGCAAGCGTGTCGAGCACGGAGCGGCGCAGCGCGTCGGGCGTGATGCCCTTCTTCAGCGCGTCGGCGGCATCGATTGTGACGCCGAGCCGGGCGGCCTGGCTTACGATTGTAGCCACTTCGGCAAACTCCACCCGCAGCTTTTCGGCGATCCCCACTTCCGTCGTCGTCTCAGGAGCTGGCAGAGGTGGAAGCGCAGGGGCAGCGCTCGTTGGCGCTTGCTCAGGAGCGACTGCATGCTGCTGCTCGCCCGGTTGATTCTGCGTATGTTCAGTCTCGTTGGTCGCCATGGACAGGCTCCTCCTTGGTGTCGGGTTGACGTGCATGCGCCCCGGTGCGGCGCGGTCGAGTTCGGCGGCCATCTCGGCGATAGCGAGATCGAGCGTACCTAGCCGGTCGGCAAGACCGGTGCGAACTGCGAGCGCGCCGCGGTAGATCGCCGCGGCCGTGCCGCGCACCGCCTCGGAGCCCAGGCCTCGGTTTGCGGCAACCAGCGCGCAGAACTCGGAGTAAAGGCGGTCGACGTCGGCCTGAATGCTGGCTCGTGCGCGCTGAGACAGTGGTTCATGGGCATTGCCGTCGACCTTCTGATCACCAGCGAAAACGAAGCTCCATGACAGCCCGGCTTTAGCATCCGCGCCACTTTCGTCGACATGAACGGCGACGACACCAATCGAGCCGACCTCTCCGGTACGCGTGACGTAAAGCCGGTCGGCGGCGCTGGCGATGGCGTAGGCGGCCGACAAGGCGCACTCGTTGGCCACGGCCCAGAGCGGCTTTGCGCTCGCGCTTCGGATGGCCAGAATCTGCTCGACGAGGTCGAACAGACCGCCGACTTCCCCGCCGGGGGAGTCGATGTCGAGGATGACGCCGCGCACGCTCGCGTCATCCATCGCTGCAGTGATGGCACCTGCAATATCGCTGTAGGCCTGGAGGCCGCTGGCGGCATCGAGGTAGCCCGAGCGGCTCACAAGCGTACCGATCACCGAAATGACCGCGATCCGCTCGACAGTGATCGATGTCAGCGGTAACGGATCGGCTTTCTGATTGACCACCTCCAGGGAGCCGCCGACAAAGCGAGGCCCGAGTACGCCAAGGATGACCTCCAGCTTGGCGCGCGCAATCATCAGCGGCCTTCCGAACACCCGGGAGGCGACATGTGGAAGGTTGGTCATCATGGAGCAGAAATACTTATGTGTTGCGTTAGCTAACGCATTGTATTAGTATTAGCGATGATCAAATCGTTCCGGAATGCGGCAGCGGAGGCCGCGTGGGCGCGCTGTTTTATCAAGGGCGTTCCGAACGACATTCTGAAGGTGGCGAACCGTAAGCTGATCCAGATCCATAACGCCCGCAGTCTCGATGATCTTCGGGCGCCGCCCGGCAATCGACTGGAAGCCCTCACCAAGGATCGGCGGGGCCAGCATAGCGTCCGGATCAACGATCAGTGGCGGATCTGCTTTCGCTGGCGCGATGGCGATGCCTACGACGTGGAGACCGTTGACTATCATTGAGGACAAAACCATGGCCGATTTTGCTACCGCCCATCCCGGCGAAGTGCTGCGCGAAGACTTTCTCAAGCCGCTTGGGCTGAGCCAGTACGCGCTCGCCAAGGCAATCGACGTCCCGCAGATCCGTGTGAGTGAGGTTGTCAACGGCAAGCGTGCGATCACGCCCGATACTGCGTTGCGGCTTGCGCGCTATTTCGGAACCAGTGCTGAATTCTGGATGGGGATGCAGGCGACCTACGACCTGGAAATGGCCCGCGATCAAGTCGGCAAGAAGATCAACGCACGGGTTCATCCGAGGGCTGCCTGATCGGATATAGTTTGGGTTTCCGCACTGTCGCCTGGAGCGTGCGGCGTGGTATTGAACGTCAACCCGAGCCGCTGCTCCCTTGCCTTGTCCGCTGCAATCTCGGCGTCGACCTGCTCGGCGTCGTAACCGCGCTCGGCCAGCGCTTGGGTGCGGCTCTTGAGGCCGGCATCGATCTGTTCGATTTCGGCGCGGGCATCCTTGAGCGGATCGACCCAATCCCACTTCGGCGGTAACCATCCGCAGGCGAGATGCTCGCGCCGGCGCTGATTATAGTCCGGCAATGCAAGCGTGCCCGCAAGCACTGCAGTGTCCATCCATCGTGCCCAGACCTGTCGGCAGAGCTGCCAGACCATGACCGCATGTTGATAGGCCTCGATCCGCCTGCGAAATTCGAGCAGAGCCAGGCGAGAATTCGAGTAATTCGCCTTGAGCATATCGTTCGACAGATACGCATAAGGTACACCCAACGCCGCTGAGACCTGCAGCAGCGTACGGTACTGAAACGGCTCGTAGGTCTGTCCTGAGTCGGCCGGCGCGGAGGTCTGCACCTCCTCACCCGGCTCCAGCATGGTGATCTGGCCGGGCTGCAGGTCGATGGTACGCTCGTCGTTGTCGTCCCGGCCCTCCGCGGTATCGAGCGGTTCGGCTGGCGCTGGCGTCGTGATAAACAGCGCGTGCATTGCCGCGACCTTCTTGCGGTCGAGTTCGGCGTCGTCATACTGATCAAGCAGGAACAGCTTGACGATGCCAGCGGCAAACCGTGACACGCCGCGCAACTGACCGGCATCGACCGGATCGATGACGTGCACGATCTCGGAGGCCGGGATGCGGACGGTTTCGCCAGCGAGGCCGAGATCGGTGATGTCGCCCGGGTGTCTCCGCAGAAAGTGATAGGCAACACGACGACCTACGCGATCGAATTCGATCCCCTGTCGAATCACATTGCCGCCGGGCATAACTTCGTTACGACTGAGCGGTAGCATCTCCGACGGCAACATCTGCAACTGCAGCGGGACGGTCAATCCATCCTGAGGTCGCCGCGGCCGAAATCGAAAGAATACCTCGCCGGCAATAAACACTTCGCGCGCGGCGCGGCGCTGCAGGCCATAGAAGTCGGTGAAGCTCTCCGCATCGGCTTCATCGGTCCAGCTGAGCCAAAGCTCCTGAACCGCGGCTTTCAAGCCAGCATCCTTGATGAGAGACGACGGTTTGATGCCTGCGCCAACGACATTGCCAGCCCAGCTCTCGATCGCATTGGCGGCATAACCATTGTTGCGCACCAGCCAGCGGGCGCGGGCCATGATATCGGGGCCTGCTGCCGCAATCAGCGTGTTGAGATGCGCCCGGCTCGGCTGAAATCCTCTTAGTCGCCGATTTGCAAGCCCTGCCTCGAACCCGCCAATGAAGGCACCGACGCGGCGACGAAATGCTGTCAGTGAGGCGAGCACTCAAAGCCCCTTCGACGCAGACGTGAGAATGCGGCGCTTGCGGCCACCTTCCCGGGTCGCGGCAATGCGGCGCTCGAGATCGGTGATAGCGGCCGCCATCTCGGCATCGCTCGCATATGTGACCCGGCGGCCGTCGATTTCGACGGTGCGCACGCCGCGAAAGCGCGCTGCGAGCAGCGCATCGCGTTGCGCCAACATCTCTTCGAGTGTCATGGCTCAACTCAGATAGCTCGACTGGAATACGCGGCGGCCGTGGCGCGTTGGCCGATGACGAATGACGCCGGCTACGGCACCGCTCTCCAATTGCGGATTGGCCGACTGTTTGCTGTCGACCTCCTCCACTGGTCCGATCTGTCGTTCCAGATCGGACCACATCGCCTCGGTCCAGCGGTCGGCGCCGACGATCCAGGCGGCGGCACGGGCGTAGACGCGGCAGTCGAGCGCTTCGTTGCGCTCTCTGAGCTTTTGCCATTCGAGGCGGGCGAAACCGCGCTTTGTGCGCACGGTCACCAGCTGCTCAGCCGTGAACTGCTTGAGCCATTCGTTCTCGACCCAGTGCGGCAAATGCACCGCTCCAGGCGGAAACACGCCACCGCTTGCACGTTCTTCCTCGGTTGGTTGTTCCAGCCGCAGAAAACGATAGGTCTCGGCCTTGAAGGTCGACACCGCCACGGTCCACAGCCGCGCGCCGCGGCGCAGGCGCTTGCCACCCTCGGTCGCGTCGACGAAAGTCGGGCCCGATACCGGGCTTGAGCGGTTGAAGCCCTCGACGCCCTTGACTGGCGCGACCTGCATAAATCCCTGCCGGCGCGACCAGGCATAGACCGCTGGCGCCTCGAAGCCGGTGTCGATGGCGAGCCGCGCGATCCTCAAGTGAGCGCCGCGCTGGTGCGACCAGATACGATCCAACAGCGCCGACAATTCCGCCCATGCTTCCGGCCGGTCGGGCCCGCCTGCGATCACGATATGATCGACGAGCCAGCTCTCCAGCCCGCGGCCCCAGGCCCAGACATCGATCTCGATCCGGTCCTTCTGGACGTCGGCGCCTGCAGTCAGGAATAACCCGCCCACAGGAACCGTGCCTGATGTCCAGTGCTCACGCCGATCATAGAGCCGCCGCCAGTCCGGCGCCTCACCGGTCTCGACCCAGCTCTCACCAAGGACAGTGTTGCGGAAGGCTCGCAGCGCCTCGTCCGAGCCCATCGCCGCCTCGTGCGCTCGCGCGATCTGCATCCAGCTCATCCAACCCGGCGGCGAATACAGCGCCGAGAGGTGGTAGCCGACCGTCGTAGGATCAACAGCTGCTGCCGTCGGACGCCATTCGCCGCGCTCCAGCATCGTCGCCTTATGGTGCTCGGCGATCGCGCCATCGCAGGAGCCACATGAATAATGCGCGCTTTCTGGTCTCCCCTTGTCCCAGCGCAGCCGCTCGAACTTCAGCCACTGCATCTCGCGGCAATGCGGGCACGGCACGAAGTAGCGCCGTCGGTCGCTTGCCTCATATTCACGCTCGATGCGCGAGAGACCGCGGATCGTCGGCGTTGAGACCAGCAACACTTTCCGCCGATGCGCGAAGGTCAGCGACCGGGCCTCGGCGAGCGTCACCGGATCGCCTTCCTCGTCGGCCGAAGCCGGATAGGCGTCGACCTCGTCGAGAAAGATGTAGCGGGCCGGCGTCGAGCGCAGGCCCACCGCCGAGTTGGCGCCCGTCATGATCAGGATGCCGCCAGCGAATTCCTTGGACAGCATGGTGTTGCCGGCGTCGCGTGAGCGCGCCGGTTTGACGCGGTCCCGCAGCTCGGGACTTTCGTCGATCAGCGGATCGATGCGCTGGCGCGAGTTGCGTTTGGCCAGTTCCACCGTCGGCTGCACGGCCAGCATCGGTCCCGGTGCCTGGTGGATGACAAAACCGATCCAGTTGTTGCCGGCCTCGGTCGCGCCGACCTGTGCAGCTTTCATGAACACGATGCGCTGTGCCGGATCGCCAGGCGATAGCCGATCCATGATCTCGCGCATGTAGGGCGTGCGCACGGTACGATAGCGTCCGGGCTCAGCGGACGCCCGCGATCCCAGCCGGCGATGGCGATCCGCCCACTGCGAGACTGTCAGGTCGGGGTCTGGCGTAAGGCCGCTGCGCCATGCGCGAAGGATCTCCGCGGCGCCGTCGAAACCAAGAATATCGTCATTCAAGTCGCGGGCGGATTTCCGCAAGGCTGCCAAGCTGGCTGCGGACATGGGCTTCCAGAACCTTCTGCATCAGCGCCGCCTCCACCATGATGCCCTGACCCAGTTCGCCGGACAGCTCCGCCGCCATCAACGCTGCCGCCCGTGCCGGCCACGTCACCCAGGCATCGCGTTCCTCGCGCGCCAGCCGGAACACCAGCATCTCGGTGCGTGCCCGATCGATCAGCTCACCCCTCAAGATCTGCAGCTTCAACCGCCGCTCCTGCGCCTTCAGCACTTCGTTGGCGGTCTTGGCCTGCAGGTAGGTCGTGCCGCTACCAGCGGCCGGTGCCGCCAAACCCTGTTCGCGCAGCGTGTCGCCAACGGCGGTTACAGCTTCCTCAGACACCGGCTTGAGCTTTGGCTGGGACGGCGTCCTGATCTTCGACAGATCGGTCGTTTCCGCACGACGCCGATTTGAAGCCGTCGCATCGATGCTGCCATCCGGATAGAGAATCAGCCGGCCGGCCGTCTTCGCCTTCTGGATGGCGCCGCGCGACAGTCCGGCATGGGCGGCGTACTGGCGCTCGCTCATGCCCTGCACGACAGTATTCCTCTCAAGCCCGTGGGCGATTAGCCCATACATCGCCGCGATAGCTCATCCCTGCTCGCATGCGAGATCGATCATCCGCGGCGACGCTCCCGAAAATAGCAACAAAATGATCGTCTAATTCAGTTGATGATCACCGCGATCGGAGCATGACTGTCAGCATCAGACCGAAGGAGGCCGTTATGGAAAAGGGTACGAAATCGACGGCTCTGGACGTATTCATCGCCAAAAAGCTCGAGATCGACGGAATGCTGCAGCGGCTGCAGACGCTTAGCGACGAGCACTTTAACACCCACCCCGACGATATCGATTGGGGCGACGTCGGCACGCTGAGCCACTACGGCGACAGACTGCGCGAGATCTGCGACAGCGCCTTCCACGAGGGCGAATACGCAAGATAGCGCAATCCCCGCCAACGGATGCTCCAGCCCCGAAACCTTCGGGGCTCGGGGTTGTGGAAGCGGCGGAATGGTCCGGCCGCATCTGCGACGAAGAAAGCATCCCGATGCAACTCTCCGATACCCAGCTCATCATTCTCAGTGCCGCCAGCCAGCGTAGCGACTGGCACGTCCTGCCACTGCCGGCTCACCTCAAGGGCGGCGCTGCCAACAAGGTTATCGCCAGCCTGCTCGGCAAAAACCTGATCGAGGAGTGTGAGGCCGTGCGCGGCGATCCGATCTGGCGCGAAACCGGCGACGGTCACGGCACCACGCTGGTGCTGACCGAACACGCCTTCGCCGCGCTCGGCATTGCGCCGGATGCCGCAGATGATGTCGATGCCGCCTCCGGCGAAGACGCTGCCTCCGGCGAAGACCATGCTGGATCAGGCAATGTGCCCGATGGCGAACCGGAGGGCGATCCCGAAAGCATGCCGGCGACCATGGACGCCCCCGAGCCGGAAGTGCCACAGCTCGCCACAGGCGCCGACACATGCGCCGACACATACGCGCTCCCTGACACGGCGGACCATGACGCCAGTACGACGAATATCGCACCCGTGGCGCCCACACCCGCAACGTCGCACGCCCCACGCCCGCCGCGTCGGGACACCAAGCAGGCCACGCTGATTGCCATGCTGCGCACGCCGGAGGGCGCCACCATCGCCGAGATCGTCGCCGTCACCGGCTGGCAGCCACACACCGTGCGCGGCGCCATGGCCGGCGCGCTCAAAAAGAAACTTGGCCTCGAGATTACATCTGAAAGGATCGAAGGGCGCGGGCGAGTCTACGCCATACACGATTGACCGTGATAAAGCCCGTGAACCGCCGCTCGTGCAACCGGGCGGCGGTTTTCTCTGGTTGATGGATTGCCCAAATAGGTTCTTCCGGTAAGCTTATAGGCCGCACCGCAAACCGAAAGGACATTATCATGGCCGAAACCTGGCTGCCCTCGCTCAAGACCGCAACGCCGCAAGATGGCTTCGAGCTTGCCACCAAGCTGGCGCGCGTCGGCGTCAAGCTGACCCAGCCCTCCGCTGAGATCCGCGACAAGCTGCGCGCCGCCTATGAGCAGGACAGCACGCAGCTGATCGCCTCATCCCAGGTGATCGCCATTCATTTCCAGACGGTCGCTGCCGCCAACAATTACTGGCGCGACTGATCTAAGCCGAACTCCCCTCAATCGTCGACCAGCAGCTCAGCTGCGAGAGTTCGAAGCGCATGCGCGGCAACCAGTGGGACCACGCCGTTGCCACAGAGGCGAAGCCGGTCCACCCGGTGGGCCAGCCCATCAGCGCCTCGACGAACAGCGGGTTCAAGGTCCGGCGCTGCTCGCAGGTATCGCTGCCAGCCATCGGCGTTGTGAGGACCTGGCGGCCAAGCAGTCCGTTCACCGGCGTGTTGGCAAGACTCGTTGCTCCATCCTTGTGATCGCGAGCCGTCGGCGTCATCCATATTCCGGCTGCATGGGTCAGGTCGGCCGTTTTTCGGTTGCCAGCACTCGGTTTGCAACCGTCGTTGGCCATCGGTGTCGGCCAATCCCGCGCCAGAGCCCGCTGCGCGCAACATGCTGACGCATCGGGATGCCGAAGGCGTCGAGCGGCTTTGGCGTCGGATGGTCGGGCCGTTCGTCTTTCGTGAAGCTGGGTAGCAGCCAAATCGAGCGCAGCGTCTCCTCGGCCACTTTCGGCGGGCGCTTGCCCTTGATCCAGTCCATCAAGCACGGCTCATGCTTCCACAAGTAATACGAGCAGGTCAGGGGTCAGCGGCTCATCGCGGTCATGGCAACGCCGATGCCGACGAACATACCGCCAGTTGCCCGATTGAACCAGCGCCCATGCCGGGCAAGCCATGGCGCAATCTTTTGCGCCGCCTGTGCCAGCAACAATTCATAGACGACTTCGACAATCACGAAGGTGCCGCCGAAAATGGCAAGCTGAACCGGAAACGACATTCCCGCCACCATGAACTGCGGTAGAAAGGCCGCGAAGAAGATAAGCCCCTTAGGGTTAGAGACGGCGACCAGAAAACCCTGGCTGAACAGGCGCAGCGGCCTTGCCGTGTTCATCTTGTCGCAGCCGGGTATGGTCGAGATAAGTGGCGGCGGCGCTCGCCAGGTTCGAAACCCGAGATAGACGAGGTAGGCCGCCCCGACCCACTTCAAGACTGTGAATGCCTCCTCCGACGCAGCGAGCAGTGCACCCAGACCGACGAGGGAGGCAATGATCAGAATCAGGAAGCCAAGTGCTCCGCCGAACACCGTGTAGATCGTCAACCGAAACCCGAACACCGCGCCATGGGTCAGCGACAACAATCCATTTGGCCCGGGTGTGAGCGAAAGCCCGATAGCCGCCAGCAAATAGACCAGCCAGAGTTCGAGCGACATGATACTGGCAGCCTTTCCGCGATGCTTCGTCCGGCGCGGTGTATGACGATAAATGGATCGATGGCAAGATGCTCGGACCCGCACTTGTTACGAAATTACCGCTCAAGGCAATACGGCGCCAGTTCTCTCCTTCTGCGGCAAATGGTTTGCCGAAACGAATTCCACAGCTAACCTGGGCAGAATCGCCGCAAACCGAAAGGACATCATCATGGCCGAAACCTGGCTTCCCTCGCTCAAGACCGCAACGCCACAGGAAGGCTTCGAGCTTGCTACCAAGCTGGCGCGCGTCGGCGTCAAGCTGACCCAGCCTTCCGCTGAGATCCGCGACAAGCTGCGCGCCGCCTATGAGCAGGACAGTACCCAGCTAATCGCCTCCTCGCAGGTGATCGCCATTCATTTCCAGACGGTCGCTGCCGCAAACAATTACTGGCGCGAATGACAATAGCGAGCAGATATGTACAGACACATTATGGTTGCGACAGATGGATCGGACCTCGCTCGTAAGGGGCTCGAACATGGTTTTCAGCTTGCCAAGGCACTCGATGCGAAAGTTACGGTTCTAACCGTCTCGGAACCATTGCGCCCTGAAGAAGTACGCGCGGCTCAACAGGGTGGCGTTGGAAACCCGGCGACCCGTTACGATCAGCAGATCGAGAACCTCATGAAGGATCGTTTTGCATATATCGAAAGGCGCGCGAGAGAGCATGGCCTTTTGGCCGAACTGGCGCATGAAATCGACGAATCGCCAGCTGAGGCGATCGTCAGATTTGCGAGACTCAGAAGTTGTGATCTCATCGTGATGTCCTCTCATGGCCGGCGCGGTATTCAGAAGATGCTGTTGGGGAGCCAGACGTCGGAGGTGCTGGTAAAGACAGAGATTCCTGTGCTGGTCATTCGATAGCGACGTGCTGCGATGTTGCAAAAGCGCGGAGACGTGAGCGGCTTTAGCTTTTTTGTGACTCACACCTGCAGCATAGTGAAAGAGTAAATCATACTGCTTGGCGAGGCTCGTGTGCTGGTGCTTTGGCTCTGGCGCTAGCACGAGCACTCGCCGTAGCATTCGTACTGGATACTGTTACGTCCGCTGGCTGCACTTTATCGAGCCGCTCGGCCTTCACCGTAGCGAATGTTCTCCTGTCACTATCGAGGATTGCGTCCTTGCCGGTCGAGTTCTGCCAGCGCTCAATCGCGACGTCGACATAAGCCGGGCTGATCTCCATCGCGTAGACGCGGCGGCCATTGGCTTCGCCAGCCATGATCTGCGAGCCTGAGCCGCAGAACGGCTCATAGCAGAGCCCGCCGCGCGCAACATGCTGGCGCATCGGGATGCCGAAGGCGTCGAGCGGCTTTGGCGTCGGATGATCCGGCCGCTCGTTTTTTGTGAAGCTCGGCAATAACCAGGTCGACGGCAGCGTTTCCTCGGCCACCTTGGGCGGGCGCTTGCCCTTGATCCAGCCCATCAAACACGGCTCGTGCTTCCACAAGTAATGCGACCGGGTTAGCACACCGCGGTCTTTCACCCAGATGATCTGCTGATGGACGAAGGCGCCGGCCTTTTGCCAACACTCCTCGAGCATCGCCTGACGGCGCGATGCATGCCAGCAATACCAGGCGGCATCCTCGGTGATCGCTTCTGCCATCGCTGCGGCGATGAAATCGTCGTAAAGCTCAGCTCCCTGTGAGGAGTCATCCCAGGTCGTGCCATAGGATGGCGACCAGTCCTTGTTCTGGGTCGGATGATTGGTGCCGTCGTAATCGACAAGGTACGGCGGATCGGTGGCAAACAGGATGGCGCGCTCGCCGTTCATCAGGCGTCGCACATCAGTATGGTTTGTGCTGTCGCCGCAGAGCAGCCGGTGATCACCGAGCAGCCAGAGATCGCCCATGCGCGAGGCCGGATTGCGCGGCGGTTCGGGAATGGTGACGGGCGGCACACCGGCGTCGGCGGCGCTCTCGTCCTCCGGCACATAGGCCAGCAACTTGTCCAGCTCGCCGTCGGAAAACCCAACCAACGACAGATCGAAATCTTCCGCCAGCAGTTCGTTCAGCTCTGCCGATAGCAGCGTCTCATCCCAGCCGCCGAGTTCGGTCAGCTTGTTGTCGACGATGCGATAGGCCCTGCGTTGCGCCTCGGTCAGATGACCGAGCACGATCACCGGCGCCTCGGTGAGCCCGAGCTGCGTGGCGGCCAAGACGCGGCCGTGGCCCGCGATCAGTTCGCCGTCGTCACCGACGAGACACGGCACGGTCCAGCCGAACTCGGCCATGGAAGCGGCGATCTTCGCGACCTGGTCGGGTCCGTGCAGCTTGGCGTTCCTGGCGTAGGGCTGCAGGCGCGCAAGCGGCCACTGCTCGATCCACTCGGGAGCGAAGGCGAGAGGCATGAATGATCCTGTCGACTATATTGGGTGGCTTCCGCGGTGGATCTCAACTCGCGGAATCCACCGGGCTCCAGCTGGATTTCCGGAGTCCAGGAATCCACCCCGGAGTCCCCCATACAAGCCGTTGTTATTGCGTGATTATTTCAGGTTGCGCGCTGGCTTCCAGCCGGGTGGCTTCTCAAAATTTCCGGCCTGTCGCTGGCGTTGTGCCGCGCCTCGCCCGCCAGCATACGGATATCGCCAGAAAGGAACCGCGATTTCAAGAGCTTAGATAATATTCGTACCCCCTTGCGGTACGTCGCGATTGACATTACGTAACGTCGTGCGGTACGCTTCGGCGTGATCAAGAGCTTCGGCGATAAACGCACCGCCGCAATCTTCGCGGGCTACGCCGTGCGCGGTTTGCCGCCGCCGATTCAAGAACGGGCCCGGGCGAAGCTGTTGGTGATCGACGCAGCAAAGCAACTCGACGATCTGCGCCAGCCGCCAGGCAACAGACTGGAGGCGTTGGCGGGTCACCGTAAGGGCCAGCACAGCATCCGCATCAACGATCAATGGCGGATATGCTTTGTGTGGCGGAATGGCGAAACCTTCGATGTCGAGATCGTCGACTATCACTGAGGAGCGGGATGATGAGTATCAAGCGTGAAGACATCGACAAGGGAGAGATCGACTTCGCCGACGTGCGTTCCGGGCGACGGCTGCCGCCAATCCATCCGGGCACGATCCTCCGCGATGAGTTCCTGACCCCTATGCAGATCAGCGTCTACGAGCTTGCCAACGCAATCAAGACGCCACGTTCGCGGATCAACGACATCGTGCTGGGGCGGCGCACGATTACCACTGATACCGCACTACGGCTCGGACGCTATTTCGGGACCTCGCCGGAGTTCTGGATCAATCTGCAGACGCGCTACGATCTCGATGTCGCCAATCGCACCGTTCGCCGTAAGATCGAACAGGAGATCACGCCACGTGCAGCTTGACGGTGGTGCTGCTCTGCCTCTGACCCAGCTCGGCACCGTGGTTGAACCGTAGGACTTGCATCGGTCATTGGTCAATCCGGAAACGATCGTGGCGTGCATTTTGTCGGCAAGCCATTGATCCGGTTGAGGAACGTCCCGCTCCAGCGCGGATATCCATCGTGCTACCCGCAGCTCCGCCCAGCCTGTACCGGCGGGCACGGCACCGAGCCGTAAGAGCAAAACACGCAGCAGTCGCCAGGTTTCGGCCGCAGCCGCTCGCCACAGCCCGGGCAAATATAGAAAAACCGGCACGCATCGGTCGGCATCGTTTCCGTGGCCCGGTGAGCGCACTTCGGACAGGTGATCGTCGACTGCAGCACCATCGGACGAAACTCTCGCGCAAGGCCGATCAGGCGACCTTACACGCCTTTGCGCTCCCCGGCATCACGAATGCCATAGTGCTTCACCAGCACACCGAGCGCGGCGACCAAAATGCCCTGCGCGCTCTCCTGTCGAACGGGCCGCCCGCACCAGCCCTGCCGCAACGCCCATTCGCGAACGGATGTCTGCATGCCGACGACGTGCCAGACGCACGAGCCTGCCGGCGCACCGTGACCGCCGAGAGCGTCGATCGCGCGCGCCACGCGCTCGCGGGCGGCAAGTTGCCGATCGCTGCGATGACAGACGTCGTGCGCCGGCGACGGTGAGCGTGCCATCAGGGTCAGATTCACCCTCGGCATGGAATCGAGACAGGCAATGGTGAATGCTGCCTGGAAATCGCGGCCGGCGGCGTGCATGGCCGGTGTGATCGCACCGGATCGCAACATCAGCCCGAGCGTATCGACGGTGCGGTGATGCGTCACCTCAATGCCGTTCGGATCGAACTCGGTCACCTGGCGCGTGATCAGCCTGGCCTGTTTAAGGTTGCGGGGCGCGGCTTTCTTCTGCCGGGCTGCTTTTTTGCCGGTCATCGCATCCTCACCGACGTATCGCCATAGAGGCGTCGGGCTTCATTGATGATGGCCTGCCGCAACCAGGGGTCATCGATCGCGCCGATAGACAGGGTGACGATCCCCTGCTCGCGCCAGGCGCGGCGGCGCATGGCATGCAGTTCTGCCTCGCTGGTTGCCGGCAGCGGCATGGGAGGGCCGAGTGCGCAGCGTGGTGGGAGCGGCGCGTTCATGTCTGCGGCTCCTTTGCGATCAGATCGGTGAGCGCTCCGATAATGGAAGCCGGCGAAGCGCCGTCGCCGAGACGTCCCATGCTGGAGGCAAGTGCATCTGGCAGGACGCCGTGCTGCAGCAAAAGCGAGAGCGCGACGCAGATGTCGTCGAGCATGCGGTCCATGGCGGAGCCGATCTTGGCGCCATGCGTGAACACCTCGCCGACACGCTCATTGGCGACATCGAACCCGAGCGTGACCGCGTAGGTGTTGGCCTCATAGACCAATTGCATAGTCAGGCTTGGCCGACGGTCTGGCAGGCGCGTCCGAGTCATGACACGCCTCCATAGGTCTTGGCCGCCCAGAGCAGAATGGCGATGGCGTCGGCCTCGTTGTCGTCGGCTGGCGCGAAGCCGCGGGCCTTCACCGCGGCGATGACCGCCTGCTTGTCGGCGTTACCCTTGCCGGCAATGAAACGCTTGATCGTGCCGACCGGCACGCCCTGGTACGGGACGTCGCGGAATTCGGCCCAGGCTTCGAGGTGCGCGAGAAAACCGCCATAGACGTGCGCCGCAAGCGTGCCGGCATGCGCCCTTACCTCTTCGAAGAACACCGCCGCGATCGGACCAGGACTGTCGGCGAGTTCGCTGAGCCAATGATTGAACCGCAGGAAGGCCATGCCGCCGCCTTCGAAGCGGTTCGGCCGGAACTGCTGCACGCCGCTGGTGATGACGCCGGTTGCGTCGCGAAGCGCCCAGCCGGTTGTGGAGCCGAGATCAAGCGCAAGGATCGCCGATCGCTGACCGCACAGCCGTTTTGCGGCGAGATCACGCGTCCGCGACGACGGAGAATATGTGGCGGGTTTCACAATGAAGGCTCACGGGACGTGGGCCTTCGGCGTTGGTCAGATCGGATTTTAGATTCACCGCATCGCCATGCAAGGAAATTCGGTGCCCGTTATGGCGAAATCGTACGTCGTTCCAGCGCAGCCAAGTGTCACCAACCTCCGCGACCATTGGTGACACCGCTTTGTGCAGGAATCTCCGTGGCTTAACCCTGGTGTCACCAACCTTTCGTGTCACCAACCTCGGCGCAAACATTCTCTATAGGAGAATGGATTTCGCTCATAACGCATCCATTCTCACGTATGACTCTCCAGACCGTTGGTGACGTTGGTGACGTTGGTGACACCGTTGTTTTCAAAGCAGTTTTCGTGTCACCAACCCCAGCTTGAGGTTGGTGACACCAACGAGGTTGGTGACACCGCGAATCGGATTGTCAGGCGCAGATGTATTGTCCCATCATGCCGGCATCCTCATGTTCAAGGATGTGACAGTGAAACATAAATGCCGCATCAGCGGATGCTGGTTGCGAAAAAGGCACCAGTATTTCGGCTTCCCGCGCCACGATCACTGTATCCTTCCAGCCCTGCATGTGCGCGGGCGGCCTTTGTTTATCCATGGAAAGAATCTGAAATTGCGTTCCATGCACATGGAAAGGATGGCCCATCATCCGGGATTCAATCTGCCACAATTCGATGGTGCCTCTTTTTGTACTCACGTCGATGCGGTCCATCTCGAACGGCTTTCCGTTGATCGCCATGATCGAGCCACCACGGCCGCCCATCATCATCCCGCTGCCCATCATCATATCGTTGAGCATAAACTGCCGAGTTTTTACGATGTTTGCTCGATCGATCGCAGGTACTGATACCAGCGCGCCCGGGAGTGCTTTCGCCGATACCGGAAGCGATGTATCGACCTCAAAGGTCAAGAGATTTCCGCCATCTGCCGGCATGGCACCACCCATCATCATGCCCATCATTGGCAGATTTCGGTCAGGCCCAGTTAAAAGTGTCACTTGTCGGCCATCGCTGAAATCGACAAGAACTTCGTAACGCTCCCCTGGAGCGAATAGCAATCTTTGCAATGGCACCGGAACGGGCAGATAGCCGCCGTCCGAACCAATAACATTGAAAGTTCGAGAATCAGAAAACCGCAGATCAAAAAATCTCGCATTGGCGCCATTCACAAATCGAAGTCG